>Ga0233437_1006443_pt1 | contig 11978 bp, 8 predicted proteins | sample SI_122_August201_FD_182714 | JGI IMG/M metagenome (GOLD analysis project Ga0233437, IMG submission 182714) | Seawater microbial communities from Saanich Inlet, British Columbia, Canada - SI_122_August2016_200_MG | ecosystem: Environmental > Aquatic > Marine > Inlet | place: Canada: British... | reverse complement strand
TGGTACTCATGGTCGGGCAGAAATTGAGCGACATAGTGACGGGCAATGAGACCATACAGGTTGCGCTCTATTGTTGAGAGTCTGGAAACATCCGGTCGCTTAGCGGTGGGAATAATGCCGGTGTGTGCAGTGACCTTGCTATCGTTAAAAGCCTTCGATTTTCGGGAAGGATCAACATGCTTCACCAGTTGAGGATTAGCTTCGCCAATCGCATTCAGGATGTTATTAGCATCGGCATGTTGTCCAGATGCCAGGAAACCGCAATCGGTACGTGGATAGGTGGTTAGTTTGTGCTCTTCATAGAGTTTCTGTGCAGCATCCAGAACTTGCTGGGCTCCATACCCCCATCGTGAGTTTGCAATCGTCTGCAGGGCAGAGAGAGAAAAGGGCAGGGGGGCGCTCTCACGTTTCTTCTTACGTGATGCGCTGCGGATGGTTCCAGACTGTCCATTTATCTTTGCACAGACCTGTTCGGCAACCGATTTCTTCAAACAGCGTCCGTCAGGATCGGAGTCATCCTCAGAGGGGACCCACTGGGTAGTAATAATTCCATTCTCATGGTCAAACAGCGTCTTGATAGTGTAGTAAGGAAGGGGGACAAAATTCTCAATCTGCCGGTCTCGTTCAACAATCAGGTTAAGTGTTGGAGTTTGCACACGACCAACGCTGATCACCCCGTCTCCACCCGCCTTCTGGTAGCACAGTGTGAAGGCACGAGTCACATTCATGCCCAACAACCAGTCGCAACGGGAACGGCTCACAGCTGCTTCGTAGAGTCCTTTGTAATCCTTGTTGGAACGAATCTGTTTAAAGGCTCTGCGTATACCATTTTGGGTGAGATCCTGCAGCCACACACGTTGTGTAGGACCATTCCATCCCATCTCTAATAATATTTCATCAATCAATAACTGTCCTTCACGGTCTGGGTCACCGGCATTTGTAACTTCAGTGGCGTTCTTGAGTAATCCAGCAATAATAGTCAATTGTTGTTTAGCATCACCTCTGGGATTCAGTATCCACCGTTTTGGGATGATGGGAAGATCCTCAAGTCGCCACACCTTAGTCCCTTTCTGGGTGGTGGGTACGTTTTCTGCAAGATAGCTATCCGGCATTGCCTGTTCATACATATGTCCGAAGGCCCAGGTAATGGTCCAGTTGTCACAGTGAATGCATCCATTCCCTTTGCGGCCACCTCCCAAAGCATCGGCGATAGTTCTTCCTAGTGAGGGCTTCTCTGCAATAATCAGTTTCATTTTGAGGTGGTAGAGTATTCGCTAAATAGTCTTTATTTTACTGGGTGGGTTGGTGGCTATGTCCGAATTATTAGCGGCAGCCTCAAAAAGATTTCTACAGACGTCTAAAAATCGCTCAGACATAATCGTTTTGAATGATACTTCAAAAAGAACAAAAGGGAAGGAGAGTGATACTGATTCATTTACTCTGGAACCTCAGTAATATGGAGTAGCGATCGCATTATGATGCTGCAGTAAAGCAAAACTACAATTCAGGTCGTAAATAGGTTCATCCTAAGTCCGGCAGAAACTTCGGCACAATGTAAACCCGTAGAAAGAATGCAGTTCGTGTTCGCCAACTGATTAGATGGAGGCTATTTAATACGGTCATTCGTGAGAGGTTATGATTTTGGGTGATTACCATTCCATTAGCCTGTGGACTTAGCGGCCGTTGCAACTAGAATAGAAAATTGGTTCTAGGCAACACACAGGAGCTGTTCCTAATAGGTTTCCTTTCACAGATATCCACAGATCTGAATGGTAGGTGTAATATCTGGATTGCTCAGACGTTTACATATTAACGAAATATAGAGAACACATGGAATCAATAGAATCTGATCCTATTGATTTATATGTAGCTAAGGAATCGAGTAGAAACCGGGTTTATACCAGCTGACAATAATCTGCATTGTATTGCATGGTCGTTATAATCAGATGGTACAGAGTTTTCTCAACACCCGATTCCGGTTACCCTACTTCAGGCTATTTTCAGATTTGAATCTTTCATCATTTGTTTCTCTTCCTTACGGATTTTACGGCGTCTGCGTTTAATCGGGTGAAAATGCAGGAACAGGGTTAGTGATGCGCCTGCTATCAGCAAAATGCCGGCGATAATGAAAGAGCCAGTAAATGATCCACTCTGCACCCGCAGTACTTCGGATGTGCGGCTCATAACGAAACCGCCTATGCCCCAGGCGGTGAACAGGATGCCGTAATTCATACCAAAATGTTCGATGCCCCACAAGTCCTTGCAGATGGCGGGAAATAACGCCAGGTTGGAACCATAGTTAAAACCGATGAAGGTCGTCAGTAATACCAGGATCAGTGCGCTATCGGATTGCCCTCCAATCACCGCCGCCGCGGTGAACATCAATAACGCCTGTAAAAACAACAGTGCTGTCAAGGTTGCATAACGGCCGTAATGGTCCGATGCGATGCCGGCTATAATGCGTCCACCTGCATTGCCTATGGCCAGTATAGCCACCGCAAGGAAAGCCTGTTCGCCGAGGCTGCTTTTGGCCAGCCCAGCGATACTGCTGATTACCATCAGTCCTGCGCCAGCGCCAATAAAATAAAGCAGCCAGGTCAGCCAGAAGCTGGGCATCTTAACTATTTCAGAGGGTGAAGCGGAAACATCAATAAAATCATCGCGTCGTTCAAGGTTATGTTCGCCAGGGTGACGGCGGTCAACGAAGTCCTTGGGCGTATAGTCCTCAGGTGGTGTTAACAGCATCGTGGATAAAAGGCTGACCAGTACAAAAAAACCGAGCCCAAAGGCCAGCATGGCATCCTGTAAACCCCACATGGCCAGTAGCCATGTAGCCAGTGGAGCGATATACACTGATGCTAGACCAAAGCCAGACACCACTATGCCAGCAATCTTACCTGTTTTGGAGGGTGAAAACCATTTCAGAGCAGCGGGAGTGGCCGCTGAGTAACCAAATGCGATACCTGCCCCGACCAGTACACCGAAGCCCAGTATCCAGCCCCAATATGCAGTAGTCGTCGATATCCAAAGAAAACCGAGGCCGACCAGCAGGCCACCGATGAACGCGGTGATACGTGGACCAAAGCGGTCTTGTATGTTGCCCGCCAGCACCATGGTACATGCGAATACAAGACAGCAGACTGCATAGGGATCATTCAGCGAAGTTAGGTCCCAGTTAAAACCATCCACCGCGCCGGATTGAATGGATTCCCGAATTGCACCTTTGAAGATACTCCAAGTATACAGTACACCCAAAGCAAGATTGATGCCGGTACCGGCACTGATGACCAGCAAGCCATGATCTTTCTGTTTATCGTACATAATATTTTTATATCCATAAATTATGCCTGGTTTATTATCCTCCGGCGCAGGAATAATCTGTGTCAGGGAGGTAATTGAGGTTAGTTAATAGTATAGCCACGAAAAAGAAATATGGATGGATTTTGTTCGCGTTCTTGATCTAGGATATGTTTGCTGAATGTAAGCAGTAGAAATGTTCTATTACAGTTTTTTCGGATCAATTTTCTTGTTGAAATAGGCGTTGAAGGTAGTACCAGTGAAATGCTATTAGTACAGCGTGTTTAGCTCAATTTCAAGTCTCCGGCGTCCAGCGCTGATATAAATCGAGTCTGCTCAAAAAAACTAACACAGTGAAATCATAATAAAAAGTACCTGAGAAATCACTGGGGTCAGAGATAAGTTAAATTTTAATATTACCTCGACTGTCTTTTTTCAATTGAGGTGATGAATGGGGGGGAGAATATGGATTGGTAAGTTATGGCACTTTGAAGGTATTTACTATTGTAAACAACGACTTGTATCGCCGTCGGGGTAGATCATCAAGTTAAATGAATACTCCGTACTTAAATGCCTGGGTAAAAATAAGAAGTATCGAATGGCTTCTTATCTGTACTGTAATGATATATTGGTTTCAGGGAGCAATAAGAGCTTTCTGGTTTCTCCATACCGGTCACTGGGGCCTTGGAAAGATTTTTTAATTGTAAATTCAGTAAAATCTGCAATATTTCAACTTAGTCCCTGACATGGACAAAGCGGTCATAGCATAAATTTCTGGAATAGGCTCATCACGACCCGAAGCTGCCATCTAAAATTGCTACAATTACATATTGCTCGTCATATGATACTGGTTCTTTCCAGCCATTTTAGCTTCGTACATAGCTTTATCAGCGTATGAAATTAGAGATTCAAAGCTGTCTGCATCATCAGGATAAAAAGATATGCCGATACTTGCAGTTAATGTTTCTTGGGTATCAACAGAATCTATAGGCTGCTTGACATAATACAAAATTCGTTCAGCAATCACTATAATTTCTGATGCAGAATTACAGTTAGGCAAAATAATGACAAATTCATCACCTCCATATCGACCGACTATATCAATTTCACGTACAGCATCTTTTAAGCGAAGGGACATCTCTACTAGGACAACATCACCAGTATCATGTCCATAGGTATCGTTAACTGCCTTAAAGCCATCTAAATCAAGAAACATAAAACCTGCTTGCTGGTTATATCGTTTTGCCTCAGCAATGATTCTTTTGGCCTCTCTTTTCAATAACACTCGATTTGGAAGTGTTGTCAGCCCATCAAATAAGGCCATCTTATCTAATTGATCCTGCATCCTTTTTCTTTGTGAAACCTCGGATTGCAGGTCGATGTTCTTTCCGGCTAATACCTCCAATGTTGTCGTTAATTCAATATTGGAAGTTTCCAGTTCTTTTGTACGATTCAGAATAGTTTCTTCTAATTCTGTTTGTTGCTGCTTTAATTCAGCATTAACCTTTTCAATTTCACTATTAGCTGATTTAAGCTGCATATTTGAAAATAAAGACTGCCAATGAAAGGCCAAAATAAATGGTATTATAAATAATAATGCTAAAAGCGAACTTAACAAATTACTCAATAAAGCATCTTGCAGAATTAATGAAATATGAGTAATTTCAATATCTGAAGCTGTCACATAACGAAACCCATCCTTCGTTTCTAGTGGTATAAATACACTACGAAACGTACCCCACTTATCCGTGTATTCAGCAAACTGTATTTTACCCGTTTCAAATGCATCGTTAAGTTGTTGTGGAGCATCATCATATACTGAATAATAGGGTGATGTGCTTTTTTTCAGTTGAATCTCTTCTTCGCTAACACTAGACGAGGAAAAAAGTAGCTTCTTTTTTTGTTGGATAAGCGTGTACACATAAACTAACTCATTTCTTTCAGCCAACTGAGTTAGTTTAATAGCATTACTCCAATCCTCGCCGGTAGAAACCGATGCCATACTCATTTCTTTTTGATGAAAGCCTTCTGGTAATATTAGTGGCGTGGACATTGCGCCATGGACAAGTTGCCTATCAAACTCATTCATTAGACTGTCCTGCTTATCAAAATAACTACTCACTGAGTAGTAAGTAACCCAAAGCAGATAAATGACGATTGCCGCAAAGATTCTTTTATTCGTTTGGTATGAAAGGATACTCATATAATGAGACTAGGTCATTACTGGGTTTTCTCAAGGTTTATTGGTCTGCTTTTGGCACTTTGTACGCATTCACCTTTGGTCAGATAAATGACCGGTGATTGGAATAGAACTGGATAGTAATCAGGAAAAGTCGGAGCTAATAAATCTTTTGAAAAATAATCTGGGAGAGTCAGGTTTACATTTCCTGGGTTCTCCATACCAGTCATTGGGTACTGAAATCTTTCTGTTTATTGTCTAATCCGTAAGTTTACTAATATTTTCTGTTTGACCCTGAAATGGACAAAGGAGCCATTCATATATAGATGAAAATGAATATCAATTTACGCTGACTGAGTTTCTCATTCGAGAATTCTTTGCATTTTTTGGTGTTGACAATCAATTCGTGTAAGGTAATACGAACAGCATCATTTAGAAAGTAAAACAACTCAATAAATACACAATATAAAACGGCTAGTTGTCTCATTGCATAGAGGCCCCATTCCCATGTTCAGATTATTTTTAGCAAAGTATAGTTCACTGTTAGTTGTTGTCTTTTTAATGACTCTCCTCGCTTGTTCGAATAGTTCAAGCCCGGGAAGCACCGAGATTGAGACGCCCCAGGAAGTTAGCGAACCATTGCCCGACATAGTCGCTCTTTATCGTGGTAGTGACCTAGCAAATTTAGTCATTATACTAGAAAGTCACGCTTGTCTAACTCCTCCAGTTTCCGATGCACTTATAGCAGCGGTACCCGCGTCCGGCTCAAAAGATACCTCTGCATTTTTAGAGGTTCTTGACTCTTCAGCCGTCTGTGCTGATGGAGCTCAACTGCTTAACGATGTTGCGGTGTCACCGATCCTTGTGCTAGTGGAAACAGGTCGGATACTGATCGACAGTACCGCCAATGGCTGTCATGACAGTATGTACTCCTTGCAAAGTCAGGCAATTACTTCGCTCGACGCGGACTCCGATGGATGTGTTGATCTCTTGCACGAAGTTGATCAAATTGAAGGGTTTTCAGTATTACCTGAAGCGGTGCAAATGCGTCTTACCGATGATGCCTTAGCTATATTTCGATATCTGCTTCCAGCGCCCGAAGAGATATCGCTTGAACCAGGTTTTGACCCCGAAGCCTACCGAGCAGAAGCAACCGTAACACTCGACGGTTTGATCGAATGGGTACTAGGAGAACCAGCTTTTGGAACCACTGCCGGAATATTTAGTTCATTTTTGGACAATACTCGTCCCTTCGTAAATGAATGGTATAGCTGTAGCACGGAGGTAACGCCTCCCAAACAACCTTCCACTTCGGTGGCAACCACCGAAACGCTACGCTTTTATATCTATACCAACAGCGGACATGCATTCAAGTCTCTTGGTGTGGGACAAAATGAGTGGAAGCGCGGCCTATACCCCACGGCCAATTCAGGTGGACAAGCGGACGCGAATGTCCCTGGCGCAGCAAGTGCTCCGACCGCAACTCCTGTACCTGCGCCTGGAACACCCGGTTCGTCCAGCTCCTCTCCAGGCGCGAGTAACGGCTCGAGTTGGGGAGCTGAAGCCGCTCCTTCTGGTTCGAGCGTTGGTTTCGGCTTGGGTCTAATCTCATATCTTGATGGAATGATTGCCGATGAAGCTGACACGCCATGGAGTTCTCGAATATGCTGGGATGTTACGCCAAAAGAATGGGATAGGATCGCCGAGCATATGAATGGGGAAACCAACGACGCGCCCGATTGGAGCTTACTCAACCACAATTGCTTGAGTTGGGCGGCAAACAATGCTGCTATGATCGGCAAACTGTTACCCGCCTACACTACTCTAAGCATCCCTAACCCGGGGGTGCTTGATACCACACTACAGGGTATCGGCGATGGTGGTAGTTTTAAAGGCGGTACCGTGAATATTAACTTTGGGGGCTGATAAATGAATCGTGGACACGCTACACACCTAGTTAGACGATTAAATCGTCACGTCGTGCAGCGAGGATGTATTGCGGTATTCGTCTTTCTGGTGCTTCTACCAGCTTCAAAATCCTGGGCGCAGCTTGATCCTCAATCAATATCAGATTGGGATGGTTTGTGGTCTGCAGTGGTCCGTCCCAACGAACATCAAATGATAAATATTACCCTTGAATTGAAAGTACATAATGGTTCCTTAAGTGGAAGTTTTAGTGGGGGCGGACAAATTACTGGCAGTGCTTCGAGTGCAAATGCTAGTGGGAGTTGGCATTCGCCGGGGCGAGAAGGAGGGCGTTTCTCACTTAACCTGCTCAATGGTAATACCCGCTTTGGCGGTAATTGGGGAGGCGAAGGTGGCGGTAATATTCAAGCAAAAAAAGCCTTAGCGGCTCGCCCTGAAGATTGCCCTTCATTCATTGTTAATATGGTATTGGATGATGCCAACGATGAAATAGATAAAAAATGCGAGAATGTGAGGGTAAATGAACACCCATACGGTTTTAATAAAGACAACGACGATAGGCTGGAACGATTTCTCAGAGGGCGTCCCGAACTTTTAGGTAGAAATGGAGCTGCTCCCTCCGCCATAGGTGCTGCTTGCCGAACAAGGCTAGCCAACGACCCAAGATTACGCAGCTCGGTCGTTGACAGCATACCCGAAACCATGGCCAAAATTACTGCGGAATATTACGCCTCCCGTAAATCTCTCGACGATGCCATCCACGCAACCCTTGAAAATATGGCCGCACTTGACAGTCTTAGATCAATGGATTGCGAGTTAACTAGCGCTAACCCATCGGGTTTTGCGAGTGCTAAGAATCAACTTCTCAGAGGACAGATATGCAGCGAGTTAGGCTCTTTGGCGGCCGTAAGAACTTGCGAACGCTTGAAAAACCAATGTAGTCAAAATGTAGATTATTCGGGTATTGTGGAGCGAAGTGAAATAGCAATGCGTCAGATCGAAGTTATCGAAGCGGAAATCGATCGAGGGGGCCATGACGAAGAGATGGAAAAGGCTCTCGAAGGGATGAAAGCAGGTCTCGAAGGCACAAGCAAATGGCTAACGGGAGAGCACTTTAACGATCGTTATGACAAAGAACTGAATAAGTGTAAAGCCGAACCGCACATCGGACCTGGATTCTGCGATGCAGTCAGGAAAAAATTTATTTGTCGAGGCATCCGTTCAGAGGCACGCCAAATAAGAAAAGCCCTTTCAAAACAACTCGACGAATATAACCACGCTCTTCGTTGCGTAGAGGGAAATGCTCCAGAATCTTGCGATCAACGCGAAGTCCGCGAAGTGATCGCAAAAGCTCCTCCTGCTGTTGGCGTTCCGGTGACCGAGGAAATGCTCGAGTCAGGTGGCACTTCACGAGAACGCGATACATTGGATTCTATCTATGCAAACTCTCAATTAGCTGGCGCAGAATGCCGGCGGAAAATGCGCAAAATTGATAACAATATTAATGATGCCTATGTAGAATTTGCAACCGGTACCGCCTTAACCGTGGCAACACTCGGTATGGGAAGTGCGGTAGCGCTCGCCCGTGCAAGTGCGAGCGCCGCGAACGTTGCTAAAGTAGCCGGAGCCACTAGTAGACTATCGTCCATGGCGCATCGGGCTGTAGCCGCAACACGTCTTAGCCCTCGCGCTTTTACGCTGGCCGCTCTTGGGCTTGACCTTGCCGACATGGGGCGCGGACTGGCTCATTCGATTGAACAATGTGGCGATGTCTTCTCGCTTGCGAGCACTGCGACTAAATCTTCCGATGGCCCATCTATGTGCCCTGGTGCAACCGACTACCAGGGCGCTCATCTAACTTCGGATTACCAGGACTGCGTACTTAAGGCTGTGGCCTTTGAAGGATCAATGGGGCTGCTGCCGATGGCGCCAGCTGGCATAGGCAAACTTTTGGATAAACGTGCGCTTAAAAAAGCCGGACAAACGCTCGGCGGTGAAGTGCTACGAGGGAGCAAACGTGATGCGATTTTGAGTGTGTTTAGGCGTTTCACCAAAATGATGGAAGCGGATCTGGACGACGCAATTGCGCAACTGCGCAAAGCTGGATTTGATGATCGCGATATTCAGCGGCTCATCACTTCTATGGCGCCAAATGTGCGCAACATTGATGGCAAACTGGTCGTCGGACTCGAAGGCAAATTACTGTCGAGTACAAAGTTAAAAGGGCATCTACTTTGTCTTACCGACGTTGGTGGTCGTCTAAAACTGTCCGCCTGTAGCAACTGCGACGACCTGCGTAAAATCTATAAAGCAGACTTAGCGAATAATCCAACGCTTAAAAAGCATTTTGAGGAAGTGGAAACGGCGTTGCGTAAAGCACAAGCCAGTGGTGATAAGGCGGCTAGAACCAAAGCATTTAGGCAGCTCGAATCAGTAACTGAAGGGCTCGAGAAAAGTGCTAAAAAAAGCTTCCTAAATAATACCGGTTTGGGAGAAGCATTGCCTGATAGTGAACTTCGTCTCATCGCGGATGCTTTTGAGTCTGGAAAAATTACCAAAAGTCAATTAAGACGGATCGCAGCGGCTGCGGACGAGGCACATTGGGCGAAATTATCGGGCTTAAGTAACAGAGAGTTTAACGCTAGGTTAAAGTCCGCCAAAGACGTGTTTGATGCGGTTAAACCGATGGATCGAGAACTACGGCGTTTGCTGAAAAGTCGTATGGAAGAGTCGATTAGAACCGGTCGAGTCTATCTCGGTGGCGGCGACGCAAAATCTTTATTTCATTCACAACTGAGCTTCCAAAGAACAACGCCGGATGTAAGGGAATACGCGAAAGGTATTGGAGAGTATCGCAATCCTAAAACAGGTCAAGTGGTAATAATAAAACCGGGCGACGCGATAGAAGCGGATCACGTATACCCAATACACGAAATAATCAACAACCGACGTCTCAAGGATTTTCATTCACTGCCACAAAAATTTCAGAAAGAAGTCGTTTACAACACTAAAAACATCAAACCTCTGCCAGCTAAACTCAACGGTTCCAAAGGAAACAAGCTCGCCAAAGAATGGTCTGAAAGCATTGTACTCGATGAAGGATATTGGAAAGCCTTACAGCGCGAACAAAACGAAATTGAAGAAATTTTGCTTAAACAAATTGAGTGTTTAAAGGGGTTGGCGGCTCATCATGATCCATCAAAGTGTCGTTGAGTTAAACATAGAAAATGGTGATAGAAGCATTGTCTGAGACAATGGGGCAAAGTCTTTGATTTATGATTACAAGTAATTTGAGCATTTATAGCAATCGCCACAACAGGGTAGTACATTATAATTCCTGAAATATATGATATGAGCTTATTGGGCAAGTTAGGAAGTTTTGAATGACTTCTTTCCGGAGGTGTGTATGAGCGAGCAATCAACTACATTGTAGATAATGGACTGGAGGTTAAATTCAAACATCATTGCCGAAGAATGGTCATTGAAACGGTTAATATGGGGTGGTGTTTCCATGATGGTCTTGTTGAAATTTATTATGGGCACTTAGACGATTAATTGATACAAAATGAATAACGATAAAATTTCAAAAGCTTCTAATGTTAGAAAGCCACATCCAGTTTACATGTTAATTTCTGAGGGGTTATCTTCCATTGATCAACTAAATTATGTGAAGATTTACAAAGAAAGAATTATGGCTTCAAACGTCCTTAGTGATAATGGTAAGAAACAGCCTGTAGTCAAAATAGGTGAGGATAATATCGTGGGTGTTGAATTGCTGGTTGATGTTCCTGGTAAGGTCATAGACTTTTACGCAATAACGTCTTCAGAGGAAAGTTGTGGTGGCAAGATTGTAGAAGCTGTTGTCAATACAGTTCCTGAAGACTGGAAAATAGTGGTATTTATGGATTGGAATCATGGTTTCTGGGAGTCTATGGTGAAGAAATACCCCAGAATCGTAGTGTTTTGAAATGGCGTTAAGTGAATTTGAAATAAAACGGTGTGAACGGAAGTTAGAAAAGTTTTTAAACAAACGTAGACCGCCAGAACATATCAGAAATGAAGTCGATATCGGTTATAGGCTCGATGACCAGAGTATTACGATCATTGAAATCCGTCCCAATTGGCGTGACCCTAAGGTTAGCGTAGAAATACCGATTGCAAAGACGACCTATGTGAAATCTAAGAGTGTCTGGAAAGTTTTTTGGCAACGTTCTGACATGAAATGGCACAGTTACCAACCAGCACCGCTAGTTAAATCCTTAGAAGAGTTTTTACAAGTGGTTGATGCTGATGTTAATCACTGTTTCGTATAAGACCATATACTCTCATGTTAACGTAATTTATTTTCCAAAGAATACTTTCAGGTTTCTCCAAACCGGTCACTGGGGAACAAAAAATCCATTTATACCGGTAAAATTGGTAAAATAATCATTTTTCGATTTGTCCCTGAAATGGACAAAGGGGACGTTAAGTAATTTTGAAGTTAAATGATTTCAGGAATGCATTGGGGATTTTAATGAAGGTTTCCTACAGTAAAAAATAAAGTAATATTTTTGTTATACCAATGTTTAAGGAC
>Ga0233437_1006442_pt1 | contig 11979 bp, 10 predicted proteins | sample SI_122_August201_FD_182714 | JGI IMG/M metagenome (GOLD analysis project Ga0233437, IMG submission 182714) | Seawater microbial communities from Saanich Inlet, British Columbia, Canada - SI_122_August2016_200_MG | ecosystem: Environmental > Aquatic > Marine > Inlet | place: Canada: British... | reverse complement strand
AGGTGACGTTTTGCTGGATGGAGAAAGTATACTCAATGTTCCTGCACACCAACGTATTTTAAAAGGAATGGCTTATATTCCCCAACAGCCGGGAGTCTTTAAAGATATGACCGTTGAAGAAAATTTGGAATTAGGAGGATGGACTTTCCGGAAAAATAAAAAACTGGTGCGTGAGAAGATTGAAGCAAATTATGAAAGATTCCCTGTGCTGAAAGAGAAGCGCAAGCAAATCACCGGAGAACTTTCCGGAGGACAGCAACGGATGGTGGAAATCAGCAGAACATTGATGGTTGAACCTAAAGTTCTGTTGATTGATGAACCAACCGCTGGACTTTCAAAGATGTTGGCCGAAGAAGTGTACGAGATGCTGTCAATGTTGACAACTCAGCACAATTTGAGTATTTTAATTGTCGATCAAGAAATACGGCAAGCTCTAAAAATTTCTGACTATGTTTATGTGCTGGAACTTGGCCGTAACAAATTCGAAGGCCCTGCCTCTGAATTCACCGATCTGAAACAGGCATTTTGGGTGGGAGGTTGATTCAATAATCAATACAACAATTACCCTCCGGCAATCGCAGGCAGGAAAAATCATAAAATTCTATGCTCGCACTTTCTGACCCTTCCAAAACATACACGAGCCGCAGTTTTCTCTTTTCAGTGGTTCACCCAAACTATTTTCAGAAGTTGCTAAATATCGACCAGCAAATTGTTCAACTCATAATGTAACGATAAAGCATTCCTAAACGTGTTTCTTGAGCAGAGTCTAAAGAACGTCGAAAGAACAGGAATTAACCCTAAATTTTTAAAAAGGAAAATGATGTTAAAAGCAAACGGAGAGCGACTTTGGAATACACTGATGGAAATGGCAAAAGTCGGCCCGGGAGAACGAGGAGGCAACTGTAGACTTGCTCTCACTGATGAGGACATTGCGGGACGTAATCTCTTTCGGGAATGGGCGGCGGACGCGGGATGCACATTTCGGCTGGACACCATGGGCAACCTTTTCGCACGACGCGCAGGAAAGAATCCGGATGCTCCTGCGGTAGTCTCAGGAAGTCATCTTGACACACAACCTTCAGGCGGAAGATTTGACGGAATTCTTGGAGTTTTAGGCGCACTTGAAGTTGTACGCTCTCTCAATGATCATGGAGTTGAAACTGACTCACCGGTAGAAATCGCGGTCTGGACAAACGAAGAAGGTGCGCGTTTCCCCCCAGCGATGATGGGTTCCGGAGTTTTTGCGGGAATCTTTGAACAGGCTGATATTTACACACACCAGGATCCTGATGGAATCACTGTTGAGGACGAACTGCGGCGCACAAAACAGCTGGGAGAAGCTCCATGTAAAATATTTCCGATCAAGGCATACTACGAACTGCATATTGAACAAGGTCCAATACTGGAAGCAGAGAATACTAATATCGGCGTGGTCACAGGTGGACAAGGCGCTTACTGGACGCATATCACTCTGCAGGGGCAAGGCTCGCATGCCGGAACTACTCCGATGAATTACCGCAGAGATCCTATCATGGGTGCTGCCAGAATAATCAGTGGAATGCGTGACATCGTGCTCAAACAACCTGGAGCAGTTGGTACAGTTGGACGACTGGAAACAACTCCTGCATCGATCAATTCTATTCCGGGAAAAGTCTTTTTCACCGTTGATAACAGGCATCCGGATGAAGAAATACTTGCCAACATAAATCAAGATTTGATAAAACTGGTCAACTCGGTTTGCGCAGAAGAAGGACTGGAAAATGATTTTGAAAATATCTGGAAAGCCCCGACCTTAAATTTTCATGACGATTGTATTTCAAAAGTCAGGAATGCTGCTGAATCTCTTGGTTACAGTCACCGAGACATTGTTTCCGGTGCAGGACACGATGCCTGTCAAGTCAACAGGATTGCACCTACAGGCATGATTTTTATTCCTTGCGAAAATGGTCTTAGTCACGACGAGGCAGAAAACACCACGCCTGAACAAGTTGCCGCCGGTGCGGATGTGCTGCTCAATGCGATTCTCGCGAGCGCAGGCAACTGAAAGCAAAAATGATGTCAGTCAACAAACTTAAAACACTTGAAGTCTCCGGAACCCCGGAAGAAATCGGCTTTGCGGTCGGAAAAAATATGGCTGACTCCATCCGTGAAACCGTGCTTACACTGGTAGAATTTCAACAAGCGCAGCGAAACTGGACAGGCAGTAGCTATTTAAAAAAACTGGATGAAGCGGCACGGAACGTCTTTCCTGCATACGTTTTAGAACTTGAAGGAATGGCGCGAGGAGCGCAACTTGATTATGAAAGTCTGTTGATTTGGAACTGCCGTGGAGATTTGCCACTGCTGGCTGGCGCAAATCCGGAATCCGCTGAACATGCTCCGGAAGGTTGCACAACCCTTCTGTATCCCTCCGCAGAAGATGCAGATGCTGTGATTGCACATAACGAAGACGGCCCGCCAGAATTAGACGGACATTGCAGATGGCTCACGGTCACACAGGCAAACGGTACTAAATTTTCAACTTTTCATTATCCCGGAATGCTGCCCGGACACACCTTTTCCGTTAATTCACACGGTCTGGTGCAGACGATAAATAATATCCGGGTTGATGATTTGAAACCCGGAATCCCACGTCATTTCATCTGCCGCGCCATCTTGGATTGCAGTACTTTGGAAGAAGCGCTTGTCCATCTTCAACGTCCGGACAGAGCAAGCGGATTTCACCATTCCCTGGGTCAACCTTCCGGAAATAATTTACTCTCCGTAGAAGCACCGGCCAGTGCTTGTGAAGTCAAAAAGATCAGCCACCCCGCTTCACATGCTAATCATTTGCTGGACGAAAAGTTTTCCGGACTATCACAAACAATCACGGATTCCTCCGCCTTTCGTCAAGACATGTCTGAAAAGCTGCTTCGTGAATCCACAGCTCCGAAAGCACAGTCCATCCTCTTTCATCAGCCCTCTCAAGGTCTTTCGATTTTTCGCCGTCCAAAAGACGGTGCCGATGATTACGCATTCACACTCGCAACCGGAATTTTCCGAATTTCCGCCAGCGGAGTTAAGTGGCAGATTCATCTCAACAAAAACGAATTGCCTGCACTTGCAAAATCAGATTGACTCTCTCAGTACTGAAGTGGAGAATACAGTTTGATGAGTAGTTGAATTCAAAAAATATCAAAATATCACTCCTGTTTTTTTACCTTGCTGCTGTAATGACAACTTCGTGATATTAAATAATTGACCGATTCATAATAAGCCTGAGCTGTAACTTGTCATTTCGAGCGAAGGGAGAAATCTTAATCATCTTAGCGTAGTAACTTATGAAAGATTTATCGTTCCCTAAGCAATGTCACAGTTTCAGAACTTTTTATAGTTTAACATAAAATATTCACCAAAAAATATTCCATGACTAAAATGTTTTTCGAACATCTCAATCAAAATCTGGAAGCACTAAAAAGTGCCGGACTTTATAAGTCAGAGCGGATAATAACTTCAAAGCAGTCCGGAAACATTTCTGTTTTGCCTGGAAATAAGGTGCTGAATTTCTGTGCAAATAATTATCTAGGACTTGCTGATAATGCAGAATTAATCGAAGCCGGAAAAAACGCGCTGGACAAAAAAGGTTATGGAATGGCTTCTGTCCGTTTCATCTGCGGAACACAGGATGTGCATAAAGAGCTGGAAGCGAAAATTTCAACCTTCCTTGGCATGGAAGACACGATTCTCTACTCTTCGTGTTTTGACGCGAATACGGGTTTATTTGAAACGCTTTTGGGTGCGGAAGATGCGATTATTTCCGATGCCATGAATCACGCATCCATCATTGATGGTGTGCGTTTGTGCAAAGCACGTCGTTTTCGTTACCAGAACAACGACATGGCGGATTTGGAAATGCGTTTAAAAGAAGCAGCGGACGCACGTTTTCGGCTTATTGCGACCGATGGCGTTTTTTCCATGGATGGTATCATCGCAAACCTGCAGGGCATTTGTGAACTCGCTGAAAAATATGATGCGCTGGTGATGGTTGATGATAGTCACGCAGTTGGCTTCATGGGTGAAAACGGACGTGGAACTCCGGAGTTTTGCGGTGTTGCGGACAAAGTTGACATTTTGACTGGAACTCTCGGAAAGGCGCTTGGCGGAGCTTCCGGAGGCTACACCAGCGCAAAAAAGGAAATTGTGGAATGGTTGCGGCAACGTTCACGGCCTTACCTTTTTTCCAACACTTTAGCACCGGTTATCACCGCGACAACCCAAACAGTACTGGAAATGATTGACAGCCGTCCGGAACTTAGAAAACGACTTTTTGAGAATGCGGATTTTTTCAGAAAAGAAATGACGGAGCTTGGTTTTACCCTCGCAGGAGCAGGACATCCGATCATTCCGGTTATGCTTGGAGACGCGGAACTGGCACAAAATTTCGCAGCAAACATGCTGAAGGAAGACATTTATGTGATCGGTTTTTCTTTTCCTGTTGTACCTCAAGGTCAGGCACGGATACGCACACAAATGTCTGCAGCGCACAGTCGGGAAGATGTGGAATCCGCAATTAAGGCATTTAAAAAAGTTGGACAGCAACTGGGGATAATCAAATGAAAAACGCTAAGCAAACAACAATGAAAGCACTGGTCAAAGCAAAACCAGGAATTGGACTGCAGATGGAACAGGTTCCGATTCCGGAATATGGAGCAAATGATGTACTGGTGCGAATTAAAAAAACCGCAATTTGCGGCACCGATATTCATATCTGGAACTGGGACGAATTCATTTCAAAACTTGTTCCTGTACCAATGGTCGTCGGTCACGAGTTCTGCGGAGAAATAGTTGAGATTGGAGCGGCAGTCACAAAATACAGTGTCGGTCAACGCATCTCTGGAGAAGGTCATGTCATTTGCGGAAGTTGCCGTAACTGCAGGGCGGGGAGAGGACATTTGTGCCGCAACACGCTTGGGATCGGTGTACAGTTGCCAGGAGCTTTTGCTGAATATCTACGTCTGCCCGAAGACAATGTTGTACCTATTCCTGAAGATATTCCGGATGAAATCGCCGCAATTTTCGATCCTTTCGGTAACGCTGTTCATACAGCACTGACCTTCAACTGCGTTGGTGAAGATGTACTCGTCACCGGTGCCGGTCCAATCGGCATCATGGGCGCTTTGGTTGCGCAAAAAGCAGGCGCGCGTAAAGTAGTCATTACTGACATAAATCCGCGGCGGATCGAGCTGGCCAAAAAGATGGGTGTTAATTATGTGGTCAATGCAGAAAAGGAAGATTTGCAGGACGTTATGCAACAAATTGGCATGACAGAGGGTTTTGATATCGGACTTGAAATGCCCGGTGCCGCTCCCGCTTTTCGGGATATGATTGATAAAATGAATAATGGCGGTAAGGTCGCAATTCTCGGACTCTCATCAACAGGATTTGACATTGACTGGAATAAGGTCATTTTCAAAATGTTGTGTCTGCAGGGAATTTACGGACGTGAAATGTTTGAAACATGGTACAAGATGATCGCTCTTGTACAGTCCGGACTCGACCTTACTCCAATCATCAGTCACCGTCTTCCAATCGATGACTTTGAAGAAGGTTTTGCCGCCATGCTTTCCGGAAATTCCGGCAAGGTAATTCTTGACTGGGAATAGTGCGGTAAGTTTGATTCCATATTTTTTGCCAGTTCATCAAGCTTTGACATTCAAAAAATATTTTATTGACTCCTTTCCAAGAAGTGGATAGTATTCACGAATGCCCAGAGAAATCTTTACATTTGTTTTTCGGAGAGTTAGCGTTAAATGGTGGAATGAGGGATCAGCCTCTATTTCTTCCGGATACCGGCTCCGATTCAGGTAAGGTTTCAGGATGGTGTAGCTTTGTTAATTAAACCAGAAGGAGAATTTGAACAACCCCAAAACCGCCTTGTTGGTGGAAGATCTGCATAAATATTTTGGTGCTGACGAGGTTCTCAAAGGCATTTCGCTGGAAGCCCATGAAGGAGACGTGATCGCCATGCTGGGAGCAAGCGGATCAGGGAAGAGCACTTTTTTGCGCTGCCTTAATCTGCTGGAAATACCAACCAGCGGCAAGGTTTATGTAGGTGGTGAATTGATACGCATGAAAAAGGATCGCTACGGCGAAACTGTTCCGGAAGACATTAAACAGGTGGAACGTCTCCGAACCCGTTTGGGCATGGTTTTTCAGCAGTTCAATCTGTGGTCGCACATGACAGTTTTGGAAAACGTCATTGAGGCGCCGGTACATGTTCTTAAAATCCCTAAAAAAGAAGCGATTGAAAAAGCGGAAGCTTTGCTGCACAAGGTAGGAATTCATGACCGCAAAAACTATCATCCGGCGCACCTTTCCGGAGGGCAACAACAACGGGTAGCCATTGCCCGGGCATTAGCGATGGAACCGGATATGTTGCTTTTTGACGAACCGACTTCCGCACTTGATCCGGAACTCGTGGGCGAGGTTTTGCGTGTGATGCGTCAACTTGCAGAAGAAGGACGAACCATGATCGTGGTGACTCATGAAATGGGATTTGCACGGGAAGTTTCTTCTCGTGTTGTCTATCTGCATGAAGGTGGTATTGAAGAAGACGGACCACCAGGGGAGGTTTTTACGAATCCTTCTTCAGAGAGGTTTCGACAGTTTGTTTCAAAACAAGTCGAACATTAAAAATTAAGCCGTACAGGTTTAATGTGGAAAAATTTATGGTGAGTTTTTCCAGTATATTTATAATTTTCAAATGGAGAAAATAAATGAGAAAGTTAATTGTAGCGGCCGTTGTGGCCATGTTGATGCTGGGAACCAGTGTTTCAGCAAAAGAATGGAAGAAAATCCGAGTTGGTGTTGAAGGTGCTTACCCGCCGTTTAGCTGGGTTGAGTCAGACGGAACACTGAAAGGATTTGACATTGAGATCGCACTGGCGCTTTGCAAAGAAATCGGTGCAAAATGTACACTGGTTACTCAGGACTGGGACGGAATAATTCCGGCATTGCTGGCCCGTAAGTATGATGCAATTATCGCATCCATGTCAATCACCGAAGAACGCAAAAAGAAGGTTGCTTTTTCCGACAAGTATTACAATTCACCTGCCAAGTTTGCCCGAAAAAAAGGTTCAGGAATCACGATTTCCAAGGCCGGTCTTAAAGGCAAAAGTGTTGGTGTCCAACGTGCGACCACACACGATAATTTCATCACCGGAATGTTTGGCGACAGTGTTGACATCAAGCGTTACGCAACTCAGGATGAAGCCTATCTTGATGCGGTGGCTGGACGTATTGATCTATTGCTGGCAGACTCAATTGCCATGGAAGATGGTTTCCTCAAAACTGACAACGGTAAAGGTTGGGAGTTTGTAGGACCAGGATACTCCGAGCCAAAATATTTTGGTGACGGTGCCGGAATCGCTATACGCAAGCAAAACAGTGATTTGGTTCAGCTTTTCAATAAAGCCATTAAAACTATCCGTTCAAATGGCGTTTATAAAAGTATCAACGACAAATATTTTGCCTTTGACATTTATTAAGCCTGATTCAGGTTTGGGCTTTCCCTGTTAATTCAAGGAAGCTCAACTCAGCCCGAATTATTTTCTTTGTCCGCCACGGAGTTTTTTAAATTCCGTGGCCTTCCTAAAATCTCCTGCAAAGCACTAATGTTTGATTTACACGGTTATTTTCCGCTGATTTTGGAAGGCATGTTACTGACCGTGGAAGTCGCGCTCCTTTCCCTTTTCATAGCAGTCATTCTTGGTTTAATTGGTGCGTTCGCCAAACTCTCCAAATCGCGGATTGCCCGTAATACCGCCGCAGTTTACACAACCTTGATCCGTGGAGTTCCGGATTTGGTACTGATGACACTTATTTTCTTCGGTGGTCAAATCATGGTCAATAATATTGGTGACTATTTCGGCTGGGACTACATCGACATCAGCCCCTTTGTTGCCGGAACACTGACTATTGGTTTTATTTTTGGTGCCTACATGACCGAAACTTTCCGCGGCGGAATTCTGGCGGTTTCCAGAGGTGAAATTGAAGCGGCTCTTGCATTCGGGATGTCAAAATGGAAAGTGTTTGTACGTATCACATTTCCGCTGATGGTACGTCACGCTCTTCCCGGTTTTGGTAATAACTGGATGGTACTGGCCAAAACGACCGCTCTTGTTTCTGTGATTGGACTGCATGACATGGTTTATAACGCAGGTGTTGCAGGAGGTGCAACCCGCCAGCCTTTTACTTTTTACCTCGTAGTAGCGTTGATGTTTTTGTGCATTACCGGAATATCGGACCTCGGACTGCAATGGGCCAACCGGCGTTTCAGTGTAGGTGTACGGAAAGTTTGAATTATGGATTACACTGTAATAATTGATAATTTACCGCTTTATTTGAGTGGGCTTTGGGTGACCATCCAGTTGGTCGTGTTAGCTCTTGTCACAGGATTTGGTTTAGCAGTTCCTCTGGCTTTGCTGGCGGTTTCAAAGAACTCTTTGCTCAGATATCCTGCAAAAGCGTATATCTATTTTTTTCGCGGCACTCCGTTACTGGTGCAGATGTTCATGATCTATCACGGTATGGCTCAGTTTGAAGCAGTTCGCGAAAGTGTGCTCTGGATAGTTTTCAAGGAAGCCTATTGGTGCGCCATCACAGCTTTCGCCCTGAACACTGCAGCTTACACAGCAGAAATCTTACGCGGTGCGATTGAGCAAACTCCATTCGGCGAAATCGAAGCGGCCAATGCTAGCGGAATGTCCAAATTTACGTTGTACCGCCGCATCATTCTGCCAGGTTCCTTCCGTCGTGCATTACCGGCATACGGCAACGAAGTTATTTTTATGCTGCACGGAAGTGCTCTTGCCGGTGTGATTACGATTGTTGATTTGTTTGGTGCGGCAAAAATTGTGAATTCCAGATATTTTGTGCCTTTTGAATCGTTTATCACTGCAGGTTTCTTTTATCTGTGTTGTACATTTATTTTTATCTGGTTTTTCAAGTGGGTTGAGAAACACTGGTACGTTCACCTGCGACCAAGGATCAGTTAAAATGAATTTTACAAAGACGTTTGCAGATCAGCATAACGGTCTGAAAAAGAATGTCCCTCAAAGCATTCCAGTGATCCGTCAGGCAGAAAAAAAAGACGCAGAAACAGTTCTCGAACTCACACGTTCACTAGCAGAATACCACGGTGATGATGCGAATTTTCGAGCCACGCTCAAAGATGTTCTGCGTGACGGCTTTGGTGAAAAGCCCCTGTATGAATCATGGCTGGCGGAAATCGACGGAGTACCGTTAGCTTTGGCTACGTTTTTTATAACTTACTCAACCTTCAAAGGCAAAGCCTGTCTGCACCTTGACAACCTTTATGTTAAGGAGGATGCACGCGGTTGGAAACTTGGAGAAAAAATGATTGCCCAAGTCAAACTGCGTGCCATTGAACTTAATTGCTATCGTCTTGAATTAGAGGTTCACCAGCATAATCCAGCACGCGCGTTTTACGAAAGACTCGGTTTTAGTGAATCTCCGGATCGTGTCTACATCCTCGCAGGTGAAAACCTGAGTTGAACGTTTTTTTAGCTAATACCAACTGGCTTTATGAATCATCCAAAATCACATTTATTTTATCAGTCACGTTTACGCCGTCCGCTGGTTGACCGCGCGGAAGGTATCTATTTTTGGGATAGTTCCGGCAAACGCTATCTTGACGGTTCAAGCGGGGCAATGGTCTGCAACATCGGACATTCAAATCCGCATGTACTGGAAGCAATGCGTAAACAGATGGAACGTGCGACTTTCGCTTACCGGCTCCAGTTCGAAAATGAACCCGCAGAAAAGCTGGCTGCACATTTAGTAGAATACATGCCGCAGGGAATGGACAAAGTTTTTTTCGTCTCCGGAGGTTCAGAAGCAGTCGAGGCTTGTCTCAAAATGGCTCGTCAATATACACTGGCGATTGGGCAGCCGCAGCGTTACAAAACGATTTCCCGTTTCCCTTCATACCACGGCAGTACTTTGGGCGCTTTGGCAGCAACCGGAATGTCCCTGATGTCTGCACCGTTTGATCCAATGCTGCGGCAAATGCCGAAAATTTCCGCTCCGACAGTTTATCTCGATCGTGACGAATGCACCACGGAAGAAAAGTATAACTTACGCGGTTTGTATTACGCAAATTTGCTGGAAGAAGAAATTTTACGTCAAGGTCCGGAAACCGTTTTGTCTTTTATTATGGAACCAATCGGCGGTGCTTCAACAGGAGCGTTGGTTGCGCCGGACAGTTATTACGGGCGTATCCGGGAAATTTGTGACCGCTATGGAGTGCTTTTGATTTATGACGAAGTCATGAGCGGAGCCGGACGTACCGGTCGTCACTATCTGGGCGGCGCTCACTGGAATGCAGAACCGGACCTGATTGCCCTGTCAAAAGGTATGGCTGCAGGTTATTCACCGCTCGGCGCAATGGTGACGTCCGGGAAAATGGTGGAACCCGTGCTTGATTCCGGAGGATTCGTTCACGGTTATACCTACGCCGGAAATCCGCTTTCATGTTCCGCAGGACTCGCAGTTTTGGAAGAAATCGAAAAGCAAAATTTACTCGCCAAAGCCGAACGTACAGGTGCGTTGCTTAAAAGTAGACTGGAAGCTTTGCTGCCGCGTTTTTCATTCATCGGTGATGTACGCGGCAAAGGTCTTTTGCTGGCAGTTGAATTTGTTGCTGACCGTGAAACAATGCAGCCGCTGCCTCCTGAAATGAACGCGCATACAGAAGTCGTTGACATGGCATTTGAGCGTGGTTTAATCATTTATTCCCGTCGTACACGCGGAGGAAGAATCGGAGATCATTTTCTGATTTGCCCACCGTTAATTATAGAGGAAACGCAAATTGACGAACTGCTGGAAATGTTCACAGACACCCTTGTAGAATTTGCGCAGAAGCACAAATTAAGTTGCAACTCAGAGGAATGACATAGAGAGGAAATTTTTTGATTAAATCAAGAAGCAAGCCTTATGAAAAAAGAAACTGCAATTAAGTTGTTTGAACAAAAGCAAGTACGTACCCACTGGGACGACGAAAAGGAAAAATGGTATTTTTCGATTGTTGATATTGTTGCGATTTTGACTGAAAGTAAAAATCCGAGGAAATATTGGAGTGTATTAAAAACTAGACTAAAGAAGGAAGGAAGTCAGTTGGCTACAAATTGTAGTCAACTGAAAATGCAATCTGCCGATGGTAAATTTTACAAAACTGATGTTGCGGATACAGAACAATTATTACGTTTAATTCAAACCATTCCATCACCAAAAGCAGAACCGTTTAAGGTGTGGTTGGCAAAAGTCGGCTACGAACGCATCGAAGAAACAGCAGACCCTGAACTTACTTTTGATCGTGCAATGAAAACCTATTTGAAAAAGGGCTATTCCAAAGCATGGATCAATCAACGTTTAAAAAGTATTGAAGTCCGTAAAGAACTTACAGACGAATGGGACGACAGAGGAGTGAAAAAGGGTGTGGAATACGCAATTTTAAGCAACCTCGACCAAAGAGCAAACATAGTTTTTATACCCTAAAACACAATATATGAACAAACAGCGTGAATTGAGCGAAACCATTGCACGGATTCCTTCCGGAGCAACAATTATGGTGGGCGGATTTGGTTCCCCGGGAACACCGTTTACGCTGCTTGATGAACTGTTGCGTCAGGGACAGGACAGACTGACGTTGATCAAAAATGACGCGAATGAACCCGGTTACGGAATTGCCAAACTGCTTGAAGCAGACCGTGTGGACACCTTGATCGCTTCTCATATCGGACTCAATCGAGATGCAGTGCAGCGTTTGAATTCCGGAAAGTTGAAAGTTGAATTTCATCCGCAGGGAATTTTAGCGGAAAAAATCAGGGCTGCCGGCGCAGGCATTTTCGGTTTTTTGAGCGACATCGGAATCGAAACTGAAATTACTGATCCAAGTCAAATCATTGAATGGCAAGTCGA
>Ga0233437_1006434_pt1 | contig 11993 bp, 9 predicted proteins | sample SI_122_August201_FD_182714 | JGI IMG/M metagenome (GOLD analysis project Ga0233437, IMG submission 182714) | Seawater microbial communities from Saanich Inlet, British Columbia, Canada - SI_122_August2016_200_MG | ecosystem: Environmental > Aquatic > Marine > Inlet | place: Canada: British... | reverse complement strand
TAATGGCCTCTTCCATTCCGATATTAGTTATAAGAATATGGGCTATGAAAGGAAATGTTCTGAGGTGGGCTTCTGCATCTGCGCTTGCCAAAATTTTTGCTTCTAAAGATTTTGGTACTTCGTCATTTACTCTATGAGTTAGAATGCATTGTTTTACATGTTCTATTCTTTCTTGTGGGTAATCTTCTTTTGTTAGAAACCTTTCAGCACTCTCCGCACCTGTAATATGGTGGATTCTGTTTCCATGAGTGTTTATTGTTGAATCGTGGAAAAGAACAGCTAACTCTAGAATCTCTTTATCTCCGCCCAATTGATCTGCAAGACGAAGAGCACATTTATTGACAACCATAACATGAAATTTATAGAAGTCTTTCCTGTACTGGGATTTTACATATTGCTCGGCTTTTTTTATTATCATAAAAATCACAAAAAAAATAAATGGTCCCACAAATCTTTTTATGTGATCTCTGTTGTCCCAAAAAGATTTATGTTCATCTACTGATGAACAGACTGTGAAACGAAACAATTGATGAAAGTTTCACATTATCAAAAATCATGAATGGTCCCACGAGGGTGATCTTCTCAGCTCATTTTATTTTTTGGTACAGGTTTTTTGTTTGTACCTATAAAAAGCTGTTTTGAACACCCGACCTATCGGTTTCTGAACGGTGGCTAAGCAACAAATGCTTGTCGCAAAAGTCTACAGCCGATCGCTCTACCAAATTTCTCGAACCATTTCTTAGTTTCTTTTTCTGAAGCTTTTCTTTTCAAAGAAAAGGTTCTCTGAGCTATCGCGGGATTTTAATGTATCTTTTTTTTGGTTCAGCTTTTAATTATTTTTTTGATAAATCTTTTCCGGTTTTGGTACAGCTTTTTTTAAAAGGTGTTTCGAACCAATAAAAAGATTTGGTGGGCTCGAAGGGAACTTCTGACCTAATTTTTTCGTGAACGTTTTTTCACAAATCGAACCAATAAAAAGGTTCTAAGGTCCTTTGAACCCTCGACTTTCTGGTATCTTCCTAACTGTCATTGCACGCAAGCGTGCTCAACATGCTTTTACTCTAGTGCCTTTTTGTGGACTGGATCGTCCATGCTTTGCATTCGCAAAACCGAATACAGGCAGATAAAAGCCAGACACTCTGCCAGACTGAGTTACGAGCCCATTGTGTTATTACAGTCTGAAATATTATATGACGTCACTGACGTTCCTTATTTCCAACTCGATATTAATTAGGTTGAAAATGGCGCCCGAGCTGGGATTCGAACCCAGGTCACAGCCTTTCTGTACTTCACCCATTTCTAAGTTTTCTTTTCCCGTAAGGGACTTTTCTTTTTCAAAAGAAAAGGGGTGTTCGACAGGGCCGTATACTAACCGAACTATACTACTCGAGCGTATCCTATTATTATTCTTATGATACTTTTAAATACTTTCATAATGCAAATAAAGACATCGCCGGCCAAAGAGAAGTGGCAAGACCCGATCCCATTCCGAACTCGGTAGTGAATCGCTTCATCGATTTGGCTTGTACTGTCCTATGGACGGGAACCCCAAGACGCTGGCGAGCTATTTTTACTTTTCTATTGATTTTTTCTTCTAATCGAAAGCTTTATAAGCATGTATTATACTATATGGACATAATTGTTCAGCTTTAATTGGTCAGACTTGTCTCTGTACTCGCTGAATCGACTTTTCGTTGAGTGTGTTAATATGGTTGAAGATAAAACTTTCAATATTCTTAAACATAGATTGGTACCTGAACATATACTTCTGACTGCTGAAGAGATTAAAGAACTAACTGATAGATTAAATATACGAGTTAGTCAACTTCCTAAAATTTATACAACTGATGCAACTGTAAAAGCCATGGAAGGAGATGTTGGAGATGTTGTTAAGATTACTCGTCCTAGTCCAACAGCTGGGAAAACTGTTTATTATAGGATAGTTGTTAAGAAAACTAGAAAGAAATAGGTGTTTGTTATAGATACAAAAATATTAGTAAAATCATTTTGTAAAGAAAACGGTTGGGTGAAATTTCAGATTGATAGCTATAATAAATTTATAGAATCTGGTTTACAGGGTATTATACGAAATATCGGAGTTATTGAACCTGAAGTTCCGGAAGTAGGAGAACTTAGCATCAATTTTGGAAAGATTAGAATTGGTGAACCAAGTATCAGAGAAGCTGATGGAACAATTAGAAAGATATTTCCTAAGGAAGCTAGAATAAGAAATCTAACTTACGCTGCTCCTGTTTATGTTGAAATGACTCCAATTGTTAACAAGGTTGAACAAGAACCAGCACCTGTTCATGTTGGAAACATACCTGTAATGATCAAATCTAATTTCTGTTCTTTGAGAGGAATGAATAGAGAAGAACTTGAAGAAGCTGGAGAAGATCCAGATGATTCTGGTGGATATTTTATAATCAATGGAACTGAGAGAACACTAGTGTTGATAGAAGAAATCGCACCAAATCGATTAATAATTTCAAAACAAGCAAAGGGAAATTATGTACAATCTATAAGAATTAATTCTCAGCGCGCTGGGTATGTTCAAAGACATTTGATCGAAAGGAAAAATGATGGTTCTATTTTTATATCATTCGCAAATATACGAAGATTACCTATTGTTGTTTTGATAAAAGCACTCGGACTAGAATCTGATAAGGAATTGATGGAAGGGTTGGGTGATGATGTAATTGCTTCTAATTTTTATAGTAATTTATTTGAATGCGAAGCAAAGACAAAAAAAGAAGCTATGGAATTTATGGGAAACCATATGAAAATTGTCCAAAAGCAATATAGAAAAGATAGAATAAATCAGATAATTGATCATTATTTGCTTCCTCACATGGGTCAAGAAGTTAAAAATAGAAAAGATAAAGCAGAATATATATTGAATGCTATTCGGAGAATTATACAATTAAATTTGGGTTTGATAAAGGAAGATGATTTGGATCACTGTAGAAATAAGAGATTAAAATTGAGTGGTGAGTTATTAGAATTATTGTTTAGATCTATTCTTGTAGGAAGGTGGGGATTGATAACAAGAATAAAATATAATTATCAGAAAATGGCTAAGCGAGGAAAGTTGCCTCCAATTCAAACTATAGTTGAATCCAATGTTGTTTCAAATCAATTAATTTCTGCTATGGCTACTGGATCATGGGTAGGTGGACGGACAGGAGTTAGTCAGAGATTGGAAAGAACTAATTTTGTTAAAACTATTTCACACTTGAGGATGGTTTTGTCTCCTTTGACTTCTACACAAGAACATTTTGAAGCTCGAGAATTACATCCAACAAACTGGGGTCGTTATTGTCCAGCTGAAACTCCAGAGGGTCCTACAATTGGATTACGAAAGCACTTGTCAATAATGGCTGAAGTTACTAAAGGTGTTCCTGCTGAAGAAAAAGAAAAATTCGTTAAGTGGTTAAAACTGCGAAATGCACCTGAAGAAGGTGATGAACAAGTTTTAATTGATGGTACTCCTTCTGGATATGGAAATCCTGAAATCATACCTGAGATTATCAAAAGGAAGAGAAGCAATTTAATTTCAAATCAAACTGGTGTTGGTTTTTATCCTGAATTACATGAGATCAGAATCAATACTGATCAAGGAAGAATTAGAAGACCTGTTATAGTTGTTGAGAATGGTGTTGGTAAATTACGAGAAGATCATATTGAAAGATTATCATCTGGTGAAATCACTTGGAATGATTTGGTATCAGAGAGTGCGATTGAATATTTGGATTCTGATGAAGAAAACGATGCATTAGTTGCGTTGAAACCAGAAGACCTAACTCCAGATCACACACATCTCGAATTAGATCCTTTCATTATACTTGGAGTTTCTGCAGCACTGCTTCCGTTCTCTGAACATGATCGAGGAGACCGTGTAAACTTTGGTGCTAAGATGATTGGTCAGTCATTGGGGTTGTATCAATCTAATTTTATGATCAGATCAGATACAAAATCAAATGTTTTAACTTACCCACAAACACCATTAGTAAGAACCCAGAACTATCCATTAAGTGGAGTTCCTGATCATCCAGCTGGTCAAAATATTGTTATTGCATTAATGACCCATCATGGATATAACATGGACGATGCTATTGTTTTCAATAAAGCTTCTATTGAAAGGGGATTATTTAGATCATTTTTCTATCGGTTCTATCAGGGAGAAGAGAAAAGGTATTGGGGAGGACAGGAAGACATAATCGCAATACCAAACAAAGATGTTAGAGGTTATAGAAGTGAAGAAGATTATGTACATCTGAATGAAGATGGTATTCTTGGGCCTGAAACTGCTGTAGGTGGTGGGGATGTTCTTTTAGGAAGAATCTCTCCTATGAGATTCCTAAGTGCTTCTGAGTTAATGGGTGGAGTTGCAAATATGAGAGACACATCATTATATTTACGTCCGTCTGAAAAAGGAGTTGTTGATAAAGTTATTGCAACTGAAACAATTAACGGAACTAAAATGATTAAAGTTTGTATACGTGATCAAAGAATACCTGAATTGGGTGACAAGTTTGCTTCTAGACACGGACAGAAATCTGTTGTTGGTAGAATTGTGAATGAAGAAAACATGCCATTCACTGCATCTGGTTATATTCCTGATTTGCTGATGAATCCGCACGCAATTCCATCTAGACAAACTATGGGACACATGTTAGAAGTTTTATCTGGTAAGATGACTGGAATGGATGGTAGATGTATGAATGCTACTGCGTTCAATAGTCCTAGTGAAAAAAGTATTAGAGACAACTTACATGAATTGGGATTCAGAAGTGATGGTAAGGAAATCATGTATAATGGTGAAACCGGAGAAGTGATGGAAGTTGAAATTTATGTTGGTCTTTGTTATTATCAAAAATTGGATCACATGGTTGCAAATAAGATACAATCACGAGCTAGAGGTCCAGTTACTTTATTGACTAGACAACCAACTGAGGGTAAAGCTAAAGAAGGTGGTCTACGATTGGGAGAGATGGAAAAGGACTGTTTAATTGCACATGGTGCTGTATTAACATTGAAAGAAAGATTTGATTCAGACAAGGTTTCTGTTCCTATATGTTCAACTTGTGGAATAACTGCATTGTGGAACAAGAAAAAGGCTGGATATATCTGTCCTATGTGTAAGATAGGAGAAGTCAAATTAGTTGATATGAGTTATGCTTTCAAATTGCTTTTGGATGAATTACGATCCATGACAATATATCCAAAGTTGCATATAACAGGATAGAGAAAAAAAATAGAATATGAAATTTGTTAGATAAAATGTAAAGGTGTTCAATATGATGTTCAAAATTGCTACAGGCTTTGAACAGCCTGTGAAACGAACAAACGTGGAGGAAGGTTTCACATGATAGATTCGATAGAATTCAAATTACTTTCACCGGAAATGATAGAGAAGATGGCAGCTACAGAAATACTGCGCGCTGACCTTTATGATAATGATGGTTTTCCTGCTGAAGGCGGGGTAATGGATCCTAGATTAGGAATCATTGATCCTGGTCTTAGATGTAGAACTTGTGGACAGAATGTTGGTAAGTGTTTTGGTCACTTTGGTTACATAACTTTAATTAGACCTATTATTCATGTTTTATATGCAAAAATAATTTACAAGCTTTTGAAAAGTATTTGTTACAAATGTTCTAGGGCTTTGACTACAATGAGTTCTAAAAAATGTGCTCAGTGTGGTGAGGAGCAACTTGGTTACAAGTTTGAAAAACCATATGGTTACATTCACGGAGGTAAAACTTTAACAACTCTTCAAGTTCGAAAGATGTTAGAAGATATACCAGATGATGATTTGAAGAAATTAGGTTTTATTGGTGGTAGACCTGAATGGTTAGTATTGACTTTGTTCCCTGTTCCTCCTGTTATTACACGACCTTCTATTACTTTAGACACTGGTGAAAGAAGTGAGGATGATTTGACTCACAAACTAGTGGACATAATTAGAATCAATCAGAGACTAAAAGAAAATATTGAAATTGGTGCACCTGATTTTATTATAGATGACTTGTGGGAACTTTTACAATACCACACAGCAACATTCTTTGATAATTCTCTAGCTGGAATTCCAGCTGCTAGACATAGAAGTGGTAGGCCGTTGAAAACTTTGGCTGATAGATTAAAATCTAAAGAAGGAAGATTTAGACAAAACTTAGCTGGTAAGCGAGTTAATTTTTCAGCACGAACTGTAATTAGTCCTGATCCTTACATTAGTATGAATGAAGTTGGTATTCCTTTAGATATTGCTTCTGATCTAACTATTCCAGTTGCTGTTCAGGAACATAATTTAGAAGAGATAAAAAAACTTGTTATGAATGCTCCTAAATGGCCTTCTGCAAATTATGTTGTAAGACCTGATGGCCGAAAAAAGAAAATAACTGAAGCGAATAAAGAAGAGATTATAGCTGAATTGATTCCTGGTTACAAGGTTGAAAGACACATGATTAATGGGGATGTTGTGTTGTTTAATCGTCAACCTTCTCTACACAGAATGTCTATCATGGCTCACAAAGTTAGAGTAACTCCTTGGAGAACATTTACAATGAACACACCTGTATGTCCTCCATACAATGCTGACTTTGACGGAGATGAAATGAATTTACACGTTATTCAATCTGCTGAGGCAAGAGCTGAAGCTGAAATTTTAATGGATGCAACAAAACACATTCGTTCTCCTCGTTTCGGTGGTCCAATTATTGGATGTGAACAAGATCATATTTCTGGATTATTTAAACTCACAATGGAAGGAACTATATTGTCTAGAAAATTAGCATTCCAACTATTACAAGATTGTGGTATTGATGCAGATTTACCTAATAAGAAAAATTTCACTGGAAAAGAAATTTTCAGCTACTTACTTCCAAAAGATTTGAATCTTGAATATAAAGCAAAGGTATGTGGTTGTGACAAATGTATTAAGGGTACTTGTAAAAATGATGGTTATGTTGTTGTTGAGAATGGTAAACTGAAAAGAGGTGTGATTGATAAAACCTCTGTTGGTAAAGAACATGGAAAGATGATTGATAGAATTGAAAGATTCTATGGAACAAATGCTGTTCATACTTTTATAGACAAAGCTGCCATGTTAGGAATTAAGTGGTTAGAAATTTCTGGATTTACAGTTGGTATAAGTGATTTTGATTTGGGTGAAAAAGCTGATTTGGAAATAGTGAAAATAATTCAACGAACAGCTAAGGATTCTGATGACTTGTTGGAAAAATTCAATAAAAAGAAAATTGAACAACTTCCTGGTAGAACAATGAAAGAAAGTTTCGAGGCATATGTTTTGAGAATATTAGGAAAGGCTTCTCAGGATGTTGGTGATGTGATTTCTAAAAATGTTAGAATGAACTGTGCAATAATAATGGCTAAATCTGGTGCACGTGGATCTCTAACACACGTAACTCAGTTATCTGGTTTAATTGGTCAGGAGATGGTTCTTGGGGAGCGAATACATAGAGGTTATGATAAAAGAACTTTACCACACTTCAAGCGTGGGGACTTAACTCCACTTGCTCATGGTTTTGTTGCAAGTAACTTTAAAGCTGGATTGACTCCAATCGAGTTCTTCTTTGATGTGTTAAGTGGACGTGAAGGATTGATGGATAAGTCATTGAGAACTAGACATTCTGGTTATTTGGAAAGAAGATTAATGAATGCTCTACAGGATTTGAAAGTGGAGTATGATAATACAGTTAGAGACAATAGTAAAACAATAATTCAATTCACTGCAGGTGAAGATGGTATTGATCCTGCTAAATCTGACTGGGGTAAATTGGATATAAAGAGTATAATTAGTACAATATAGAGGTCGATGATATGTCAATGGAAAAATTAAAAGAAATATTACCTGGTAAAATTTATCAAGAAGCAGTTAAAGAGTTGAAGAAAGTTCCTGCTAATAAGAAAGAGAAAGCAATAAAGAAAATTATTGAAGTTTATAATGATATTAAATTTGAAGCAGGAGAAGCTGTTGGTGTTGTTTCTGCTCAGAGTTTATCCGAGCCTGCAACACAGATGACTATGCGTACATATCACATTGCAGGTGCTATTCAGATCGAGGTTCGAAAAGGATTACCTCGGTTAATTGAAATATTTGATGCTAGACGTGCACCATCTACACCTGCTATGGAAATATATCTTAAGAAATCACACAACACAAAGGATAAGGCTTTGAAAGTTGCTTCTGGTATTAAACAGCTTCTATTAACAGAAATTACAAGTTCTGCTACAATAGATCTTGCTGGTCAAAAAATTGAATTCAGTTTAGATACTTCTATCATGCGAGAATATAGAACATCATCTAAGAAAGTTTTTGATGCTCTAACTGAATTGTTTAAAACTTTGAAAATTACTTTGCAGAAAGATACGGTATCTGCTAGTTACAAAAAGGATGTTGCTATTAAAGAATTACAAAAGCTTAAAACAAAATTATTAAAGGCACATGTTATGGGATTAAAGGGAATAAGACACGCTATTATTAATCAAGTAGAGGGTGAGTGGGTAATTAATACACTTGGAAGTAATTTAGCTGATGTTTTAGAAACAGAAGGTGTAGACAGTTCAAGAACAATAACTAACAACATACATGAAGTTGCTAAAGTTTTAGGAATTGAAGCTGCACGTGCAATAATAATTGATGAAGCTAAGAACACTATTGGTGATCAGGGATTGGATGTCGATATAAGACATGTTATGCTAGTTGCTGATATGATGACAGCTTATGGTGAGATAAAAGCTATTGGTAGATATGGTATTGCTGGTTCTAAGGGGTCTGTTTTAGCTAGAGCTAATTTCGAGGAAACAGTCAAACATTTAACAAAAGCTTCTATTGGAAATGAAATTGACCATCTAGATAGTATTGTTGAAAATGTTATGATAAATCAAGTTGTTCCTGCTGGAACAGGAATGTTTGACTTGGTGTTACACCGTAAGAAGAAAAAATAAATGTGGTGGCTCTTAACTGTTTATAAGCTTTAGTGTATAATTAAAATATGTGATAACTATGCAGATAAATTTGAAAGATGAAATTAAAAAGGGAAATGTTGTACTTGGGGGAAAACAGGTTTTGAAAGGAATTAAATCTGGTAGTTTTAAAAATATTATAATTGCAAACAATTGTCCTGAACAGATGAAAGAACAGATAGAACACTATGCTAAGATTTCTGAAATGAGTATAGAAGAATCCGAAAACACAGGTAAACAATTAGGAATTAGTTGTGGGAAGCCATTTGGTGTGGCTGTAATTGGAGTTAAAAAATAATTTTTAGACCAGGTGTGAACAAGTTGCGAGAATTTGACATGAAAACAATTCAAATAATAAATGCCTTTGAGGAAATCACTGGAACAGAGGTTCGAGATTGTATTCCTTGTGAAGAAAAAATATATTTCTTGGTTAATGAAGGAAAAGCTGCTTTAGCTATTGGAAAGGGTGGGAAGCGTGTACAAACCGCTGAACAACTTTTAGGTAAACAGATCCGTGTTTTGGAATTTAATGAAAACATTGAAAAATTTATTAAAAGTTTGATACCTATGGCTGATAAAATTGAAATACGGGGAAATGTAGCTAATGTAACTGTCAATGGTAAGAAACGTGGGGCTGTTATTGGAAAAGGTGGAGAAAATATTAAGATTCTTAGGGATATTTTAAGTAGGAATAGTGAACTAGAAGATTTGAAAGTTGTTTAATGGGCTTTTAGTGAATAATATTTTTCTTTACCGTTAATTGTCTCTGAAAGAAAACCCTTTCTTACAAGAACATATAAATGGTACTGTATATTTGATGAACGTATTTTGTAACGAGGTATGAATTCCTTTCTTAATTGATCCATACTTGTCATGCCATTTGTTTCTACAAATTCATATATTTCTTTTCGTCTTGTATTTTCTAATGGGTCACATATTCTAGTACATGTTGCCATGGTTTTTTTTACATAGTAAACGATTTAAAGCACCTTTTTATGGGTTCGAAAACAAAAAAGCTGCACCAAAAATAATCTTTTTGTGGAGTCTGTTTGAGAAAAAAGATTAATCAAAAACACATTTTTATTTGCAAAATTGGTTCAAAAAAGTGTAACAAAAAACTTATTATCTATCCCATCAAGTTAGGCCCGAAGAACATGAAGAGAACTAGTAGTAGTGTTATGATTGAAACTGCTTTTTGGATTTTCTTTGCTTTCTTGCCTAGGTACTTATCAGTTATCCCTGCGAAAACCAACCCGCCGTCTAATGGTCCCAAAGGAAGCATGTTGAATATTCCTACTGCAAAAGAAAACATCCATAGTTTTGTTAAAAAGTCTGCTATACTTGTCCAGAAACTGTTTTCTGTTTGAACTGGTGTGTAGAATATTCCCAAATAAGGCTCGGAGTCATTTTCTCCCAGTGTTACTTCATATGTTTTTCCTTGATTATCTTTGAATTCTATAACCTGTCCGATTTCTGTTTGTCCTATCTCGTCTATGAAATAGCCTTGTCCCTGTGCAAATTCTGTGTAGCTGACTTCTATTGGTTGGCTGTTTATTTCTGTTAATATTGTCTGGTTGGTTAGTCCGACTGCTGCTGCTGGGCTTCCCTGCTCAACATCTACTATTTGCACACCTGATACGAATAGGTATGGGAAAACTATGAAAATAAGTAATAATATAGCCAGTAATGCAATTGTAAAGTTGGCAAATGTTCCTGCGCTGAATACTCTAAGTCGTGTGGCTAATTTCTTTTTAGCTAGTTGAATTTCATCTGGTTCTACGAATGCGCCAGGAAAGAAAGCTAGTAGCATGACACCAACTGAATGTAAACGAACCTTTTCTGCCCGGGCTGCTATCCCATGTGACAATTCGTGTGGAACAAGAATTAATATAATTACTAAAATCCAGGTCCAGAAAGGAATGTTTATACTATATTCTCCTACGCTTTCCTCACTTGAGAAACTTGGTAAAATAAGTCTAGCTGCTGCGCCGTCTAGTTCTCCTGTTACGATTTTATAGCTGGCTGTTCCTACCATGAACATTCCATAAAGCATTGCTAGTACCCCGACTAGAATTGCAAAACTGTATAATGCTTTCCAGAAACGTGGTGCTATTTTCGCTATGTCATCTATTAATTTTCCAAAGCGCTTTGTTCTGCGCATGAAAAGAACTAAGTGTTTATGTTCGACTTTTTTTCTGTCGATATATAGCAGTACTGCTATTACAATAAAAAATGCTATGACTGATAAATTGTATATATCCATAAATAAAACCTAAGTCATTTTTAATAATACTAGTGTATCTGTTTTTTGTATGCCTTTAGTAGTACGAATCTTCTCTATTATAAAGTTAAATTCTTCTGCTGAGCCAGTAGAAACATTTATAACAATATCAAAATTTCCTGTAGTTTCATAAACATCCTGAATGTCCTTTATTTTTTTGAGTTTGGATACCACCAGTTTTGTTTCTATTTGCGGATTAGATTGTGCAAGCACCAGTGCAGAAAAACCTGTTTTCATTGAGAGATTTACTGTGAAATTTTGAATTATTTTCGAATCGACTAGTTTAGTTATTCGCTGACGAACAGTAGCTTCAGAAACTTTTAGTTTTTTAGCTATCTGGACGTTTGTTTGACGAGAGTTTTTCTGGAGTTCTTTGATTATAGCAGAATCTAATGCTTCGATCATAGTATTTAATGTACGTTTTTAGTATATAAATAGGTATTTTTAGTGGTTTTGCTGCGAATTGCATACGTTATTCGTAAGCTTTAAATGTCTTGTGTGAATATATGTATATTATGATACAAGCAATTGGCTTTACAGGATTGGAAATTTTGGATACTGTCAAGTCTAAAAAGAAGTAATTGTATCAATGTATTCTTTCTGGAATTTTTCCAGATATTGTTTGTGTTTCAAAATCTTTAGGAAATGGATTTCCTATTGGAGCTGTTCTTTGTAGAGACAATGTAAATGTTAGTTTACTCAGTCATGGTTCTACATTTGGAGG
>Ga0233437_1006432_pt1 | contig 11995 bp, 12 predicted proteins | sample SI_122_August201_FD_182714 | JGI IMG/M metagenome (GOLD analysis project Ga0233437, IMG submission 182714) | Seawater microbial communities from Saanich Inlet, British Columbia, Canada - SI_122_August2016_200_MG | ecosystem: Environmental > Aquatic > Marine > Inlet | place: Canada: British... | reverse complement strand
GTTTCTCTTAATGGCATGCCGATAAACGAAGTAACTCTACTACCAAGTTTTTCAAACAGCCAATCAGCTTTTTCTTTTTCTGCATAACTACCATAAATAAGGAAATGGGCATTAACTTCTTTTTCAGAAACTTTATTACATAATTCTAAAAAATATTCAATCGGCCAATCTCGAAATGCTTTTGTAGGGAAGCTAGCTACTTGTAATCCTATTAAGAACTTACCCCCTAAACCTTTATTTAATATCTTTTTTTCTGCAAACTGAGCCTCTCTTTTAGTTACGTAATATGATAACCTTCTAGTTGTTATGTTGATATCTATCGCTTGAGGTAAGGCCATCATAGAGTCTACCGAAGTCTTACTTTGTGTCTTAGAAATCTGAACAGATCTATATAATTTTCTATTTAAACTGGCATCTTTCTGACTAAAAGCTATAGTTTTTCCTGACACCCTAAGTGCATACTCAACTAATTTCTCATCAAAACCGTATACAAGCGCAAAATCATATTTTTTCCCAAATCTACCCTTCCATGGTGCATTTTTCTTAGAAATACTTCCAACACGATAAACATATGGCAAATGCTTTAATATCGTATATCTTTTTGGATGAGCTAAAATTGTTATTTCGGCATCTTTATAATAATCAGCAACAGATTTTATTGCTGGCGTTGTAAGTAAAGTATCTCCAATCCTAGAAACAATAATAATTAATATTTTTTTAATATTTAGAGGGTCGATATCTGACATTGTATTAGTAATATTAAAAAATAACTTTTATCTTTATAAATTCATTATTAAACTTTAATTATTTCTAGTTCTGGTAATGGAAATACTAATGTATGCCCCTTAAACTTTGGGCTATTTAAAAAGAAATTGCGAAAATGCCATGGCAGAACAATTAAATAGTCTGGATTAGAAGCAAGAACCTTATCCTCATCCATAATCTTAACCCAAGATCCAGGTGAAAAACACCCAAATTTTTCTGGATTTACTTCACCAATTCCCTTAATATCCTGATCATTAGTATTACAATATTGAAGAATTACATTTCCTTTTGTTGATGCGCCTAATGCATATATTTTCTTACCTTTTTCTATATTTTTATCGATAAATCCTCTTAAATTAAGACGAGATTTTTTGGTATTTTTTGCAAATTCTTCATATGGTCTAAGACCATCTAGCCCTTCTTTTATTTCATTTTTAAGACAATCATTAACACTTTGAGAAGGCGCATAACTATTGCAACTATCAAGACACGCCGTTACTGAAAAACTACCTCCATTTATATCATTTAATTCAACATCTAATATTTTCAACCCAACCTTTCTAAGAATCCACTGAATTTGATACAATCCATAATATTCAATATGCTCATGACAAACTGTATCGTAAGAATTTTTCTCCAACATTAGTGGTAAATAACTTTGCTCAAAAACCCAGATTCCATCATAATCTAAAATTTTAGATATCTGCTTCACAAAGCTTACTGGATTCTCTAGATCATATAACATGGAGAAAGAAGTAACAACTTTTGCTTTTTTTGAATATTTACTCTCTATTAAATTTGATGAGAAAAAATCAGCATGAAAATTCACATGAGATTTATAATGCTTTTTAAATTTTCCCGCAGTAGGGTCTACTCCAACCAGTGTCAAATCATCCGGGTAAAATCCGAGTGTTGTGCCATCATTACTACCAATATCGATCACTAAATCATCGCTTTTTAAGTTGACTATATCAAGTATCCTGTTAACTTTAGCATTCAAATGACTAACCATTGAAGAGTTTAGACCAGAGCGATATCCATAGTTTTCACCATACATCTCATCAGCATCATAACTATGCTCAAGTTGTAATAATCCACAACAGTCACTTTCTCCATGGCACTTTACAAGTCTTAAAGGGCCTTTAGTTAATGATAAGTCTTTTATCTCTGGAAATGTGCCAGTTAAAAACTGTTCACCTAAATCTAAAACTGAAACTAGATTAGTGTTTTTACAAACTCGACAACATTCAATTTTTTTTATCACTTAACTCTCTCCCAATCTATATTTATATAATCGTGACCAAAATCTTTATTTAATTTAAAAACTATTTACTTTCATTGCACTTTTTTTCTTTTTGTGCGTTTAAATAATCAGAAGTAACCATTTCTCTTACTAGCTCATCAAAACTAATTTTTGGTGTCCATCCTAATTCTTTCTCCGCTTTTGAAGCGTCTCCCAGTAATGTCTCCACCTCAGTTGGCCTGAAATAAATAGGATCAATACGAACTATAATGTGCTCATCTATATTCGAACTAGACTGAGCTTCATTAACCAGAGTCCCGACTTCATTCACTCCTGAACCGCTCCATTCAATACTCATATTGAGCTCATGTGCTGATATCTCTACAAATTCTCGCACTGAATGTTGCTCTCCTGTGGCAATAACAAAATCTTCAGGTTTTTCTTGTTGAAGCATTAGCCACTGCATTTCCACATAATCCTTAGCATGGCCCCAATCTCTTTTGGCATTTAAATTACCGAGATAGAGACAATCTTGTAATCCTAATTTTATTCTAGCAAGTGCCCGTGTAATTTTTCTAGTGACAAAAGTTTCACCACGGATTGGAGACTCATGATTAAACAAGATGCCATTACAAGCATACATTCCATAAGCCTCTCGATAATTAACTGTCATCCAGTATGCATAGATCTTAGCTACAGCATATGGACTTCTTGGGTAAAAAGGGGTTGATTCAGTCTGAGGAATCTCTTGAACTTTGCCAAATAGTTCTGATGTGGATGCTTGGTAATATTTAGTTTTATCTTGTAGCCCAAGAATACGGATTGCTTCAAGAATTCTTAACGCACCAATCGCATCAGAGTTTGAAGTATACTCAGGCTCTTCAAAAGACACAGCTACATGAGATTGAGCGGCTAAGTTATATATTTCATCTGGTTGAACCTGTTGAATAATTCTTAACAAACTAGAAGAATCTGTCATATCTCCATGATGGAGTATAAATGGTTTTTTCTCTTCATGCGGCTCTTGATAAAGGTGATCTATTCTTGCAGTATTAAAAAGAGATGTACGACGTTTCATCCCATGAACTTCGTACCCTTTATCTAACAGAAATTCTGCTAAATACGCGCCATCTTGCCCAGTTATCCCAGTTATTAAAGCTTTTTTCATATTTTTATTGTCTCTAAAATCTTAAATTTAAACTAATGTGTATTATCACTTGCCACTAAGTTCTTTTATCTCATAATCTACCATTAAACTAATCATTTCTGAAAATGTTTTCGTAGGCGTCCATCCTGTGCTACTTTTAAGGAATTTTGGATCTCCTATCCTTGATCCATTTTCCCTACCTAAAATACCACCTTCCACAACAACATAGTCATTGTAATCAAGATTAACATACCTAAATGCAATTTTTACAAAATCTCGAATTGTATGACCCTCTCCAGAACTAATAATATAATCATCAGGAATACTAATTGACAAGATAAGTCTCATTGCTTCAACATAATCAGGAGCATACCCCCAGTCAACTTTAGAATCGAGTGACCCAAGAACAAGTTTTTCTTCTCTGTTTAGTAAAATTTTAGCAACTGTTGATACAATTTTTTTACTCACAAAAGAATTTTTTCTCAAAGAAGATTCATGGTTATACAAAATGCCACTACATGCAAAAATATTTTTTTCATTACGATAATATTCACACACTTTCATACTAGTATATTTAGAAATAGCATATGGAGTTACCGGATTAATAACACTAGATTCATTTTGAATAATATCATCCTGAGTGTCAAATATAAGGCATGAAGAAGCAAAAAAAAGTTTACATGAAGGAATAAGCCTAGACAATGAGTCTAAAACATTAATAAGACCAAGGGTGTTAATATTGAACGACTCTGTAAAAAACCTACCATCATCTTTTATACGATTTTCAGAAGATTGGTGATAAGCAGCTAAATAATAAATTTCATCCGGTCTAACAGATGAAATTATTTTATTAACCTGGTCAAGATTTAATAAATCAATATCATTCCTGCCTAAACCAACTACACTGTAATCTAACTCTTTAAGTCTTTGAGTTAACAAAATCCCATCTTGTCCATGACTTCCCACAATTAAAGAAACTTTGTTAGATTTACTTATAGTCATTTTATTTTGAACCTAAGCTAGTATCGCTTATAGTCATCTTCAATTCGAACTATGTCATCTTCCCCAAGATAATCTCCTGTTTGTATCTCAATAATTTCTAATGGAATATCTCCAATATTTTCAAGACGATGGATTTCTCCTAATGGAATATAAGTAGACTGATTTTCAATTAGTTGAAAAGTTTTTTTACCGCAGGTTACTTGAGCTTTACCTTTAACAACCACCCAATGTTCAGCACGATAACCGTGTTTTTGTAGTGATAATTTTGCACCAGGATTAACTAATATACGTTTTACTTGGAAGCCATTGCCATTATCGATAGAGTCATAATAACCCCAAGGTCTAAATACTTTTCTATGTTGGTCAGACTCTGGTCGCCTATCGTCTTTTATTTGATCAACAATATTTTTAACATATTGTGCATGTTCTTTATTTGCCACTAAAACTGCATCTTGAGTATCCACTATAACTAAGTCAGATATTCCTATTGCAGAGACCAAACGATTAGATGTACTATGGATATATGAATTGCTCACCTCATCCAAAATAACATCACCTACAACAAGGTTGTTATTGTTGTCTTTCGGTTGAGAGTCCCACAATGCTGACCATGACCCCACATCATTCCATTGCACATCCAATGCAACCATTACTGCATTTTTTGTTTTTTCCATAACCGCATAATCTATCGATTGACTTGGGCAGCTTAAAAACTCTTTTTCGTTCAATCTAATAAAATCTAAATCATGGAATTCAGTTTGACATGATTTTTGACATGCGCTAAGAATTTCTGGTTCATATTTTTCTAGCTCACTTAAATATACTGATGCTTTAAACATGAACATACCGCTATTCCAAAAATACCCTCCAGAATTAACATACTTTTTTGCAGTTTTGTAGTCTGGTTTTTCTACAAATTCATCAATATTATAATAATTCTTATTTTTGTAAATATTGGCTTTAATATAACCATACCCAGTTTCAATCTTATTAGGTGCAATACCGAATGTTACCAACTTATTTTGCTCTGCTTGTTTTGTCGCAAGCGCGATTGCTTGATGAAATTTGCCTATATCTTGAATCAGATGATCTGCTGACAATACTAACAAAATAGCATCTTTACTTTCTTGAATAGACTTAAGTGCAGCTAACGCAATTGCAGGCGCAGTATTTCTCCCAATTGGCTCTAAAATAATACTACTAGCCGATCGATTAATTTGGCGCAACTGCTCAGCAGCCAAGAACCTGTGCTCTTCATTACAAATAACTAATGGGCTCTCAATATTTTTTGGCAATCTAAGAACCGCCTCTTGGAATAATGTAGTCTCCCCTATTAATTTAATAAATTGCTTAGGGTGAAGTTTTCTCGACAAAGGCCAAAGTCGTGTACCGCTACCACCAGATAATATAACTGGAATAATCATATGGAAAATATTGGGTTATTTTATTAATCCAGAAAGATATGGGTTCATGCTTGGATCGTTATACATTTTAAACTGCCTATAAATCTTATAATAAGCTTTCCCTTTTTGAGCATTGTCAAAAATCTGATTAATACACAATAAGAGGTCATTTCTTTGAATAATAAGGCGGTTTTTTTTATTTTTAGCTTCTGTTCTCTTATCTGACTCAATATCTGACCTATCGGCCTGAATGCCCATATGTAAAATCTTAAGGCTGACTATTGAAAGCCTGTCAATAATAGAGCCTACAGTTTCACTATTAAACCACGCATTCTCAAGAACTTGAATGTCTTTTAATCGGTTAAGAACGCTTTCATCAATGTTCTCTATAGTATCGTTTCTTTTTTGATTAAATTGATCAATATTACGCTTATTTAATGCGATATCACTATCATCTACATCAGTTCGACGAGCCTTATCTTCTTCATCCCATAATTGACAATTATATTGGTGGTTTTTTTCTACCCAATGCCAAATACTATTTTCCTCATGTGAAATCGGACTTTTTTCTGGCCAAGAATCACTCTGATGACAATAATCATGATATTCAGATATTTTATTTTTATCTATATCGTTAAATAAATCTTCCATAATTCAGCACTATCAATTAATTTATATGTAAATTATCACATGCTTACGACAACAAATGATTATAAATTTCCACTACTTTTCTAGACATAGATTCAAGAGAGAATTTTTCATTAATTAGCGCCTCTACTCTCTTACCTTTATCATTGTCTAAGTAATAAGAAACCCCCTTAAGCAACTCTGCACTACTATCTACTCCAACTAATTGAAAATTATTATTAAATAAATCCTTTGTGCTACCGCTATTGGTCGCAACAACAGATTTGCCCATAAACAAGGCTTGCATCACAGATTGTGGAACGCCCTCTTTTGAGTCTGAGCTTAAAACAAAAATATCTAATGCTGAAAGAAGTTCAGGAACGTTATCGACATAACCCAACATAGTTACATTATTCGACATCTTATGATCTAAAATTAAGTTTTTAATTGTTTCTTTGTTTGGACCATCTCCAGCAATTAAAAATTTTAATTTTTTACCTGAATACTTTTTAACTAACTGCTTTGCCATATCAAGAAACAGATCATGCCGTTTAAACTGCCTCAGTACAGCAACTATACCAATTACAATCTCATCTTTTTTTAAATTAAATTGCTCTCGACATTTATTTTTATTATATTTACCTGGATTAAATAAATTAGTATCGATACCTGTTGGAATAGACTCAATCCTGTCTGACTTGATACGATTAATCTTAATCATGTCTTTTTTTACACTTTCACCAGTTGTAAAAATATAATCAGCTAATTCATTAATAAAATTAGTACGCGAAGGATTTATAGGGTTAGATAGATGACGAGTTCTAATGAACTTGGCACTGGCTAGTTTTGCAGCCAATCCACCCGTCCAAGTATCTTTACCACTATGAGTATTAACTATATCAATCGAATACTCTTTAACTATCCTTTTAAGGCCAAATAGTGTTTTAAAATCCGCATTACCTCTAAATGGGAAAGTAAAAACCTTAATATTATTTTCAAGTGCTTTTTGCTTGATAAGCGCATGATCACGACAAGCAAGAAATACTTCTACACCTTTCTCACGAACTGCAATCATCTCATTGATGATACGAATCTCCTGGCCACCCCAACCATCAGACCACTCGGTATGTAAAACCTTTATTACTTTACCCATTCAACATCTCCTTAATATTGCTTTTAATTATATCAATATCCAAGTACATTAAACAGTCACTTATCTTAGTGCCATTACAGCCATCTTTGCCACAAGGTTGACATTCTCTACTTTCAGAAAATACTTTGTGTTTGCCCATTGATTGAAGGCCATTAATTTTAGTATATCCAGATTCCATTAAATTATTATCCCAAGGCCCCCAATGATTAGCACCACTCGGACCAAAAAAAGCAAAAACTGGAGTGTCATTAGCAGCACTTATATGCATAATTGCAGTATCTACACCAATAAATATTTTTGCTTTTTTGTTAAGAGCTGCTGTTTGTTTTAAAGTTAATTTTCCTGATAAATTAATTGGCTTAGATTTACACAAGTCCAGAATACTACTAACCTTATTAATCTCATATTTTTCAGGTGCGGCGGTGATAACAACCTTTATCTCTAACTCTGTTTCACAATAGTCAATAATTCTTGCTATTGTCCGGTCTGAAATACACTTAAAAAACCAACGAGAAACTGGATGAATATGGATAAATGTGCGAGTGTTAGTTATTTTCTTGTTTGTAATAATGTTGTCATTATCACTCCAAAATACTTCAACTTTTTTACTGGTAATTGGAATATCAAGCACCCTCAAAGGATCAAGATTAGTTTCAAGCGCATGCCTAAGACCTTGCTTTGGCAAAAAATGGGTAAATGCATTTTTCAACACCCAGTTTTTACTTGGATAACCAATACGAATTGGTGCGCCACTTAACCAAGCAATTTGAGTACCACGATCGCCTTCCGTTAAGTTTATCGCCATATCATAATGATTTTTTCTAAAAGAAAAGGAGAACTGGAATTCATTCCAGAGTTTTTTAATTGGTGACAAAGATTTAATTAAATTTCTATCGTAAATAAATAATTTATTAATATTTGGATTAAGGCTAACCATTGACTCAGTGCCCTTATTAATCACCACATCGATTTGAGTTTTTGGGTAATATTGTTTTAAATTACTCAACAAGGGAGTTATTAATAATACATCTCCAATATTTCTAAATTTAAGTATTAGAATTTTCATTGTAAATTTCTAATACCTTGGTTTTAACAAAACCCATATCTAAATCTATTATCTCATCACTAAATAATCTTGCATGGCACTTTTTTGCGTAAACTCTGTGCATTCCCATTTGTTGAAAACTGGAATATCTATTATAATTCGACTCAAATAAATCATTACTCCAAGGCCCCCAAGAGTCCACTGCAGTTGGGCCAAAGAAGGCTAATACAGGAATATTATTTGCAGCACTAATATGCATAATTGCTGTATCGACACCGACAAAAAATGAGGCTTTCTTATTCAATGCTGCAACTTGCTTTAAGGAGAGGGATCCAGATAAATTAATTGGATTTGATTTACACAAATTAACAATTTTTTCTGTTTTATTCAACTCGCGTTTAATTGGGGCAGAGGTCATAACAACTGTAATTCCTAGTTCTATTTCACAATAGTCAATAATTTCAGCCATTGATAAACTAGTAATTTCTTTCTTTTGTACTTTAGAAAAAGGGTGTACATGAACAAACCTTTTAACATTTAAAAGCTTTTTAACTATAAAATTTTCATCTTCTTTATCCCAGAAAATCTCAACCATTTTATCTTTAATAGGAATATTTAAAACACGTAATGGATCTAAATTTATATCAATAGTATGTTGCTTCTTTTTTTTTGGTAATACGTGAGTATATGTAGAATTAACAAGCTTGTTACCGACCACACCACTACCTACCTTAATTTTTGCACCACTATACTTCGCTATAAAAGCACCTCTATCGCCAGTATCTAAATCAATAACTATATCGTATTTACTATTGCGAATACTTTTAACAAACTTATATTCTTTATAGATTTTTTTGAATACAGGTATATTTTTAATTTTTTTACGGTTATATACTAATATTTTATTTATATTTGGATTTAACGTTAGCATTTCCTCTGTACCAAAATTTACAGCAACATCAATTAAGGGGTTTGAGTAAAAATATTTTAAATTTCTTATTAAAGGAGTTATCAATAAAACATCTCCAATAGTTTTAAATTTAAGTACCAGTATTTTCATTTAGTATATTTCCAAAAAGTGTACTGTGCATAGAGTTTTGCAATAATAAAACCCTGCCATCCATCCAGAAACCCAAGTTTCAAAAAATACAATTTGAAAAAAGTCCAGAGTGGACTTATTAACGCCTTAAGCATGTTCTTCTTTTTAGTGCTTAGATCTGCGTATTTTTTTTGCTTAGTCCTAAACTCATCAATAGTTTCATAAGCTAGGTGAGTCATGTGATTGTTAAGCGCTGAAACACTGCCACTCATTTGTACACTCTCATGTACGGCAACATCGTTAAACTTTCCTTTATTTCTGTTGAAAAGGCGAATACTGTAATCTGGATATAAGCCACAAGTTTTAATATATTTACCAAAAAAATTATTAAGTCTTGCTATTCGATAACCATCAAACTGAGGATTTTTTAATGTAAAAATAATTTCATCTTGCAGTTCAAGTGTAATCCTTTCATCGGCATCTAGAACAAATACCCAGTCATTACTTGCCAACTCTACTGCTTTATTTTTTTGAGCGCCAAAGCCCAGCCAATCTTGTTGTTTAACTCTAGCACCTATTTCTTTAGCAATATTACATGTTTTATCTGTAGATTCGCTATCTAAAACCAGTACTTCGTCTGCAAAAATAGCTGAATTAACCGCATCAGTAATGAATTTTTCTTCATTTTTAGTAATTATTACAACGCTTAATTTATTCACTATTAGACTTTATGTGTTTTAAGCATGTATGTAAAGAGCCTCTCCAATAAGGTGTTTCAATTCCAAACGTAGTTTTAAATTTATTCTTATTTAACACAGTATAGTAAGGTCTTTTTGCTGGCATTTTCCATTCCTTGCCCTCTATTGGAATAATATTACAACCTATGCCTTCAATATCAAATATACTTTTAGCAAAATCATACCAACTGCAAATTCCTTCGTTGCTGTAATGAAATATTTGAGTTAGTTGTTTTTTGTTTTGAAGCTGATTACTTTGAATAATATCTATAATTGCTTGCGCTAAATCACTTGCATAAGTTGGCGTGCCTATTTGATCAAAAATCACTTTAATCTCTTTATTATCAAAGCCAAGCTTAAGCATGGTTTTTACAAAATTATTTCCAAATTCTGAATAAAGCCAACCAGTACGAATGATAGTAGCATCTGTTGTCATTACTTCTTGAATAGATTTTTCACCTGCTAATTTTGTACTCCCATAAATATTCTGTGGATTGGTTTTATCATCCTCAGTATATGGCTTGTAGTTTTTACCATCAAAAACATAATCGGTTGATATATGTATGAGTTTTGCACCTTGCTGTTTGACAATTTCTGCTATTTGTTTAACTGCAAGATGGTTGACTTGATTAGAAAGACCATGTTCTGACTCTGCCTTATCAACTGCTGTATAAGCCACACAATTAATAACAATATTAAATTTACTCTGATTAAAGTATGTTGTTATGTTTTCTGAATCACCTAAATCAAGCTCACTTCTACCTACAAAACTATATTCGTCTTTTATATTTCCTAAAGATATAATTTTTTTAATTGATTGCCCGAGTTGACCATTTTTTCCAATGATAAGTACTTTCATACATACCTACTCATCATAATAGTTAATTGTATAATCAAAATGATCTTCTAATTGGGTCAGCACAGGGTTGTTTTGATCCTTTTTAGCTAAATTCAGTTGATCCTTAGGAATTTTCCAATCTATGCCTAGCTCTTTATCATCGAATGCCAAACCTCTTTCATGCTCTGGCGAGTAATAATTATCTACTTTATAGGAAAAAGTAGCTGAATCACTCAGTACAACAAAACCATGTGCAAATCCACGAGGTACAAATAGTTGATATTTGTTCTTATCATTTAGCTCTAAAACTACAGATTGACCAAAAGTTGAACTACCTTTTCTGATGTCTACTGCCACATCAAGCACCTTACCTTTAATTACCCTAACTAATTTAGACTGTGCAAAAGATGGTAGTTGAAAATGCAACCCTCTTAAAACGCCTTTAGAAGATTTAGACTCATTATTTTGAATAAAGTCAATCTTTCGCCCAATGGCCTGCTCAAACTCATCTTGTCTAAAAGTTTCAACAAAATAACCTCTACTATCGCCATGAATTTCTGGCTGAATAAGAACAACATCTGAAATGAGTTGGGGAATGAATTTCATAAACGACCTTCTTTTGCCCTACGTAAAAGGTATTGACCATATTGATTTTTCTTTAACGGCTCTGCTAGTTTTATAAGCTGATCTTTGGTGATATAGCCCTTATCAAAAGCAATCTCTTCAAGGCAAGATACTTTTAACCCTTGTCGCTTTTCTATGATCTCAATAAATGCAGAAGCCTCAAGCAAACTATCATGTGTGCCGGTATCTAACCATGCAAAACCTCTGCCCATTAGCTCTACTTTTAGACGGTCCTCATTAAGATAAAGTTGATTAACGCTGGTTATTTCTAATTCCCCTCTATCTGACGGTTTAATTTCTTTCGCCTTTTTAATGACGTCATTAAAAAGGCGAAAGAAATTAAACCGTCAGATAGAGGGGAATTAGAAATAA
>Ga0233437_1006430_pt1 | contig 11998 bp, 5 predicted proteins | sample SI_122_August201_FD_182714 | JGI IMG/M metagenome (GOLD analysis project Ga0233437, IMG submission 182714) | Seawater microbial communities from Saanich Inlet, British Columbia, Canada - SI_122_August2016_200_MG | ecosystem: Environmental > Aquatic > Marine > Inlet | place: Canada: British... | reverse complement strand
CACACGTTCTTCAGCGTACATGGTGAAGAATAAATCGAAGGTGTCAATATTAGCAATGTACGAGCTGCTAAGCTGAACATGCATGACATAGTCACCCCGATCCTGACGATTGATTGAGGGTGCCCTTCCATTAGCAACCAAGACGTCGCGAACGATTGTCTGACGATAATTCTTGGCATAGATAAAGCGAGGGGCACTGTTTACGACAGTAATCTTTTCAATGAGTGTCAAACCGTCAACATATGTTGGTCCAACAAAACTTGTATCCGTATCACCATATATGCGCACACATTCAGCATCAACATCATCAAAAGTGCAATTCCTGACTATTAGTGTATCATAAGCCACTGTTCCACTGGTACCAAATGGATATTTCTCACCTTCAGATATACGGATAGCTTCATCACCAATATCGGTAAAGGTACAGCCCTCAAAAATGACATTATGAGCATAGATGTGATCATTTGTCACATCCAGAGGTCTTAGGAAGTACAGAACATTCCCTTGTTTGTCCTGATCTCCTTCACTGTGAAAACTATTAAAATCACAATCTTTAACGGTGATGTTTATATCGCTTTCAGCCAGGTGAATCTGACCAGTTCCAGTATCTTCAAAGTCACCATAGCGGAGAGCGTACTTCAAACCACGAGGCTGATCCAGGGCTCCTTCAAAGCGGATACCATTAAATTCAACCGTACTCAGTATACGGAATATCTCCATCGAACTACTAGTATCTGGATTAGAATGAGTCAATATGGGTTTTTCAGCCAGTCCTGGGGCTGCCATGATGACCACTGGACTATTGATCACCAATGGAAATGTATCTGAAGTGGTGTACTCAAATCCACTTGACGTGAGTAATACCGTGTCAGCCCCCTGTGCGACAAAGTTCAGTACATTCTTAAAATCACCCTCGTACCATGCCTCCCAGTTGTCCGCACCCACTTCGATGAGTGTTGGAATCTGAGCGAATGACGTTACAGCCACCAGCATTGATAAAAGAGATAGTTGCAGTTTCTTCATGCTGCCTCCTTATTTAATGGAATAAATGTAACTCACAGTAAAGGATGAACCCTTCTCACGTGAGTAGTTTGTATTTGAATAATAGCTATCCTGATATTTGAGATCCTGAATCTGATATCCTAAATCGATTCCACCCAGACTACCCAGATCTAGTTCAACGCCCAAACGATAGGCAATAGTTTCGGGACCATTCTCTTTAATCGCAGCTCCATCTGGAACATAACTCTGTGGTACTGACCGATATAGGGCATTTAGATGAACCATATCATGCAGTTGATAGCGCATACCAAATTGAATGATGGACTGATCGATCCAGGACTGCATATCACCCATGGAGAAAGTGGTCAAGGTGTCTCTGGATATCTCTGTATCACCATAGGGATGCAATTCATAACTGAGTAGAAATGTGAATTTTTCAACAGGTTTGAGCTGGACACCAACCCCATAGCTGGCTGGTATTGTCATGACATCCTGTCCCTCAACGGTTGATGTACTTGAAGCAAGCAGTGTGTCACCCTGCAAATAGGTCAAAGTCTCTTCATAACTCCAATCTTTTGTGAGATCCATTTTTGAAGTATAGGACAATCCCATTCTGAAGTGGTCATAATCAAGAATTAAGCCCAGCTTTAAAGCCGTTCCCGAAAAGTCTGCATTTCCAGAGTACCGGGTATTCATTGTATCATAGGACCAGATAAATTCATTTTGATCGATTATATCAAAATATCCAACCTTGTCCTGAATTTGAAGTTCTTCTGAGCTTCCAGAATAGATGGACAATCCGAGACCAAGATGGATATTATCTGTAGCTTCATACCCTAGCCCAAGACTGATCTGGTTGAGACTCATTTTTTGCAGTCGCTCAAAATCATACCAATCCATCCGCGTGGTATCAGATCCATCAGCCTGGGTTGGTATGTCATAACCCAAATAACCAGGATGGGGAGTCAGATAGGTCGCATTACGATCATAACTAATCCCATTTAAAAGGGATGCGTAACCTGCGCTAAGAGCTATCGTTCTTCCTGATATCTTTACTGGAACGGCTAAACCAAAATGACTGAGACCGCTAACAGATTCTCTTTGCTTCCAATCTGCAGCCTCTTCTGAGAAATGCTCCAATCCCATTTCAGGGTTTGATACCAGGTAGGAAGTATCCAATAGGGATTCAAAGAAAACATCGGAATCTAAGCGACCATTATTGGCTGGATCTGGGATATATAGCCCCTCCAAATAAAATGGCAGGGTCACAAATAGTCTGTTTGGACGATAATGCTGATTTTCCCACCATTGATTTTCTAAACTTAACATGCCTGTGCTAACTGTCAGTCCCGTGATCCCTGACAATCCTGCTGGATTAGCAAATATGGATGCAGAGCCACCTAAATCTGAGATGCCATCCAATCCACTACCCAGAGCACCAGGTGTAAAACTCATGGCTTTGTCTACCCCCTGGAAGCAAAGGATATTACCTCGGTTTTGAGCCTGGACATTCACCAGGAAGGCCAGAACCAGAAAGCTTGTCAAAAAATATGATATTTTGCGTGTCATGCTGACATTCCCTAAATATTTAAAAAGCCGATGCTAAAGCGATGAACTCCGCTGAGATTTTCACCGTAATCACTATAGCTATAATCCAAAGCAACTCTCTTCAATTTGAAGCCCAATCCGAAATTAAAACCCTCAGTGTCATAGTTGATTCTGTAACCAGTTCTGGCAAAAACCAGATCACGGTACGAATATTCTGCACCGATATTGTATTGCTGAGCATAATCTCGAGGTTGTACCAGATCTACCGTCACCAGCAGGTCGTGCATGGGATTCTTCACCAGAAGTGGATCATCTGAACCCATAATGTGAGATGAAAGACCAATATTCATGGTTTGTGGCAGGGGATAACTCTGCTCCTCATACTGCACCTGAGGGCCAAAATTTCTTACGGTTGCAGCCAGAACAAGACTTTTATAGCCAGAGTTATACAAGACTCCTAGATCCCAGGCGACAACCTCTTCGCTGGCGATTGAGAAATCCTCTCTTACATATTTTGTAATAAGACCGTAAGAAAATTTATCAGTTAGCTGCTGGCTCAAAGCGATGCCTATGTCTGTCGCTCCCAATGTGAGAGACTCACCAGTTAGACCCGGATTAAATACACCATCCACAAATCCGAGATGAGCTATATCAGTTACATCAATGGATCCATAGTCGATAGACATGCCATAAACACCCACAGCAAAATTCCCAAAACCCCAGGAGGCAGCCACACTGCTGTGCTGCGTGTCAAACATGTAGTCAGTTTGGGAAATGAAAGTTCCAAGCCCTCTCTGATAAACGAGTGCAGCTGGATTGCCATAAAGACTAGCTGTTCCTCTAGAAGTGGCTGCGAAGGCACCACCCATTGCGGCTACAGTTGGGTCAGGAGAAATTTTCAAGAATTGAAACGAGGTCACTCCGACCTTTTCAAATCCAAATGCATTGATTGTCAAAGTCAGTAGCAGAGGTACAATTATATTCATTTTTTTCATCATGACCTCACCCCTACTTCACTATCACAAATTTACCGTTGGAGCTTTCGCCTTCAGGGGTTGTCACTACATAGAAGTAGATCCCAGAAGCCATTTCTTGCCCCACACGGGTCGTTTGAAAATTCAAGTTAGAATAGACCGCTGCATCGTGCTCAATGGTTCTGACTAGCTGCATCGCATAACTATAAATCTGAATTGTACATTTAGCTGGCAATGCATAGAATCCGATTTTCCCTTCATCTGTACCACTAAAAGATCCCTGGCTGGCGATGTATGGATTGGGTACGACACGAACTTTCCCCAATTCCTCAACAGCTGCGATATTTTTACCAAAACGAGTGACATTACTCTTGCCACTCTGCTCTCCAGCATCATCGACTGATGTGACGGAGTAATAGCGATATTCACCCACCCTGAACGATTCCTCAGTGTCTATATATTCATAAAGATTGTCAGCATTCAACGGGTCACCTACTAGGACACTATCCACGAGTGTCCAGGGACCCATTCCGGCTGCAGCTCTCCAGATGTAATACTTTTCCAGTGTATTTGTTAGCAAGGGATGCTCAAATTCTTCCTGATCAGGACGCCAGGAAAGCTTAATCGTCGCACCTTCATGATTTGCAACGTTTAAGACTGGAGCTGGATAAGGTGCAGGAATTGTATAAACACCATCTTTGGGATGATCCTCAGGCCATACCGGCAAAGACGGGGTCGCACCCAGATAAGTCTCAAAAGCCTTTTCCGTAACTTCAGTCACATTCCTCACAGTCTTTGAATTGACATAATCAGGATATCCAAATTCATCGAGGTAAGCACTGGTCATAAGCTGGCCATCAACTGTATAGGCACGATTCCATGTAGGGGTACTGGTCCACTGTGCAATTACCTGACCACCCTCAATTCTCTTGCCTGGCTCTGCTCCATATCCAACAACTTCAGCATAGCTAAATTCAAGTTTATCACCAATTGAAAGACTATAGGGGCCGAAGGTATGGTGCTTCATGCCAGCATCAGCACTCTGTCTATAAGGATAAGCTGCGCGGCCTACCCAATGATAACCTTTTTCATAATTCCAGGAAGTACTGCCTGGTGAGTGCACCCCACTCCAGCGAGTATTGGGATTAATTGCATCTTTCTCATACATTATTTTTGGACTATTAGTGTTACCAGTGGAAACCTTGTTTGACCAGGGTTGTTTGATGTGATGATTTTCATCAACTTCATAGTACCAGGTAAAGGATCCACTTTCATTCGTACGGTAAATATCAACCCCTGAACGTCCCTCCCATGTATCAAATTCAGGCTGGTCCAATAGGGTCTTGGTTCTAAGAGCTCTCTGAGTTTCAGAATCATTTAGCCCCAGACTATCCAGATCTTCAGGAACGACATAAGCAAGATGCGTCGTGTCATAAAATAGAACAGCATAGCCAGGTGCCTGGGGAGAACCCAAAGCGCCACCGTTTTTACCAGTTTGAGCGAATTCCATAAACAGCTCTGGATCTAGTTCAGGATTTCCTGCACCTGCGTTATCGGTAAGATTATTCCTCAGGTTCATATTGAAGGATAACCACCAATCCGAGTCCCAAAAATTATTCTGATCTCCACGGTAGATACCACCGGTATATTTCCATTCAAGATAGGTTCGCTGATAACCGTACATGGAAGGGGCGAAACCATAATTGAGAGCAACCATGACATCTTTGAGATCTTCAGTTTGCTCAATAGTTGTAGGATTTCCATCCAAGTCGCCCGTGTATTCCAACTCATACTCATAAATGATCATATCATCATAATCAGGATAGCTCCATGCTCGCGAGGTTCTAGTCACAGTAATCCCTGTAGAGGTTGCCCATGAGGTTCTGATGATTTCTTCAGCTTCATTGGGATCGTAGTCTGGATTCAGGGTTCCATCATCCAAAAGTGGAAAGTTCTCGATCTCTTCCATAGAGAGTGGAAAGGACCAACGTCCGATGGTAACTTCAGGAGAGCCGGCTCCTACCCCACCGCACAATGCAAAGAGTCGGTCTATTTCACCAGGAGCACTGGCTAGATTTGCAGCGATATAAAACCCGGCTCCTAGAATATTATGCTGACCATCATATTCGATACCATCAATGATGGTTTTTGAGTAGGGAGGCCATTCGAATATTGGAACGCTGGTAAAATTTCCTGCTTCTCCCGTTTGCCATGCTCGCCCAATTTCACCCGTGTTAAAAACCGTATTGTGTAGCATCCCCCGGTCATGGATTTTGTATTCCCTTATCTGCCCAAAGGCAAAACTCACAAAAAGTAGGATCAGGGAAATCAAAAGTGTGTGTTTTAAGATTTTCATGTCTTCTCCGAGATCTTCTTAGAATTTCACAATTAGGCCAAAACGCCAGTGACGTGGTTGGTTGCTGAGTAGATATATATCCTGACTCGATATGTAAGGATCAAAGAGCGCGTAGGTCAAAATGTTATCTGGCTCAGTTTTCCAACGTGGTGTGTTGTAGGGGTTGTCAAATGCACGGCCATAGGACCAGGTATAATCATTGGTAAGATTATACCCTTCGAGATAGAGAGTTGTTTTGCTGCCCGAGATACTAAATTCTTTCTCAATCCTCATGCGCATTTCACGCTCATCAGGTGTTCGTTCAGTATAAAGCAAACCACTTTCAGGATCCGTATAGGGTCGACCTGTATAGTACTTATAGGTACCACTGATACTGAATTTTGCCAGAGGGTATGCTCCCATAATTTGAGGACCAAAATTCTTGGGGGATTTATACCTTAGGTTAACTACCGCCTTGTGTGATCGATCATAATCAAGAAATACGTCGGCAGGATCTGGAAGCTGTTCCAGACCATAAACTGGGTCTGCGATTTCAAAATAAGTCACAGGTGCATTCAGATCATTGCTGCTCTTTCCTGTGGCAGATTCATAATTATATCTCACATAGCCTCGGAAGTCGCCTTTGCGTCTTTCCAGATTGACGTGGAAACCTTTGATGTCAGCATAATCTTTATTGATGTATGTTCGGTAAACTGCCTGTTGTTCATCATAGTAATAAGCAGTTTCCACCAGATTTTTTACATCTTTGTAATAAGCACTAACATCGAGGGTCAAACCCAGAAATGGGATACCTTTGACGATGCCCATATCATAGGCATTTGTTTCCTCTGGTTTGAGTCTGGGGTTACCCAGAACTTCGATTTCGTTGTTAAATGTTATTTGGTTATAGAACAGTTGATTAAAATTGGGACGTTGGGAGAAAGTACCATAATTCAGGTGGAAGACAGTGGTTTCATCAACTGGAAAGCTCACACCGATTCTTGGCTGGAGTTTAGCATATAGCTTAGTCTGCTCTTGTTGTGCAAGTTCTTCAGAATAATAAGGTCCTCGTTCAAGGTATGGCAGGGTTGGATCATAGTTTGGATTCCTCAGCGGACCATATATATCAGAATAAAATTCTTTATTCAGTTGGTAAAAATCCAGACGTAATCCCATATTGGCGATCATTCCTTCAAATTCCATCTTATCCTGAACGAAAAGAGCTCCTTCGTATGGATTCACTTCAAACTTGAGGATGCGAATATCTGCATCTCCATCCCGATTATAGAGCCGATTTACAAAAACGTCATAATAGCTGAATTGGGCACCAGCTTTTAACATGTTTGAATTGTTGATCTGTGAAGTGAGATCCGCCTGAGCTGTATAGGTCTTAGTAAGATCATCACCTGTATCGTTGAAAATGCGACCAACCCGATGATTTGAGGGACCTGTAAGATCAACCCAATTTGAATTCTTCGAATAATCAGTTGTTAATTGATCTTCACCAAGCAAGTTGATCAATTCCTCATTTTTGATCTCTAGAGTGTTTAGTCTGATGTGGCCAAAGGTAGATCCGCTGAACACATGATTCCAGTCCAGACCTAGTTGAGTTGATGCAGACAGTCTTTGTGAAGTAGACAGGGTTGGATCAAACAACCAATAGCGATAAGAGCTGTTAAAGTAGGTATCCCTGGATGTATTGTAATTCCAGGTCAACTTATACTTATCAGATGTAGTAGGTTTATAGACCAGACTACTCATTAATTGACGATCCAGATCAGGTGATTGTGTAGGAATGCGTGTATAGGATGTGTTTTGTCTCAGGGCAATAAATGCTTTGACATTGTCAGTGATGGGACCACCTGTAGAAAAATCTAGACGGTTGTCATAGGTGTTATCATACTGCATACCCACGTCACGCACAGATTGCATCCAACTCACCTGCCCCAGGCGAGCGACCTGTATTGAATCTTTTAAACTGAGCGGGTTTGGTGGCCAAGTGGTCCTAGGAGGTAAGTACTGGCCACCAAAGCCATAACCCAGGTCATACAATACCCGACCTGGTTGCTGAGGATTGTCTTTCAACCACTCAGATGTATCCATCAAAATTTCATAAAATTCTAGACTGTTGATATCATAGGGACTTCCTGCTTCAACAGTTCGATTGCTGTCTTCGTCAAAAAACTCTTCCCAAACCTTATAGTAAGGAGCAGTAACTGATATCTCTAAACGGGACTCCCATTTCTCACGACCCTCTTTGGTAACCATATTGATGACACCAGACTGCGCATTACCGTATTCAGCACTGAACCCACTGGTATATACCTCAACTTGTTCCAGTCCTGTGACAATTGGACTGAAGGCTTTGGAATTGGTGAGTGGATTGACAATAGTTCCGCCGCCGAGGAGATAGCTGGATTCACCGCTACGGCCACCACGGAAGTGATCATCGACTACATCAGCTTGTAAATTGATAATATCTCCAATATCACTTACACCAGCGATACTTTGTACATCAGAGATTTGGTATACCGTTTTTGTTGCTGTGAGATCGGTCTGAACAGTATTTTCTCTTTGTGACTCGACTACAACGACTTCACCTTCTAATGAGGCTGCTTCTAGAGCTACATCAATAAAGGTGGTCATATCAACCAGCACATCAATTTCAGTTACTCTGCTACTTGTCATACCGATAAAATCAACACGTAGTGTATAAGTACCGGGATAGATATTGAGAATATAATAATGACCTTCAAGGTCTGTAGCGCTCCCAAGGACAGCATCCAGAGGTGACTCTTCACCATCTATCCAACGATGGGTTACCATAACATTTGCTCCAGGTAATGCCTCACCGGTTTGACCATCTGAAACAATACCTGCTATTTTTCCACCTTGTCCTGCCAAAAGCAATGAGGGGATGAGTAGCAGCACCCCAACGGAAATTTTTAGCCACTTACCTGTATCTATCATGCAGATACTCCCTCTTTCAATAATATGAATGATGTATGACACATTTCTGAGTCACAGTAAAGGTTTGAGCTATATTCTACAGAATACAAGATTTGATTGTTTTCCCGATTCTTTCAAAATTAGCCATACTAGAGATAATTAGTAAGATGTATGACACATTATGTTAAAAGGGTACCTGTGGGTTGTCAAGGATAATTGCTTGCAAAAAACAATCTGGCTTCTAATGCTGGAAATGAAAAAGTAAGGGTTCAAAAGCATTATACCATTTTCAGCTCCTAATGCCCCATTCAAGTTTGGTTCTGTTACCCTTCGAGAGCCTCAGGGAGACGAACTAGAGTGTCTTGCTGAGGTCCTCGAAGCATGACACGCTCCGCGCACTTTGAATAAAAATTGGAATTACTTCTGGACCTCATCCTTTATGCATTATGTGGATATAGATTAGTACATGAGTTTTAGCTTAAGCTGCTGTTCAACTCGAATACTGCCAGATGAACTAAAAGTGTTACCAGAATGATGATTATTTTTCGCACCCCAAAGCAATGCCACAAGTTTCACCCTGTTTTTCACAAACTCATTGTCAAATATATTCACATTAATAATTCCCCGGGTTTTGAGCAGTATGTTGGATTCTTCAAGTTGACCGCATCCAGTAAATTTTGAGTCACTCACAGAGAGCACTCCCCCGATGGTTGATTCATCATAACCACCACGATAGAAATGCAGGACGTTTTGGTTAATATTTTCAAAGCGACTATCACTGATTGTAACAAACTCTGCATTATAATCACCCTTATCATCCGTTTCAGCCGCAAGCACGATCCCATTCGAACAATCGTGAATGTGACTATTAATTATAGAGAGAGTATCAGCGAATGAGCCCTTATGGGCAAGAAGCACGTGATCAAATTCCGATATTTCAACCTTATCCATCCAGAGATTGTAGCCCGGCGACATATCTTCCTTTAAAGTTTCAAATGCATACTGTGACCCTGAGCCTTTAAGACCAATATTATGTAATCGAACTTGGCCACGGGGTTGCATTTGAAAAAGAGGCGTCTCTGCTGCACCCTCGTATTTAAGCACACTCTCCTTTTCACCCTCAGCACCACGTATGCTAATCGACTTATTCATCTTCAGGGGTTCACTCAAGGCGATTTCGCCTGCTGGTAAATAGATCACATCTCCAGTTGCTACTTTCTCAAGTAATTCTCCCAGCGATTGCTCATCTGGATCAAACTCATAAACAGTTGGAACAATGGTCTCTGATAAGGAGAACCATTTCGCCCCATATTTCGAGACATCAATCTTGCTCATTCCCGCTGCCCCACCTGGGAGGGATGCGCCAACATAATCATTGATTGTGCGTGAATTGCCTGAGATATCAGCCACTATTTTTTCAAACTCAAAACCAGCATATGTCTGTGAAAAATCAGACTGCTGCTCCATTTCAGGTACCAGCAGCCAACCAGAGATTTGTTTCATCCCCAATTCGGCTGTGGTAATACCTTCGAAGCCGGCATCAACCCCTCCAGCATTGTCCAGGTAATTATTTCTGAACAGTATGCCATCAACTTTATCATAGGATTGTACTGGATTGGGATCAGCGATACGATTATAGATTAGATTATTTGCAACCACAGTCCGTATTGGTCTGGCTGATCGAATCTCACTCTTCGGAAGAACATCCTTCATATCCATATTGGCTCCAACACCCAGTTGCCATGGTGCCTTGCAATCTACCCAGGTGTTGTATGCCACAACCACGTCGGTCACCTGATTGTAGCGGTTAAGGGGGGACTTAGGAATACCATTCATGATAGCGAGGGGGCTGCGAAATTCAATCCCGCTGATACGGTAGAAATAATTATTGGTCACCCAGTGACCTGTGTTGATGATTCTTACTCCCCCGTTGAAGTCTGAATTCTCGTCTCCAATAAAATAATTCCCATCAATGACACAGTAATTGCCATGTCTCATGACCAATGAGCCTTCACAATGATAGAACACATTGTTCCGGAATTCATTAAAGTTCGATTTGCTGGATATTACTTCAACCTCACCATTACATCGATCGAATAGGTTATTCGCAACCATGACATGAGTTGGTGCCATGGATGTTCCGCTATCACCAATCTGCAGAGTTTCACCGTGTGGTCCACCTTTTCGAGGTCTAGGACCAAAGTAGTTGTTTACGATCTGATGATAATTGAGGATATTTTCATTGCCCTTCAGGTTAACGCGAACGGTTGGCCCATCGTTAGCCTTCCCTGTGATACTACAGGATTCGAGGGAGTTGTGCCTCCCCCAGAACTCAACCCAATGATCGGTGGTTAAACGATTCTTCTGTGTAAAGCCATCTATGACACAATTAATTACGCTGGAATGATTGGCAATCCGTTCTTTGTCAATTCGGAACTCAATCACACAGTTTGAAGGAGTGAAGCCATTGCGAAAAAAGAGACCATCTACAATGAGATACTCACCAGACAGTTTTATGGATGACTGACCCTCGATAAATACTTCACCAGGAGTTTCTGATCGAAGTGTGATTGGATTCTCTGTAGTACCATGCGCTTCAAACTCGATCTCCACATTTTCCCATACACCATTTTGAAGAATGATCTCATCGCCGGGTTGAGCCTGGGTAATAGCGTTGGAGAGCTCGGCATAATCTGTTACAACAATCATATTCCTGGTCTCTGTGGAACAAGTAACCAGAAGTATTGAGAGACTAAGAAGGGTGAATAGCTTTGACATGAGTCGGATCCTTTTCATCGTTGTCTAGATATGGTGGTCAAAATATTTGTATGACAAATATTAAAATAGAACGTGGCTCTATGGATTAAAAGAGCTGAAAGTAATATTTCGAATTGGAATCTGAATCTGAAATTAAGACAATTTTCTCAAGTCACGATGGTGTATCAGAAAATTGTGAAGAGTAGTTATTCGTAAAAAATTCCCTTTTGTGAAATTTGCATAAAACTTTACGACTCACTCGATATAAAGATAGAACATTTTGATCATTAAATTTTTGGGGATTGAGTTATCGAATATTTTTGTCACACTTCCTGTAAGCTCTTGAGTATCAATTCATTATTCAGGACTTAAAATCCCTCGGCCCTTAAAGCCGTGCCGGTTCGATTCCGGCCCCGGGTACCATTCTAACAGA
>Ga0233437_1006428_pt1 | contig 11999 bp, 16 predicted proteins | sample SI_122_August201_FD_182714 | JGI IMG/M metagenome (GOLD analysis project Ga0233437, IMG submission 182714) | Seawater microbial communities from Saanich Inlet, British Columbia, Canada - SI_122_August2016_200_MG | ecosystem: Environmental > Aquatic > Marine > Inlet | place: Canada: British... | reverse complement strand
AAGCTAAAAAAGAATCTAAGAAATTAATCGGAGCCACATGGGATGTTGGGCATATTAATATGCTTAGAAAATCAGGATATTCTGAAAAAGACCTTATCAAAGAAGCTGAAATTGTTGCACCTTATGTTAAACATGTTCATCTTTCTGATAATTTTGGATTTGAACATACAGAGCTTCCAATGGGAATGGGTAACGTTCCTATGAAAAAGATTATGAAAAAATTAGGGGAAAAAGGATTCAAAGGTCAAAAAATAATCGAAGCATTTCAGTGGTGGCAACATTTTGGAGAACAAGGAGGAGGAAACCCATTTAAACCAACTATTGAGGCTTTTGATTCACCAATTTATGCAATGAAAGGCGGACCTAGTTGGGGAGACCCTGTGGGTGCTTCTTCATATTATTCAGGACACGGCCCAATAAACACTCCAATACACCATTCAGTATATGGTGCAGGATTTACAACACTACCATCAGACTTAGGAGGAGAAATCCCTGGAGGAAACCAAGATAGGTTTTCGGGTACCCCAATGCAATAGCATTGTACCTACAAACCACCCCGATGCAATAGCATTGTACCTACAAACCACTCCAATGCAATAAATAACATTTAAAAGTATATATCACATAACATAATTAAGAAAAAAAGAGAAAATGACAAAAAAGAAAAGAAATCCAAATAAAGAAATACAAAAAGCTGTGAAGGATATTACTAATAGAAAAATTTCTGCAAAAAATATCCCAACACTTCAACTTAAATCTGAGAGAGACATTGCTTCTGATTTTGCAGAAAAAGCATACAAACAATTTGACAAATTAATAAAATCAGTAATTCTATTTGGAAGTCAAATAAAACATACAAATCTTTCAGATTCTGATATAGATATTATTATTATTTTAGATGATGCAACAGTTCAATTTGATGAAAAATTAATAGTTTGGTATAGAGAAGAATTAGGGAAAATAATCAAATCAAATCCTTATAAAAAAGACCTTCATATAAACACAGTTAAGTTAACAACCTGGTGGGAAGACCTTTACAAAGGAGATCCAACTATTATCAATATTATTAGATATGGTGAACCTATAATAGATCTTGCAGGTTTTTTCCAACCATTTAAAATACTTTTACAAAACGGAAAAATAAGAACAACTCCTGAAGCAATGTTTAATATTTTAGACAGAGTTCCTAGACATATTCTAAGAAGTAAACAGGCAGAAATGTCAGCAATAGAAGGGTGTTATTGGGCCATGATTGAATCGGCACAAGCATTATTGATGGCAATCAAAATTCTTCCACCATCTCCAGAACATATAACAATACTTCTTAAGGAGCATTTTGTAGATAAAAAGATTCTAAAAATGAAGTATGTAACAGATCTGAGAGACCTATATGATTTGCATAGAAAAGTAGTTCATGGGCAAATAAATAATCTTGATGGAAAAATTATAGACGAATGGCAAGAGAAAGCAGCAGATTTTTTTAAAGTAGTTATAAAGTTAATTGATGATATAATCTAGATAACTTAAATATCAATATCTCTTAATCACATTTAAGCAGCATAATTCTGCATCCGAATTCTTTGAGCAGGTCTTTGTATCCCTTGTTGTCTTCTTATTACAGGACCAGATTCTTCAGAACCATACTGTTGCATTAAAATATTCCTTGCTTCTTCAGGTGAATGACCTTGAAGCTCAATATCTCTTCTTAATTCTTCATTAATCATTTCTGCATGTTCCTGATTACCACTTGTAACCGCAGTTTGCACTAATTGAGTTTCATCTCCAGTAAGAATATAATTAATAAAACTAGACTTATCTCCTAAGTTCTTTACATTTTCATAAAGATAACCTTTTACATTTCCATTTAATTTTAAATTAAAGTTTGTTTCAGCATCCTTAATAATTTTCATATATTCTCTACCTAAAATTACATCACTAAATCTAGCCATATCTTTCATAAGATCTCCATATTCCTTATCTTTCTTATATCTTTGACTATAAACTTTATCAACTTTTTTCAAAAGTTTTTTTCTAGCTTCTTTTCTACTTTCTGGTTTATTATAATCAGTCCAAATTTTTCTTGCATCCATATAATCTCCATGAGCTTTTGCAATACCACTATATTTTTCATTATTTGTTCTAACTGGAGCAATATTTTTAGAAGCAAACTCAATTAAATCATTTGGAGCATCATTAAGAATTCCTTCTAAATCATTTTTAATAGAATATTCAATAGCTTTACCTTTTTGCTCAGTTGCTTTTGCAATTACATTATAAACTTCCTCAGAACTAGGATCTCTTGATAAATATGAACCATAATTTGAAGTTTCATAAGTATTAAATAATCTTCCAGCTATCTGTTTAATATGAGGACTTTTGTCTCCTTGGTAAGCCTTCTCAGTAGCATCTCTAAGAATTTGAGATTCTTTTGCTAAATTCTTAAAATTTTGGTATTTATTTGCCATAGTTTAGTTGCCTCCATTAGCTTTCAAATCAGCATAAAATTGTCTAAAGTTTTTCCCTGCTAAATTTGCTGCTAAATATCCGCCTTCATTTCCACTTAATACATTATTAAATGCAGTTTGAGCATCCTGAGCCTGATTAGTATATTGAATTTTAACAAAATTTCCTTGAACATCAATTAAAGCATTGCAAAGAGCTTTTTGTTCTGCATTAACAGAAGTCAATCTTGCATTTTCAGAAGTTTTAATTTCAGTATACATTGCTCCAAAATTATTAGAATTAATAATCTGAGCCATAGTTCTTACTTTCTCTCCTGTAGTTTTAATTTGAGTATAAAGTGCAGCATTAGTTCCAGAATAACTAGCTTGAGGGGGAACAAGATCTAATCCAATCATAATATTTCTTTTTCCCATATCATTAACTAAGACTTCTAAATTTGAAATAAGATGATTAACTTGAGTATTCTTTGTACCTAATCCTGTACCTAAAACTGTCACTAATTCATTTGTTTGAACATTAGGATCATTTAATAAATAATCTCTATAATTTAATGTTGCAGGATCAACATATAATGAAGCAGCAGCTCCTCTAACTGGGGCATCTCTTGAGCCTCCATTTGCAGCATTTAATGCAATATCTAATTTCTGTTCTTCTGCATGAAATGTTTTAAAATCTCTATATTCATTTGCCATTTTAAGTTGTTTTGAGGATAATTTACCCCCATTTTTCCTATTTTATATAGGTGTTTATTCTTTATAAATCTTACTAATATATGTTATTCAAAAGGGGTAACAAATAACAATAAGTCAGATATTCTAAGATTGTAATAAATAATTAACTTTATTAATATGTTTTTTGTTAGTATGATATAAAAAGATGGCAGAAAGAGTAAGAAAAAAAGCACGAACAACATACACTGTAGGAAATCTATTAAATAGTGGTATGAACTTAGGGATAAATGATGGAATATCTGATTGGAAAGGGAAAAATCCTGAAAAGAGTAAATTAGGAGATTTAAAAAATCAATTAGACCACAAAGAACTTAGAAAAGTTACTAAAGATGCCTATAATAGAATGTTAGATGATAATGGGCATTTAACTGGTTATACTTCACATGATGTAGAAAATGCAATAAGAGAAAGAATTGCAGAGGAAGTTGCTTCAGGAAATTCATTTAGTGAATCAGGAAGAGCATACATTCAAAGGGGCGGATTCACATCACAAGAAATAGAAGTTGGAAGAGAGACAATGAATAAAGAACTTAAAGAAAGAAAAGTACAAAAGAAAATACAAAAGAAAGAAAGAATTAGTTCAAGAGAAAAAGACCTTAATAAATATAAAGAGTTTATTGTACCTCAATTATTAGGAGATATTCAAAAAGGAGATCCAAGATTTAGTGGAAAATTAATAGAAAAATATCTAAATAATCCTAAAATTGAAGAATATATTGAAAGCTATGCAAAAGGAAGAAAATCTACAGATAATTTTTCTTCAAATTTTAGAGATACATTTGGTGGAGCGAATTTAGGCAATTTACTAACCGAAGACGGTAAGATGGTAATTCTTGATCAAGATTCAAGAGGAGCAGGCGAAAAATTTAAATCTTATTTAGGAGGCTACTTTCCAACAACTGCAGCAAGAGGACAAGCTGCTAAACAAGCTTCTAGGGCAAAGGGAGGAAATGCTATTGGCACTATAAATGAATATCTTAAAACATATATACCCTTTACAGATGCTAGAAAAAAATTTAAAAAAAATGATTTAAACAAAACAGTTTCTGCATTTAAAGATTTATACGAGATTATGCAGTCTGATTCTGGTTATGCAGAAAGAATGCCAGATTTAGCGAAAGCAGTTACTCAAGTTTACGATGCAGGGTTTTTCGAAGCTGCTTCAAAATCTCTTTTCAAAAATAACATAATAAATCCATTCAAATACAGAACAATGAAAAATGCAATCCATAAAGAAATAAAAAGTGCTCAAAAATATGTAAAGAAAACTCTTGAAGATGAAGTAGGAAAAATGCCAGACCATTATATTATGCCACAAAAAGCAACAGGAGCAATTCTTGGAATCGTAGGTCTTGGAGTTCTTTTATCTGCAAATAATATAACTGGTGCTGTAATTGGAGCAAGTCAAACAAGCCCCATTGCATTTCTTTGGGGAACAGCCTCATTAGTTCTTGGAGCTTGGCTTTGGATGAAAAAGAAATAAATAAACCTATTCATCTCTTTTTACAAATCTTTCCATGCTTCATTATCCTCATCACTTAACCAATTATCAGCTAACAATTTTTCATCAGCAAATATGGCATTTTTTAATTCTATTTGCTTGGTATCCATAGATATCTATAGGCATTTTATTATTTAAATTTTTATATGAAATCGATATTATCAAATTAAAGGGATCTGTTCATCTTCAAAGCAAGAGATATTTAGGATATATAAGTTAGTCTTTATTTGGGTTAGTGAAACTTCCCAAATCAACAACACAAAAATTATTACTTTCAATCTTTATACTCTAAATAATGCAAATTATTTAAATGTTCTGAACCTTTTATTGAATCTACTGCCTGTCTAATATGGTTTCAACTCCTTTTCAATCAGGATATATTCTCTATCATACTTTTTGTTTATTTTTTTGAACCCAAATTTACCATAAAATTTAGGAATTTTTGTAGAGATTGATATTAACTTAGCCCTTGGTTTTTCACCTAATTTTCTTATTTTTATCTTAACCTCTTTTTATTTATTAAATGCTTCATGCATTTTATTATCCTTTCAGTGTATCTATTTATTTTTTTATTATGAGCTAATTTCCAAGTCATAAAATAAAAAGTAAAAAATTGAATTTTCTTTAAATTTATTTTACCATATCCTTTTTTTAGAGCTTGAAACAATTCTGTGCCATATATTTTAACATATAATCTAGTAAAATCCATCATAGGATCATCACTTTCTAAATCTGCGAAGTCAATAATCCCCGAAATCTTATCATTTTGTATAAATATATGGTCTTCTGCAATATCTGCATGATTAAGAACAGGATTTAAACAATTTATTAAATTAATATTTTTTGAATAATTATTAATTTTTTCTAATTCAAATTTTGAAAATAAATTCTTTTTGGAAATAGAATCTATATTCTTTTTTATATTATTTTCAAGATATTTTTTATATTGTTTTAATGAAGAAAATTTTCCTCTACCTTTGTATGTAAAATTTCCATAACCTTTTGTTTTAATAGAATGTATTTTTCTCATTAATTTTCCAATTTGGAAATATATCTTTAATTTATTAGATTTGGATAATTTTAATTTGGATAATTCTTTTCCTTCAATAAGAGACTCTATGATATATTTTTTTGATTTTACTAATACTTTTGGAGAAGGTATTTTCCTTATAGTACATTTTTTTATTGCAAACTCTTCATTAAATATCATTTGAAAATCGTTTTTAGGGGATTTAAAAACATAAGTATTATTTTTTGTTTTTATAATTTTTACTAATTGGTCAACTCCTTGAGATTTATCTATTATGCTAATAGGAATTTCATTAAGTTGTTTTATGAATATGTTTTTGATTTGTTTAGTTTTCATTTTAATTTCATCACCTCGTCCAACATCTTATGGTGTTTTTTAAAAATCCAATTATATTTTTTCTTTCCCCAGATATTTCTTGTAACTGCAACTAAATGTAGAAGAAAATATCCATGAATTAATTTTTCTTGTTCTTTGTTCTTAACACCATATCCTTTAAGAAAATAATCAAAGTTTTCATAATCCTTTGACCAAAATCTAATAAAATATTTTGATTGGCCAATATCTGCGAAACTATGCCCTTTCATTGCATTATCAAAATCTAATAATCCTACCACTTCCCCTTTTTTTGTAGTAATCATATTACTAAGATGGTAATCCCAATGTAATGGAACAAAGTTAACATCTTTTTTTAATAATCTTAAGAAATCTTGAAATTCTTCCTTCAAAAAATCATAATATTTTTTGTCAAGATTTTCTTTTGCAAATTTAAGATATTTTTTAACCCTTAATTGAGTCCATTTAATCCATTCTTTTTCTGATTTTACCTCATGTTTATTATGTATCCAAAATTCAGGGATTTTTATTTTATGTAGTCTTCTTAATAATTTTCCTGAATTTTCTAATAGCTTCTGTTTAATTTTATTAGGAGATTTATTATATAATTCTAATGCATTTTCTCCCCTAAAATGTTCTAAAACTACAATCCCTTGATTTTCAAAAATGTTATTAGAATAAATTTTTGGAACTGGAAATTTTCTTTTAGAAAGATAATCAAAAATTTCGATAGTCTTTTTTATATTTTTTAAATTTTCAATTTTATATAACTTAATAACTACTGTTTTCTTAGGATTTTTTATATTAATTTTATATGTGGGATTTACTAAACCTTCCTTAAACCGATTATAAGAAATAATTTTTGCTTTTGGAAAACTTTTTTGTATTTCTTTTTCAGATTTTAATTTTGAAAATTTTGGTTTCATCTCATCACCTTTTTTAATAATTTTATCTGATTGGGCAATATAGCCCTGGTGTTTACTCTCACTCCATTATATTTTTCATCTTTTGATTCTACAAATAAAGTTATTATTCCTTTTTTAATAAGATAATCAAAAAGTTTTTTCCCACTATATCCTTTTTTTCTGAAACTCATTACAGGACACACTGGATAAATCTTTTTATTGCCTTCATAATAGAAAAACATGGGCTTTAATCCCGCATCAATAAAACTATTTTTTACTTTTAAGGCAGTAGAATAGGATTCATTAACATATTCTTTAAGAATTTTTTTATTTGTATTTATAAGATTTAATCTTGAAATAAGCCATCCTTTTTCTTTTTTATTAGGTGTTTCTATAAACTTTTTTAATTCATTTAAGTTAATTTTTTTAGAAGCAATTAGGCCTCCCACACGAAGACCTTTCTTAGGAAACAACTTTGCTGAGCTTATAGAAGAAATTGAATAATCAAAATAATCCATAACACAAGTTTGCTTTTTTTTACTTGCAAAGAGGAAATATGCCCCATCCTCTATTAACCAAATTTTTTCTTTATTACAAATTACAGACAATTTTTTAAAAAATTCTTTTGGGTACATAATCCCAGCAGGATTATTGGGATTTACAATTAAAATACACCCAATATTTTCTTTTTTTATAATCTTGCTAACATTTTGGATAGTTTTTGTCCATTTTTCATTTAGGTGATTTAAGGTGATTTGATTATTGCTGAATCTTAAATGTGAATCAAAAGTAGGAATTAAATAAAGAATTTTCTTCTTGCTTTGGGAATGAAAATAATTTATAGATGCCTCCACTGCACTTTCACAACCCTTAGTGGCAATAGCCAAATTTTTTCGTGTTTTATTTTTTTGTAATATATATTTATTGTAAAATTCTGATATTAAATGGGATTCATTATTAATTATTTTCTTAGGATTTTTAATCGAAATTTCATTTTCTCTCCAATGCCATCCAGGACCCAACCAAATGTAATTACTTTTCTCGTTATATTCTATTTTATTATAATATTTCCAAAATTTAAATTTTTTTGTATCTATTCCTTGTTTTTTTAATGCTTTAATTTCTGCCTGTTGAGAAGCTATAAACGGATTTTTGTTATATTTCATCTCAACTCCCTCCCAACAATATCATTTAATTTACCTATAATCAATTTAAACAAATTTTCATTTCTTGTTAAATAAGATGTTTCTACTTTAAATCCTTCATAACTTATTCTATTTCTTATTATTCTTAAATTATCTAAAAAAGATATTTCATGCATAGAAAAGATTTTATGGTTCTCTTTAATATATTCTATTAATTCTTTATGACCTAATGTTTTATATCCCTCAATTAAAAGAACGGCAGTTATAAGCTCTTTAATTATTTCATAGTAATCTGATATAATAAGAGAAGCCATTTTTATTTTATCTTGGCTTTTTATTCTTTCAGAAATTAGTTTAGTCATTTCTAATATGCTTCTTGCCCTTTCCTTATTGGGAGTTATTTTTATCAAACCCATTTTAAAACGCTTTTAGATACCCTTTTAATACAATTCCATTTAAGATATTGTTTTTAAGTTCTTTATTTAATCTAGTAAAATTTGATTCATAAAAAATATTTATTTCCTTTCCTAGTTTTTTTTCAAATTCTTTTATATCTAAATTTTTCTCTTTAGATTGAACAAATAAATCTATATCGCTTTGTTCAACAGATTCCCCTAACGCAAAAGAACCAAATAAAATAATATTATCGGGGGCTAATTTATCCCATAAATAATCTATTAATCCACATTTATGAAGCTCATAAAGAATGCTTAGCTTTTTGTTCTGTTTAAATTTTTCATTATCTCTTATTGCTTTATAATAAGGTATTTTTCTTTTTTCATATTTTTGAATTAATCCTGATTTTTCAAATTCTTTTAAATAATTCATAACAGAAGGAGGAGATATCTTTGAAAGACGGGATAATTCTCTTAATCTAAAACTTTCAGTAGGATTATCTAAGAAAACCTTCAAAAGATTATATTTGTTATAATTTTCTAACATTTGTTATATTTTTATTCTATTTGTTATAATAATATAACATTAGTTTATAAATGTATTGGCTTGGTAAGGGTTTTCATCCTACCAACACCTCCTTATCCAATCTGCACGAGGATGTTTTCCTTTTCTTTCTCCAACCTCGTTTAATATTTGTTTAACAACTTCTTTTATACTATGTTTTGAGGTATCAATTGCTAAATCACCTCTATGAGGTTTAGCTTTCTTTTTACTAAACTCTTCCTCTGTTTTAAATTTACTTAATCCCATTGTTGGTTTTTCTCTTTGGATATCTCTTTTTATAGCACTTTTAAAATCAATATCTAAGAAAAATGAGTATATTTTGTAATTATGTTTCTTCAAATCTTTTCCTAAATATTTTTTAATATATTTAACAGTTGTTTCTTGTACAATTATATTTATTTCAAGATTTCGAATGACTTCTTTCATAATAACAAGCATGGCCTTTTTAGAAGCATTTTTCAAAGAAGTTCTATTTTTTAATTCGAGAGGCTCAAACATCTCTTTAATTTTCCAAGGATCAATAAAAATCCATCCTGGAAGAATTTTTGCAAGTTCATGAGATGTTGTAGTTTTACCTGAAGTAACTTTTCCCCTAATTACAATTATCTTTTTTTGTTTCATTTCATTTTACCCCTCTTTTCCAAAATTTAATTAACATCCTTTTTCTCCCACCAAAATTAACAACCTTAATTTCATATTTTTTAGGTTTAATCTTTTTCATCAAATTTAGTATTGTTGTTTTATTATGTAAATACATAGGATTTGCGAGAACATTATCAATTATGGAAATAATATTTCTTCCGATTATTTTTTTGGAATCCAAATTCTTTCTTTTAGTTCTTATATTTTTAGGTTTTCTTTGAGGTTTTGGGATCTCTATAAATGCAAAACCATCTTTTTTTAAAACCCTCAACATTTCATTTAAAGAGTTAATTTGATCTTTTTCTTTAGTTAATTCAATGAAAACAGACCACATACAGATTACAGCATCAAATTTTTTATCTTTGTACGGAAGCTTTCTCATATCTCCTAGTTTAAATTTTATGTTTAATCCTTTCTTTTTTGAATCTTGTTTTGCTTTTTTTAAAAGATTATTAGAGAGATCTATTCCTTCAATATCATATCCAGATTCTGCTAATGGTATCGTAAATCTTCCATAACCACACCCAATATCTAAAACTTTCATGTCTTTATTTAAAATTCTTTTTAGATATGATAATTCTTTCTCAGTATGAGCTTTATCTTTTCTTGCTGATAATCCTCTTACTCCTAAATCCTTATAAAATTGTTGTGGTGTTTTCATTTCAACCTCTCCAATAAATCTCTTACTTGTTTAGGGGTCTTAAGAATTAAGTATTTTTTATTATGATATTTAATTAGATTTAGGTGTTTTTTATTTTTATGTTTGTATGTCTTTTTCAATAAATAAAACATATCTTTGTAAGTATGATTTGTCTTTCCTTTTATCAAATCTTTTGATCTTTTATAGACTCTCCAAAGTGTGATTCTTTTTGAAAGATTTAAAAGTATTACTAAATCTGCTTTTTTAAATGTAGGTTTAATCCAATCTTCATAATGAACTCCCTCTATAATCCATTTCTTTTTATTCGATATTGTTTTTATTTTCTCCTCTTTTTCTTTTTCAGAATATCTTCTAGAAAAGTTACGAGTATAAGTCATTCTATCAGTTCTATAATGAGTTATCTTTAACAGTTTAGAAAGTTGTTTTGCAAGAGTAGTTTTACCTGTACCAGAACCTCCTGTCAAATATATTTTTTTATATCTTTTTATATTTAGTATTTTCATTTTTAACCACCTCATTTAATCTCTTCAACCCTTCCTTGTTGCCTGGCCATTTAAGTAATTGCATAGCTTCATCATAAGAACACCATTTATGTTCTTCATGTTCTTGATAAATATTTTTATCAAAAGTTAATTTAACATTAGAATCAATCTCTGCTCCAAAAACAAATTCTTCTTTTCCAGTTCCCTCTAAAATAAAATGATAAACATCTTCAATAATTTGTAAAATCTTATCTGTGCCAATTTCTTCACTTATTTCTCTTTTAACTGCTTCCTTTGTAGTTTCATTTTCTTCGATTTCTCCAGTTACTGGTTGCCAAAATCCTCCTTTTTCTGGAATTCTTTTTAACAATAAAAATTCATAATCGTTTTTATTTTTTCTAAAAACGATTGCTTCAATTTGATTACCTTTACGTATTTTCATTTCAACCTCTTTTCTCTATCTTCTAAACCAAAATACTTATTTAAATTATTTGATTTCATTTTAAAGTTGAGGTAACACATAAGGGCTAGCTTTCGATTCAGGTTTCATAGTTGCATAATTTCCAGATATGGCCCTCCGATAATCTGCGTGATTTATTTTATAAGATAACTTCCTTCTTATTTTTTCTTCATATTCTCCAATATTTTTTAAATCATAATCCTCGATATTTTTTCGTATAGAATAATTCTTGGAGTCTGAACTAGAGGAATAACTTTCTTTTTCAATAGGCATTTTTCTTAATTGATAATTTCCCATCTTATGAAATTTTCTTTTCTTTATCAATAACACATTTTAATTTCTTGAATAATATGCAACTGCAGGAACTAATTTTTTAGTTAGAGGGTTTTCTAATTTAGATTTTGAGAATCCGATAAATCCTAAACTATATGAATGATCTTCAAACCACCCATCTCCACTTTTATCCTGATAAGCTACATATCTTAATGTTCCTTCAGAATCTTTCACTCCTGCATCATGCCCTTCACAACTATGAAGTGTTTTATACCCATGTTTCCACATTTTTCCAACTATATTTTGTATACCTTCATCAATTTCCATTCTTTCCATTGCTCGTTTCATATTATTCTTCATCTTCTATCTCTCCTGAAAAACCAAACTCTGAAAAATTCATATCTTTATCTCCT
>Ga0233437_1006424_pt1 | contig 12006 bp, 7 predicted proteins | sample SI_122_August201_FD_182714 | JGI IMG/M metagenome (GOLD analysis project Ga0233437, IMG submission 182714) | Seawater microbial communities from Saanich Inlet, British Columbia, Canada - SI_122_August2016_200_MG | ecosystem: Environmental > Aquatic > Marine > Inlet | place: Canada: British... | reverse complement strand
CTACTAATTTTCACTTTTTTCGGTTTAAGAAATTATTGCCGTATTTAAGGATTATCAAATAAAAATATCATATCTCTTTGTTGGGTCCTTTTGTCAACAGGTCCAGCTAGAAACACCGCCGACAACATACGGGTATGAGCCTTCACATAGTAAACATATATGCATATTAACCCTCACCTTCCAAATTAATTAATATATTCGGCTCTGTTATACTTATATAGAATGTCCTGTCAGACAATTTCTCGAAGCTATAACCTTCGCCTTCTAAAACGTTTTTCTCTGTTCTAAGTATCATTGAATATTCTTCGGGGGTGTTTACGCTTGCTATTTTTATATAATCTGCACGGTATAATACTTTATAATCTAGTTCAAACCAATCAACAAGGTTGTTCCCGCAATCTGAAATCGTTTCATACTCTAAAAATGGATATCGCTCTTCAATAAATCCAAAAATTTCATCATATTCAAGACGTAACTGTTCCCATTCCATCCCGCCGCTTCTCTCTTCATTTATTACATCATCAGGGTGAAAAAAGTGAGAAAGTACACCATATGAAGTTAATCCAAAAGTCATACCAAGTTTCATATTATCATCAAATACAGATCCTGATGTTAACCTTGGAAAATATATGACATCATCCTTTACTTCATAATTATGACTAGGCTCTTGTGGCGGGTTCCCCGAAAAAAGCGCACTTATCATAACAGGCGTGCCTAGTGCTTCTTTCACAACTTCAATTCCCTTTTCATCAATTACATTTGATGGAGGAACATAACAATTCATCTCATATTTCGCAAACGCTTTGTTAAAGCTCTCAATTGCATACTGGACCGCTTGTACTGCATCTTTTTTTGATTCCCATGGTTTATAAAATTCGCTAAGGCTCTCATCTATATATTCAGAAAACCAAAAAGGCTGATGGTTATATCCATGAAGACAAATCTCGCCACCATGTGTAATAATCTGCTGATAATGCACATACATCTCGCCGCTCGCAACCGATTCACTCACGTCAAACGGCGGCTTTTGAACATCATTATAAGTTAAAACAAATGTACCTGTAAACTTTATGTTGAACTTTTCTAATAGTCCAACCATATCCGGCCACCAGATATATTTCAAAAAATCATCAAAATTCATTCCATATTGTTCATAAATTGTATCATCATCAATATTTAAAGGCGCAGGCCAGTCATCTATAAACATCACTGCTGAGTTAATAATAGGATAGATAAAATCATCATTCATCGTACCTAGCATCCCCATTGTTAACCCATCATAAAATCTCTCTTCAATATTTTCTCCATTATAAATGCCTATTTTGCCTTTTCCGTAATCTTTCGTAAAATAAAGAGGGATCGCCTTTTCATCCGTCATATAAACTCGTGTGTCTTGGTCTACATGGATATTAAAAATTAAATCTGCTACTCCTGTCGTTGTCAGCATATCCCCGTCTTGAAGGCCCAATATAACATCATCAACTACCTTAAGACTCTCGCATTCCCTCGTATCGCCTATTTCATAAATACCAAAATCATGTGCATTGGCTATAAAAACTGCATCTTCTCCTGGTAAAGATGTAACAATCAAAGATGCTCCGTTTGATACTCTTGATAAAATTGTGTCTATCTGATTAACACTTTTTGTCCAATTACGCACTGTTAATATAATAAAATCGTTGTCGTTTATCTGCCTCATATTGGTAATATCAGATACAGTATGCTTTACTTTAACAACCTTTAAAATTCGCTCGATTTCATCTTTTATAATTAAACTTAAAGTATCATTAGAATCATAGATAAGATGATAAATCCTTTCATCAGAGATATCATCCATTTTTTCACTTTTTGATATATTACTTTTAAGTTCTGTGTTTATGCGCATATCACGCTCTATGAAGAAATTGTAACTAATTAGCAGCAAGATAATAGATATCACAACCACCATAATAACAATCATGATTATTCTTCTGCTATACGGACTGCTCTTCATCCAATTGCTCTCCTCCCCAAAATTCCAACATGCTTTTTGTCTTTTGAGTAATTGGGAATTTCGCGCGTTTTACTTCGTCTATAGTCGAAGAAAACATAGCAGTATCTTTAGTTTCATAAGCAATTAATAATTTTAATCTTATCGGTCTATCACTTTTATAATATAATTGTTGATACTTTGATTGCCATTTCTTTGCACTATGAACATCTCCTGCTTTAAGAGAATATTCAATCAGCATTTCAAAGCTTTCATGCGGCGGTTTTTCGCTGTTTTGAATATCATACTCCAAGGTGCTGACAAGTGCACTAATATGCTTATCTCTAATCGAATCAATAGCCAAGTCAGCAATTAATATATCGTTCAAAACATCAATATATTCTCTTCTTGCAATTCCAGATGCCGGGTTTCTTCTATATATTCTTTCTGACTCAGCAAGTTTCCTATCATATCCTCGTTTTAATTCTGTTATACTAGATGCAGCATAGTGAGCTGTTTCAGTATCATCACTAAGCAATGCTTTTTTTAGATTTTCAAGATATCCTTCCGGGTCACGTTTAGCAATCTCCATAACCAAGCTTCTTTGTACATTTTTTTCATTAATAATTAATGCCTCTTCAACGGGTACAATATTTCTCTCTTTTTCCTCATCAAATTCGCTCAAATAATCCATTTTCGCTGTTTCCAAAAAGAGCCCGTCTTTATCATACGCCTTCACTTTTCTTTTAAGCCTTGTTATTACATACAATATAAGCAATATTACTATTCCTAAAAAAGGAATAAACAATACAACTGGAAACAAAGATAAGTATAGTTTTAACCTTGCAAAAATAAATAGATATACAACACAAATTATAACGTGAGCCGTTACAAGTCCTATAATTAATCCAACACTCATTATTTACACCACCTCTTCAGAAAGTTTCGCCAATATACCTTTAGCAGAAAATCTTTCTAACACAATTCCCGCTTCTGATTTTGCCGTGTTATTCAACAGAATTTTAAGCTTACCCTTTTCATCAAGTCCAACATAATCAAATTCTCTTATTATTTTAGGGATCCGTTCATAAAGTCCATCTATAACGTCATTTGTAACCTCTAAAACAACGTAGCTTGATACTCCTTGATCTTCCATCTCTATACTCTGTTGAACACGCTCTTCAAAGTATTCTTTTTTCATTATGCCGGTACCTTCAATATACCATTCATCCTCTTGTGCCTGCTGATATTTATAAGCTCTTATGATAGCTTGGTTTACTAAATTCGCGGTTATGCTGAATAAATTTTGATAACTTAAAGTTAAATTATCTAAATTAGCCTTATGCATTACCAACACAGCAATTATTTCTTCTTCATATTCAACCGGTGCAGCCATTAAGATATCCGAACTTGAATTCATATCTTTTCTGACATAAAGTTGTCCTGTCTCCATCAACATGGCAATTTCGGGCTTTTCAGATATCGTAATAGATTTCTTTGCAACAACTAAGCCTTGCGATTTAGCAAGCAACCGTAAAAAACCACGATTTCTTCCAAACATATATAGTGAAATCGATCTGTTTTCCATTATCTCTTCGGTAACTCTTATTATTTCTCCTTTAAGTTTGTTAAAATCCAGACTGTCCAATTTTGAAACAACACCAAAAACTCTGCCATAGCTGTTAGAAGAATTGAATATTTGGCCTTGTAATAAGTCTTTAACCTTTAAACTTTCAAGGTACATTTCTTTTATATGCATTAATTGTTTTCTTGTTTTTAACTCGCCCTTAGTAAGTTCGTTAATCTTCTGTCTGCTTCTATCGCTAATGTATCCAAAAAGCATACCCGCAAGCAAGAACACAAATATAGCTGCCATGATATTTGAATCATAAATCAAAACAAGAATATCGTATCCTAAAGCCAAAGACTGATAAAAAAACAGTGCAACACACAGCGCCGTACTTATAGACGATTGTCTTAGTCCATGTATCGCTCCAATAATCAAAATATATAAAACTCTGATATCAATGTATCCAAAAAGCATAGTTATATCCTTGTTTAATATAAGATAAGCAACAAGAATAAAAGCTAAAATATTCTCAACATAAGCTAGTATACTAAAAATCACTTTATTTTTCATGTATGCTTTTTTAATCTTACTAAATAATCTTTTAATCTTTGTCTTAATTCCAACGTCTTTTTTATGTATTTCCTGCTCCTGTTTATGGATAATCATTCCGTTGATTCCTCTTAAGATATCAACATGGGTAATAAAATCCAATGCTGTAGCAGCCAATGTAACATCGACGCTATCTTTATTTTCGATAAATCCAATTGATATGTTTGGATTAAAATATATTTTATCAACACAAGTTTTAATATAGCTGGTCGGGGCTTTTTTACCCGATGCAATATTTAAAATTCCAGTAACACTAGAGCTTGATGCACGATAAACCGCATTGCAAAAATCCTCTATGTAGATATAATCTTTTTCCACATCAGGCAGCGAGATATCGTCATCTTTTTTATTCTTTGAATAGTTTTTATCTAAATAATAAGCTACTTCACTAAAATTACTTTTTTGTCCAGGACCATATATCGTAGATGTACGAAGTATTGTAGATGAAACTCTGCTGCTGTTCCTAGTATTTTGAATATGCTGTTCACATAAGAAATGAGCACTTTGCCACAAGCTTTCTGCCTTAACTTCAGACTCTTCCCCGGGATAAACTGCTAAATGATCATATAATTCTATTGTAGAAATATAAATGAATTTTTTTACGCTATGCCATGTAGAAAGAGCAAAGGCATTCATAAATTTACTCATATGATTGTTTACACCATCAAGAACCATATCATGCAAACAGTCTCTTTGTGCATCTTCAAAGTATACAACTGTATCAGGAAGCTGTACGCTAAAAACATCTCTAGAACCATCACTAAAGATATCAGTTTCAAAATACTTCACTTTATCGGGAATATCATCAATTGTGTCTAAACCAAAATCACCAAGTAAATATACCTGGTCCTCTTCAAGCAAAAACCGGTCGGCTAGTGCCTTAGCAATAAATTTATCGTTTCCGATTAATAATATTTTCACATCTTTTTACCCCTTTACTGCAAAAGCTTATTTTCGCTAACCTGATACTTTTTTGTATCTATATTAACAACGAAATAACTTTTTAATAAAAATCTGCAATAATTTTATATATCAACATTTGTTATAATATAATTCTTATATATATCATATAGCCAACAAACATATTATCACACTTAAATTTTACTGCTCTTTTTATCAAATGTCAATGAGTCATGGTATAAAAATAGCGTTTTTTAGCACTAATACTGCTATTAATTGTTGTTAGTCTCCCTAAAACTAGCCAATTCTCACAAACATCTACCTTATTTCATTTTGTCGACAAAACTATCCATAATATTTTATCCAAAAATCTCTATAAAATTCATTTATATTCGCATAACACAAAGCCTCAAACATAAAAGCGCTTGAGGCTTATTTTATTAATTTATTCATAGTTATAAGCTTTTAAATCGATCCTTTAAATCACTGTATAACCCTTGATATGTTTTAAATAGTTTTTTATAAACTTCAACGTTTTCAGCTATCGGATTTGTTACAGTTTCTTGCTTAAGCATTTTTGCTGCTTGCTCAATATCGCTAAATACTCCTGCACCAACACCAGCAACAATCGCTGCACCATAAGCACCGCCTTCTGCTGCACCTGTTAATGTTTTAACTGGAAGATTAAAGATATCTGCTTGAATCTGTCTCCAAGCTTTAGATTTAGAACCTCCGCCAGAAGAAAAGACTTCTTTCGGCTGCATATCTGGTTTTGCTTCTCTTATTAGATCATAAATCTCTCTTAATCCAAAAGTTACGCCTTCCATAACACTTCTTGCCATATCGCCTTTGTTATGCTGCAAAGACAGACCAAAAAAAACACCTCTCGCATCAACATCTGCATGCGGGCATCTTTCTCCAACCAAGTATGGTAAGAACAAGAGGCTTTTTGCACCTGCAGGGCTTGCTTCTACACCGTCATTAATCTCTTTAAATGGATCGTCGCTTTTGTACATTGTATCTTTAAACCATTCTAAAGATCCGCCAGAGCTCAGCTGACATCCAAAAGCACTCCATTTGTTTTTTGCATTGTTGCAAAAAAACTGCAGCTTTCCATCTTCATTTTTCCCAAAACCATCAAGCGCCATAGACACGATGCCTGAAGTTCCGATAATCAATCCAACCGTACCTTCCTCTACAATACCCATTCCTGTGCTTTGGATAACTGCATCTCCACCGCCAGCATAAACTGCTGTACCTTCGTCCAAGCCGGTTTGATCTGCTGCACTTGCCATTACTTTTCCTACTTGCTCATCAGATTCTCGACAAACTGGGAAGATAGATTTTTTTATATCTAGTTTTTCAATTAAATCAAAGTTCCATTCTCTTTTTTCAGTATTAAATAATCCTGTTCCTGTTCCATCAGATACTTCTGTTGAAAGCTCACCAGTGATTAAAAATCTGATATAATCCTTTGGCATAACAAACTTTTCGATTTTTTCATAAACATCAGGTTCGTTTTTCTTAACCCACAAAATTTTGCCGCCAGTAAATCCTGTCAACATAGTGTTGTTTGTATAAGATAATAGTCCTTTTAAACCACCAGCACCAGCGATAATTTCATCACATTCTTCCTGTGTTCTTTGATCATTCCAAAGGATAGCTGGACGAAGCACATTGTTATCTTTATCTAATGCAACAAGCCCATGCATCTGACCAGAAAACCCAAGTCCTATAATGTCTTTATTGTTTAATCCGCTTTTTGTTACAGCAGCCTTCATCGCTTTTTTTGTGCCTTCCCACCAATCAGCAGGGTCTTGCTCAGACCATCCTTTGTGTGGACTGGACAGCGGATAGTTTTCTGTTACAGAGGCGATAACTGCACCTTTTTCGTCTATAATGATACATTTCACGCCAGATGTTCCGACGTCTATTCCGGCAATATATTTCATAATAATACCTCTTTTCTTGCTTAATATTTTTATAGCCTCCTAAATTAGTTTTAGCAGGCTATAGGCTTTCGAAAAAACGGAGCATAAGTCATGTTAAACATAATGGGGAGGTTATGACTTATTATATCATCTAATTTGGTTTTATAGTGATGATATCCAATTAATTATTTCACTCCGTTTTTCTATGCCTTTTAAAAGAACATACACCTTATCCAAAGATAATAGCGTTTAAAATTGCTTCGTATTCTTCTTGACTTGCACTCTGGTTTGTTGTAACTTCGCCTAAATCTAATGCATGTTTTTCTAGTTCAGCAAGGCTTGTTTGACCGTTCTTAATCTTTGCTCCGATTCCGCTGTTATAGCTTGAATATCTATCAGCAATAAATTTATCAAGTCTTCCGTCTTTGATAATTTTATCAGCAATTTTATAGCCTAATGCCATAGCATCCATACCAGCAATATATCCTTTAAAGATATCAGCAGGGTCTGTTGATCCACGACGAAGTTTAGCATCAAAGTTTGTTCCGCCTTTAGTGAAACCGCCGGCTTTAATTACTTCATACATTGCAAGAGCAATATCATATACGTTTGTTGGGAAGTTATCAGTATCCCACCCGTTAAATATTTCACCTTGGTTAGCATCAATTGATCCAAATGCATCATTTTCACGTGCAACTCTTAGTTCATGAGAAAAGCTGTGTCCTGCAAGTGTTGCGTGGTTTGCTTCAATATTCATCTTAAAGTCTTTATCTAACTTATATTTTCTCAAAAAGCTAAGCACAGTTGAAACATCATAGTCATATTGATGTGATGTAGGCTCCATCGGCTTTGGTTCGATATAAAAGAATCCTTTGAATCCAATACTTCTTCCATAATCTCTTGCCATAGTCAGCATTTTAGCCAGGTTGTCTTGCTCTAAGCCCATGTTTGTATTTAGCAAAGAAGCATATCCTTCTCTGCCGCCCCAAAATACATATCCATCACCATTCAGTCTTACAGTAACCTCAATTGCTTTTTTAATTTGAGCTGCAGCAAAAGCATAAACATCTGCATTACATGATGTTGCTGCTCCATGAGTAAATCTTGGATTAGAAAAAGCGTTTGTTGTTCCCCATAAAAGCTTTTTATCATTTTCTTTCATCAATTTTTCTAGCAGGCCTGCATACTCATCTAAATTTGCATTTGTTTCTGCTAATGTTGCCCCTTCAGGCGCAATATCTCTGTCATGGAAACAATAATAGTCAATCCCTAGTTTGTTCATGATTTCAAATCCAGCATAAGCTTTATTTGTATAAATCTCTTTTGTGTTCTTGCCACCGAAAGACTTGTCCTGTGTTCCAGGTCCAAAGATGTCTGATCCATCTCCACATAATGTATGCCAGTATGACATAGCAAATTTTAGATGGTCTTTTAAAGACTTCCCGTCTATCATTTCATCTGGATTGTAAAACTTGAATGACAGAGCATCTCCACCAGTTCCTTTGTATTCTATTTTTGGTACGTTTGGATAAAATTCGTTCATAATATATCTCCTTTAATTTTATATTTATTTAAAATTATATTTTAGTTTAATTCCTGTGTTGGTATATTTTTTTATACCATTAGATTTTTCGCCGTACAAAGCATATTCAAAAAGCGTTTTAATGCTGATATAACCTTGTTCATACGGCTGTTGGCATATCGTTGCATCTATAATCCCTGCTTTAACTTGCTTTATTCTGTCTGAAGTTGCATCATTGGTTATTATCTTAAATTTGTTTTCAAATCCAGCATCAATAATTGCTTGGATACCTCCTGCTGCTCCTCCTGCTGCGAAATACAATGCATCAAACTTCGGTTCTTGGTTTAAACGTTCGCTGATCATCCGAAATGCAGCTTCGTTGTTGTCGTTCGATTCTATAACATCTATTATATTCAAATCCTTATATTCTGTTTTAAGTACTTTTTCAAAACCTTTAACCCGCATATTATGCCCAAGAATTTTTTTAGAACCCGTCACAACAAGTACGTTTCCTTTTCCGCAAGTCACAAGCCCCATCATCGCTCCTGCTGTTTCGCCTGAAACAAAGTAATCACACCCAACATACGTAATGTCCTTTGCTCCTTCTATGTCTACGTTTAACGCAACAATAGGTATCCCGCTCTGCTGCATAATATTTAATTTATCTCTTATCTTTTTGTCGTTAATCGGCGTTATTGCTAGTGCACTGATTCCATCTTCTTCAAGTGCTTTAATATGGATCAGTTGATCTTCAACATCAAAACCTCTCATCTTGTTAATTTTAACTGTAAATCCAAAATCACTAATTTCCTGCGCCGCTGCATCGACTCCGTTTAACACTTCAGAGAAAAAATCGTTTCCTTCAGCACATACCAAAACACCTATAGCGTTTTTTTGTCCTCTTGTTGCAAGCGATTTTGCGACTAAGTTTGGTTTATATCCTAAAGACTTCGCAATCTTAATTATTCTTTCTTCTACTTCTTTATTTACTCCGCCACGTTTATTAAGGGCACGGTCAACAGTACCTCTAGACACTCTAGCGAGTTCTGCAATTTTTTTAATCGTCACTACCATTATCCATACACCTTCATTAGTTTTATCAAAGCCTTTATTTAAAAATTAATAGTGTGTACGCACACGGGCAATTTCGAAGGATAGAAAATGTTCAAAAATTCATACCTATTCGAATTATTATGCCATATTAGATAAAAGGCATTATAAAACGATGATTCTAATATAAGAAAATTAATTTACCGTGCACGAGCACACTGTTCACTCTAATTATAGCAAAATCTATCAACGTGTCAAGGGTTTTTGTATGCTTTTAAAAATATATATGAGTATTAATCAAAAATATAATGGCTATCTTCATAATTATCCAATTATTTTACTATATTTGATAAAAAATCAAATAAAAAAATGGCTGCTCTTTACTTTTTTTTAAGGGCAGCCAAAAAAAGATTATTTGCATTCTAGTTTTTTGTCAAAAAACTTATTTTATTTACACTCTATAATACTCATCAATAATTTTCAGTATTACTCCGCCGATTTTTTCTTGTGCTTCATAAGTTACCGCACCAATGTGTGGTGTAAGCGATATTTTATCCGAGTTAATTATTTCCGGTTTCGGGTTTGGTTCTTCTTCATATACATCTAGCGCAGCAGCTTTAACCTTGCCGTTATTAATAGCGTCTATCAAAGCAAACTCAGATACAACTCCGCCCCTAGCACAATTAATAATAAAAACGCCGTCTTTCATCTTATTAAACTGCTCTTCGTCTAAAGTTGGTCCATTTTCTTTTATAAACGGAATATGAAGCGATATGAAATCTGAGCGTCTATAAAGTTCATCCATTGATACATACTCAAAATTATCATATCCTTCTTTTTCCCCCGACCTTGTATTATATATGACTTTCATGCCAAGTGCAGATGCAAGCCCGGCTGTTTCTTTTGCTATTCTGCCAAATCCGATAAGCCCAAGTGTTTTACCGTTAATCTCAACACCCTTATACTTTTTCTTTTCCCATTTCCCATCTCGCATCGTTACATTAGATATATATATATTTCTTGCAACAGCAATTATATGCCCTATCGTTAATTCTGCAACAGCAAGACTGCTTGTTGCTGGTGTGTTTTTAACACTAATCCCTTTTTCTTCAGCATAATTAACATCTATATTATCAAGCCCAACACCAGCACGTATGATAAGCTTTAGGTTGCCTGTCGTGGCGGCACTATCGATTGCTTCTTTTTTTATTTTAGATGCTGAACGAACAATAACAACATTATGTTCTTTTAATTGCTCATTTAATTCATCCGGCTCAAAATGTTTTTCTGTCAGTTCATGTCCTTTTGCCTTTAATACCTCTGCAGCATTTTTTGCTATCCCATCTGTCACAAGAATTTTTGCCATGACAACCTCCAATTAGTATCCTACATATTAATTATATATGGCTGAATTATTCTTTTCAAACGCTTTGGATACTTTATAAGTTATAATTTGTTTTTGTAACTATTTGTGGCTTTTTTCTAATTTTTCAATAGCATTTTTCTATTTGCAATTAAAAAAATTAATCGTTATAATTTAAGCATAAAACTTCACTAAATTTCGTATGAAAAAAATCGTAATGTCGCTTTTTAAAGCTTGGAGGATAATATGAAAAACATATCATTGCATGAAAAGATATCGCATACTTTTACTGTCAACACTCATTCGCATCATTTAGAGGACAACTTTTTTACTGATTTTACTCTTTCAAAACTATTAAAGCAAACCTACGTAGATTGGTGTGGAGTCACTTTTGAAGATACTCTTAAATCAAGAGAATTGTATCTTAATAAAGTTAAATATAAATCCTATTATATCTGGGTTATAAAAGCTATCAAAGAAATTTATAATATGAAGGATGATCTAACAGCAGAAACATGGGATAATTACAGCGACAAAATTGAGCAAACCCATAAGCAAGATAAAGGCTGGCATAAAAAAATCCTTAGAGATGTTTGTAAATATGAAAATATATTACTAGATGCTTATTGGAACCCTGGAAGCGACAACAATGATGCATCTCTTTTTAATCCGGTCTTCAGGGTGAATCCGCTTTTCTTTGGGTATAGTAAAGACAGTTATGACCATAATGGATTAAATACCTATAATCTATATGATAGAGAATTTGAGAACATTGATGAATATTTAAAATATGTGAAAGAGCTGATTATAAAGAAAAAGGATGAAGGTTGTGTTGCTCTTAAAATTCCAATCGCCTATGACAGGGATTTGGATTTTAAAAATATATCTAAGCAAAAAGCAAGTATAGTTTTTGAATTTAAGAACTATTATGAAAAGGATGTAATAAATTTTCAAGATTATCTATGTTTTGAAATATGCGCTTTAGCTGCAGACATTGATATACCTGTACAAATACATACGGGTATGGGACAGCTTAATAAAACCGCCCCGATTAACCTACTAAAACTTATACGAGAAAATCCAAACACAAAG
>Ga0233437_1006423_pt1 | contig 12006 bp, 18 predicted proteins | sample SI_122_August201_FD_182714 | JGI IMG/M metagenome (GOLD analysis project Ga0233437, IMG submission 182714) | Seawater microbial communities from Saanich Inlet, British Columbia, Canada - SI_122_August2016_200_MG | ecosystem: Environmental > Aquatic > Marine > Inlet | place: Canada: British... | reverse complement strand
CAGGTGGGGAGTTGCAACGAGTAGAGATTGCTAAGTGTTTAGGTAAGAAGGCACAGATCTATCTTTTGGACGAGCCGTCTGCATATTTAGATTCTGAACAAAGAATTATAGCTTCGAAATTGATACGAAGAATTTGTGAAGCGCGTGAAGCAAGTGGAATGATTATTGATCACGACCTCCTCTTCCTTAGTTACATTTCGGATAGAGCTCTCGTGTTTACAGGGGAGTCTGGTGTTTCTGGAAAAGCAAAGCAACTTCCTCTAAAAGAAGGGTTTAATACTTTCTTAAAAGAAGTTGGAATAACTTTCCGTACTGATCCGCAAACTAAACGTCCTCGTGCAAATAAACCTGATTCTCAAAAAGATAAAGAACAGCGAGAGCGTGGTGTCTGGTTTGCTATATGATTTTTTCAACAACTAACTCAACATATGTTTCTATTTCTTTTATGAAATCTTTATAGACATTTATTGTTTGTTGTTCATTTGGATTAGGTATATTCTCTCCATTTTTATCTGTTATAAATCCTCCTGTAAAAATAGAAAATCCTTTTGATAAAAAGAAGTAGGCTATATCAATAATTTGTTTATCTGGAAATCCCACATAACTAGGAAGTGTATGTATTTTATTTTCTATACCTGGTAAAACTTTTAGTATTTTGGAAATTTGGGGTTTTTCCATACATAAAATTAAATCTTGTTGTTCTAGAAGTTTTGGGCTAATTGGTTTTGCTGTGTGTTCTGGGGTTTCATATCCTAATTCCTGTAGTGCGGTTAAAAAATAATCAGATGCTTTAAGTTCAGTCATTGCATTTGTTCCAGCTGAATCTGCAATTAAATATTTTGATATATTATTAGTTATTCTTTCAGAAGCATAACTTCTAAATAAATTTGCTTCGCAAACAAAAAGTATATTTTTCATAATATTGATAAGAGACAAGAATTTAAATATTCCGCCTTTTTATGTTCGACATTAGTCGATGATCAAAGGTTGTCAAATAGTAACGAAAAAAGATGTACTAAAAAAGCTTTAGCAAAAAACTAGTTGATGAAATCTTTTAGCCTAGTTTGCTGGCGCATTTCTGTTAGTAATTCAGATTTGGCTGTTATGTTGTTCCAGTTGGTTTTGACCCGGCTGCGCATAGTTTGGAATGCTTGTTTTAGAGAGGTGAACTTTTCTGGTTTTTTATTAAATGCGCCGCGAACTGTTTCACGGGGAACCCAAACACCAAGCGGAGCGTTGTAAGAAGGATCTGTTTCGCGAAGAACAAATACTGTTGCTTGGCGGTTAATCTTCTGTAAATATTCACAGATACCTAAGCGTGCAGCATAATAACCACCTGCACAATTAGAAGCGTAAGTTTTCCGCGGAGTGAAACTTTCCCAGTCAATCCAGTACTTAGCAAAGACCGAACCAGGGTTTGCGATTTCAATCAATTGATAGCTCCAGTAACGCGGTATTAAAAGTATCTGATAAAAATTTCCTAGGTAAGTGTTTGAGAAAAGTTGGAATTCGCTAATTTCAGGATAGTAACGAATTTTTCCGAGAAGATTTTTAGAGATAGCATCATCTGTGGCTGTTATAGACCAGCGAGTTGGGACGAACTTCCGGTTTTGCTTGAGACCTAACAATCCGGCTGAGAGAATTTTCTGGATGTGTGTGATAGGAATTTTATCGCGGTATAATTGTTGCATACCACCTACAGATTTAAGATCTGTGTCGCTGACAACGCGGTCGATTTTTTTTGGAATTTTTGGATTCTCGCCGAGACGAGCGCTTTCGATTTGTCCGGGACTTCCGATTGGTGCTGCGTAGCGGCTGTAACTGACTCGGAGCTTAGGTTCTTTTTTTAATTTTATTTCTATATCGCAAGGTTTGATACTTTGAATTAATTCTTGTTGGGTTTGGTTGAGGCGAGAATCGGGTTTTTTGATATTTGTTGTGAATCGGGAGTAAACCATTTGTTGGCGCAGAGATAGAATTTGTTGTAGTTCTAGACCTTCTCGGTACCAAAGTTCGGGGTTGTCTAAAACGCGGGCTTCTTTGAATGAATCAGTAGGAGAAAGAAACCCAGTGAAGACTTTAGGATAATTCCAAGTACCTACAAAAATCGCAGGTGGGCATGATCCGAAGAATTCTTTTTTCAGGTTAATAGTACGCTGAAAAATATGTTTAGGGAATGTTCTTTTCATGGCTATATAATGTGTCTAATCAATTTATTGATTATGGTTGTCCAGAGCAACCTTTATAAGTCTTAATTTCACTATACGTGTATCTTGAAATCTACAACTCGGAGTAAATCTGGTTGCAGATAATGTGAGGCGGATTATATGGGTATGTACAAGTATTTGAGAAATAATTGGAACAGCGAAGAAGTTACTCAGCTAATGAAATCTAGGATGATTAGCTGGAGACGAGAAGAAACAATTGTACGTATGGATAAGCCAACTAGACTTGATCGAGCTCATTCTTTGGGATATAAAGCAAAACAAGGATTTGTTATTGTTAGGGTTAAAATTGGAAAAGGAGCTGGTAAGCGTCCTCGTAAAGTTCATGGTGGTAAGCCATCGAAAGCAGGTCAATATTCTATGCCTTCTGTTATGAATAAGAGAAGAGTGGCTGAGATGAGAGCTGGTAAGAAATATCCAAATATGCAGGTTCTAAATAGTTATTATGTTTGTGAAGATGGAAGGCAGATCTGGTTTGAGATTATTCTAGTAGATCCTCAACACGGTGGGGTAAAACGAGATAAACAGTATAGCTGGCTTTGTAAAGGAAAGGGACGAGTTTTCCGTGGAAAAACAGCAGCTGCTAAGCGTTCTAGACATCTAGGCAAAGGAAAAGGCTTTACACATATGCGCAAAAACTAACAGAAACACATTCTTTTAATAGCTTTGAAATTCTTATTTTTTATAACTTATAGCTCCTGGGAAATATGTGTGGGGCTATATTATAGTCTGTACTGAAGGATTTCGTGATAAACCCTTTTATGGAACATATTGGCTAAAAAAGTTTTATGTTCAGCTACTGCTGAACAGACTGTACAACAGAAGTTGTACATTAGCAAAAATTGAGAAACATGATCTTGGTGAAAACTGATGAAGTTTTATGACTCGCAGATTTTTACAAATCTGTCTGTTGGAGAAGATAGCCTAGAGAAGATGGCTGAAACAGCGAAAGCTCTAGGATATTCAACTATTGTTATTGCTGATTTGTTTCAAGGTCTAGATCGGTTTAAGTTGTTCTTGGAAGAAGTTCAGAAAGTTAAGGTCGATGGCTTAGAGATAATTACTGGAGTTACTATTGAAGCGAAGACTGTAGACGAGATGAAGAATGTTTTATCTAAAGTTCGGGATAAGGTTTTTGTGGTTATTGTTAATGGTGGAGATTATGCTATTAATCGCGCTGTTGTTGAAGATTCTCGAGTGGATATCCTAATGAATCCACACATGGGTAGAATTGATAGTGGTCTGGACGAAGCTTGTTTAAACTTCGCAAAGCAAAATGGAATTGCAATTGGAATTAACTTTAGGCCACTTTTGAAAAGTTTTCGAAGGCAGCGTTCGCTAGCTCTGCAAAATATTTCAACAAATTTAGAACTTTGTAAAGATTTTAAAATTAGAGTGGTTGGCTGTTCAGGTGCAATGAGTAAATGGGATATGCGTGATCCGCGACAACTTGTTGCTATTGCAAATAGCTTTGGTTTGGATTTGGGTAGTGGTTTCTCAGCGCTGACAGGTACACCGCTTGAAATAATTGAGAAGAACAGAAAAATTTTAGCAGGAGAAGCTGTTAAAGGGGCGGAGGTAATTTAATGCCAGAAAGAAGACCAAATATTTTAAGTTCAAGCCTTCGGTACAAAAAAAGATATATTGCTTATAAAATTATTTGTGATAAAGATATGGAATTTTCAGAGTTGTCAAATGCAATGTGGCATTCGATACTTGATTATCTAGGGGAGAAGTTTGCTGCTGAAGCGCGAGTGTGGATTTTGAAAAGTACATTTGATCCAAAAACACGGACAGGTCTGATAAGAACTTCGCATATTGGAACTGAAAATGTTCGGGCTGCACTTTCTTTTGTGCAGAAAGTTAAAGACGAAAAAGTTATTGTGCAGGTACTGGGTGTTTCAGGTACTATCAAGGCTGCAAATCAGAAATTCTTTGGGCACAGGGATTTGAGAAGTTTCTCGTAACGTATTTAAAGATTAGTTCCAGTTGTGTTAGTATGAATGTTAGTAAATGTTATGATTTTGAACATGGACAGAAAATAACAGTAACACATAGTGTTAAAGAAAGGAATTGGAAAGGAAATTTTTATAGTAAAAATCAAACATTCGAAGGCTATGTTTTGGGGATGACTGAGAGATCTGTTATAGTTAAAACAGGTATGCAACTTCTGCCTTATAATGTAACTCCAAGTTCTATTCATGGTAGTCACGTTAAAGCTAGTGCGATACCAAAGTCAAAATCTGTTAAAACATATTCACATCCAGGAAGATCAGATACTTCAGATTACAGAGAAACTTCACGTGAGCGTTTTGATAGGATGATGGCTGAACAACAAGAGAGACAGCGGGAAATGATAGAACAAAGACTAATAAGAATGACGGAAGATGCAGAAAATTATATGAGAACTAGAAGACGTTCGATTTTTGGGTAGTTATTAAATTTTCCTTTCTAGGCATCTTTATATACGATCGACAAGATAAACTTTACAGGTGAGTTTATGGATTCTGTACCAAATATGGGTTATGATCGAGCTATCGTTACATTTTCACCAGACGGGCGACTGTTTCAGGTTGAATATGCTAGGGAAGCTGTTAAAAGAGGGACTACTTGTCTTGGAGTAACTTTTAAAGATGGTGTTGTTCTAGCAGCTGTTAGGCCAATTGCAAATTTAGCAATTCCAACTGTTGGTAGTGACAAGATACATCAACTGGATGATCACTTAGCTGTTACAATTTCAGGATTTTTAGCGGACGGACGAGTTCTAGTAGATGGTGCACGAACAAAAGCTCAAGTTTATCGATTAACTTATGGAGAACCAATTAATGTTATGGGTTCTGTTAAAGAACTATCAGATCGAATGCAATTGTTTACTCAGTATGGTGGTGTTAGACCTTTTGGTGTTGCGCTGTTAGTAGCTGGAGTAGATGAGAAGGGAGCACAACTTTTTGAAGTTGATCCTTCTTCAGCTTTCTATGCTTGGAAAGCACAGGCAATTGGTAAGGGAGCGCCAGAAGCTTTCAAAGTTTTGCAGAAGAGTTGGAAACCAGGTTTAACAGAAGATGCTGGAATCAGATTAGCGATAACAGCCTTGAAAGCAGGTGAGAAAAGCCTAAAAATAAATGAAGTGGAGCTTTCTGTTGTGAATAAGAACGGTTTTAAAGAATATCACGGCAGTACAGATGCGCAGAAATTCTTGAAGAAATACTTCTAAACCTTTTCTTTTTCTAGACCGGAGAAACTCTTAGAGTTTCGAGGCCTACAAGACTTCTAGTCTTGAAGGAAAAGAAAACCCTAGGGAAAAGAAAAAGTCTTGAAATTGGTTATTCTAAAAAATAACATTTATGAACACATAATTACTATTTTCTTTAGGTGATAGTATGTTTTTTGATACATGGATGCAAAGATGGAAAGAAAAAGCAGGTGCGCTTGATTTTACCTTGCTTAAGTTGTCCAGTGCAGTTTTTGGAATTTGGTTAGCAACATTATTTCCACAGTTAACTAGCTATGATCATTGGATGGTTTTGGGATTAGCTGTTATATTATGGATTAAACCTGCAATGGTTGTTCTGAAAAAGTAAAGGTAAACCTTAATTTAAAGAAGCTTTAAAAGCCTCGAGGACGAGTATATTTTTAGTACTAATGGAGAATATGTTACAAAGGAAGTTGATTACATGAGTGTTTCTGTAGATAAATCAGTTATAGCTAGATTAATGAAAGACGGCCAGAAGTTTGAGATTCTTGTTGATCCGGATCGAGCATTAGAGTTTCGACACGGAAAGGAAGTTCCTCTGGATGATCTAGTTGCTACGCCTGATGTTTACCATGATCAAGGTAAAGGAGAGAAAGTAGATTCTGCTACATTGAATAAGATTTTCAGTACAAATGATATTGCTAAGATTGCAGAGAAGATTATCAAAGACGGAGATGTTCAGTTAACAACTGAGCAACGTCACAAGATGATGGAGGATTTGACAAAGCGGGTCTCTTACATGATTGCTAGGGAAGGAGTAAATCCACAAACAAATGTTCCACATCCACAAGATAGAATACTTCGTGCAATGGAAGAAGCGAAGGTTAGATTAGTACTAGGAAAGCGTGCAGAGGAACAAGTTGAAGATGTTTTGAAAGCAATTCAGCGGATAGTTCCTATTAGCATGGAAAAAATTAAAGTTTCTGTAAATATACCTGCTCAATATTCTGGACAGGCTTCTGGAATGATACATAGATTCGGAAAGCCAGTGAAAGAGAGTTGGGGTGGGGATGGTTCATATTCTTGTCAGATGGAATTATCTGGTGGGACTAAAGCTGATTTAATTGATAAGATTAGTTCTATGACTCATGGTCAAGCAGAAATTAAAGATATAAAATAGAGGTGTTACAAAATGGAAAATGAATTATTAGTTAAAGAGAGAAATCTTGTTTTGCCTGGAGATATAATGGCAACAGGAATAGATTTTCTTCCTGGAAACGGTTGTTACCGTGACGGGCAAGAAGTTAAATCCAAGTTACTTGGATTAGTTAGAGTAAAAGATAGATTTTTATCGGTGATTCCACTTTCAGGTGTGTATAATCCAAGACCTGGAGACGGAATAGTTGCAAAAGTTATTGATATACAAAGTAGCTTTTGGATATTTGATATAAATTCCCCATACGATGCGATACTACAATTATCAGAAGGTGTGGAAGAGTTTGTTGATTTGAGTAAAACTGATATTACACGATATTATGATGTCGGTGATGTGATTTATGCAAAAGTTTTGAATGTTGCTAAATCTCGGTCAATTACTTTGACAATGAATGATTATAGAGCAAAGAAACTTACTGGTGGAATGACTTTAAACATTACACCTTCAAAAGTTCCACGGCTGATTGGTCGTCAAGGTTCTATGATTGAATTGATAAAGAAAAATACTGGTTGTCAAATTGTTGTTGGTCAAAACGGAGTTGTTTGGGTAAAAGGTGAAAACACAGCTAAAGCAATAGAAGTTATCCGGATAATTGAAAATGATGCACACACAGTAGGATTAACAGATAAGATTACAAAGTTCCTAGGTGCAGAGCCAATGCAAATTTCAGAAGAAGTTATAAATGATAATAATCAGGAGACTACAGAAGTTACAAATGAAGAAGAAAATACAGGAGAGGATGTTAATGAGTAAAGCAGGAGCTCCAGAAAAGTTAATAGTTAATGGTAAACGTTTAGACGGAAGAAACCTAGATGAGTTTAGAACATTAGATGCAAAAATTGGTGTTTTGAAAAGTTCGCAAGGTTCTGGTGAATTTTCTTTTGGAGATACTAAAGCAGTTGCAGGGGCGTTCGGTCCTAGACAAATGCATCCAAGAAAATTACAAAATGTAGAACGTGCTACTGTTCGGTGTAAATATTTTATGGCACCGTTTTCAACAGAAGATAGAATTCGTCCAGGTCACAGTCGACGTGGTACTGAAATTTCTAAAGTTATATCAGAAGCATTTACAGCTTCTGTGTTTACAGAAAACTTTAGAAAAAGTGCAATAGATGTTTTCATAAGTATAGTTCAAGCTTCTGCGAGCACTCGTTGCGCAGGTCTGAATGCTGCGTGCTTGGCGTTAGTGGATGCAGGAATTCCTATGAAGGATTTAGTTACTTCAGTTGCTGTGGGTAAAGTCGATGATACGCTTGTCTTAGATGTTGGAAAAGCAGAAGACAATTACGGACAAGTTGATTTTGCGTTGTCAACAATTGGTGGCAGTGATAGATTTGTTCACATGCAGATGGATGGTATTGTAACCAGAGAAGAATTTTCAAAACTTTTGGAAATGGGTGAAAAGGGTTGCAAGCAAGTTTATGATAAATTAAAGCAGACAATACGAGAAAAATACAGTATGGGAGTGGGAACAGATGAATAATGAAAAATATATTAAGAATATGATTTCTGAAGGAAAGCGCCTTGATAGTAGAGGTTTGGTTGACTTTCGGGAAGTTACTATTGAAAAAGGTGTTGTTAAGACTGCAGAAGGTTCTGCACGAGTTAAGATCGGAGACACAGAAGTTTTAGCAGGTGTTAAGTTGAAAGTTATGGAACCTTATCCAGACACTCCTAATGAAGGGGGTTTGATGGTTGGTTTGGAATTTGTACCATTTGCAAATCCTAAATTTGAAACTGGACCACCAAATGCAACAGCTGTTGAGATGTCACGTGTTATAGATAGAGGAATTCGTGAGTCAAAAACAATTGATACTGAGAAACTTTGTATAAAAGCTGGTGAAGCTGTTTGGTCTGTTAGTGTTGACATCCATGTTATGAATGATGATGGTAATCTTCTGGATGCAGGCGCGTTGGCTGCGTTAGCTGCTTTGGAAGATGCAAATCTTTTGAAATATGATCTTGAAGCAAAAAAACTTATTCGAGAAGAGGCAGGAGTGCTGCCAGTTGTTCACAAGCCAATTGCTGTGACAATTGTTAAGATCGGGGATTCGCTTCTTCTAGATCCTACTTTAGAAGAGTGGAATGCACTAGAAGCTCGAGTAACAATTACAACAATGGAAAACGGTGATATTTGCGCTTTGCAGAAAGGTGGAGATGGTTACTTTACTAAAGAAGAGCTAGAAAAGGCAGCAGATCTGTCTCTAGAAGCTGGAAAAGCTTTGAGGGAGAAGCTGTAATAACCTTTTTAAAGCTTGAATCTTCATAATCTATAATCGTAATAGAGAAGTGTTTAAAATGACAAAAACTAAGAAAGTCGGTACAACTGGTCGATTTGGTCCAAGATATGGGCGAAAAACTCGAAAAATCATTGCCAAAATTGAAAAGGATCAAAGAGGAAAAAAAGAATGTCCTTATTGTGAGCGCTCAGCTTTGAAGCGAGTGGTTACTGGAATATGGTCTTGTAAAAAATGCAAGGTTAAATTTGCTGGTGGGGCATATTTCCCAACTACACCAATTGGAGAGGCTTTTGAAAGACAGATGAAAACAGGAATTTTAAGAAAAGAAGAAAATGAGTGAATTTTTAAACCCTGAGAATTTAATAGTGATAGGTGATTTTTATTTACAAATGTTTGAGTTGTGCAAAAGAAGTAACTTTAGAACAGATGAATGAGAAAATTCGATGTCCTTATTGTGGTTATAGGATTCTTACAAAAGCTAGGCCAAGTACAGTTAGAAAAGTAAAGGCTCTGTAAATTGGTGAAAAAATGAAAGCTGTTATTAAGATATCTACAGAGAATCCAGATAATGTTATAAAATCAATTGAACCGGATATGGATCAAACAGAGAAGTTTGATGTGCGGTTAGAGGCTGACGAGAATCAAATTGTATTGACTGTCGAAGCGAAAGACGAGTCAGGTCTTCTAGCTGGTATAAATTCATATGTGAAATTGATTAAAGTATCGAGAGGTGTGTTTAATGAATGAAATAAGTCCTGAGGCAGAAAAACTTTTGATGAAGTTCCAAACATTGCAACAACAGTTTCAGTCAATAGCAATTCAGAAAGAAACTTTTACTGTTCAAAAAACTGAAATTGACCATGCATTGGAAGAGCTGAACAAATCTAAATCTGAAGATATTTATAAAAATGTAGGTCCTGTTCTTATCAAAACAGAAAAAAAAGAAGTTGTTGGTGAATTAAAAGAAAAGCTGGAAACAATCGAACTAAGACTAAAAACTTTGAGTAGCCAAGAAGAAAAATTCAAAGAAAAGTTAAAAGAAAACCAAGAAGAAATTCAGAAAGCTTTAGTTCAAGTTACAAAAGCAGTTGAAGAAACAGAAGCACCAAGTAAAGAAGAAGATAAGAGTATAGCTTAAACCTGCCCCACCCAAGTTGGGTAAATTGGTACCCGCCCTTGCAGTAACTAAGAATAAAAATTATTTTTTACTGTACTTAAATACTTTCTTTTCTATTGTCAAATATGTTAATTCATTATTTACGTAATTTAGAGGGAAAGACGCTGGTGCTAACACATCATAATGCAGATATAGATGCTGCTGCGTCGGCGATAGCGTTAGTGCAAGGATTGAAACAAATTGGTAAGCAAGCAGAATTAGGTGTTGCTGAATCTGTTTCTCGTGCTGCGCGCAAACTTTCTGAGGGTCATAAGTTTCTTATTGATCCGGATTGTGCTAACTTTGATAATGTTATTTTAGTTGATACTTCTGTTCCAGAGCAGTTGAACTCGGTGAAGAATCTTAAAGTTTCTGCAATAATTGATCATCACCCTGAAGGAAAATTAACAGATGGTGTTGAAAATAAAATTATCGACGAGACAAAAAAATCTTGTGCGCAAATGGTTTATAGGATCTTGGTAGATCTAAATATTACTATTGATAAAGACTTAGCAAAAATAATTGCATGTGGAATTGTAGGTGACACAGCGCATCTGCGTCTGGCTGAGCAAGAAGAATTTAAAATTTTAGTTGAGTTGTTTGATACTGGTTTAAAATATTCTGAGGTGTTAGAAACACTGCAAAGCAAAATTGATTTGTCAGAAAGAGTGGCTTGTTTGAAAGCTGCAACTCGTGCTAACTTGTATCGAAGCGGGGAAGTTATAGTTGCTGTTTCTAATGTGGTTTCTCACGAAGCTGCTAGTTGCCGTGCGCTGTTAAGATCAGGGGCAGATATTTCAGTTGTTATTGCTAGCAAGAAAGATACTGTTCGTGTTTCTAGTCGTGGAAAGCGAGAAATAAAAGAAAAAATAGATCTTAGTGAGGTTTTTGGTAAGTTAGGTGAGTTTCTTGAGGGATCAGGCGGTGGACATGATCTTGCTGGAAGTGCAAATGGTAAGAAGCGAGATAGACGAGAAATAGAAAAGTTTTTAATTAAACAGTTTTCTGAGAAATTCCCAAGGCTGGAAAGACTTGACTAATCCATTAAACCTTAAATACCTTAATATCTAATAGGGATTTGATGATAAAGGTGTTATTATGTTTGAGCAAATTATTCCGCTTCTGCAGCAAATTACTGAGGATAGAACTGTTCCTAGGAACATTAAGGAAAAGATTGTCCAGTCAGTTACTGTTCTAAAAAACGACAAAGAAGCTGTTTCTATACGAATTAATACTGTTATTTCAACTCTAGATGAGATTTCTAATGATCCTAACATACCAATGTATACTAGAACGCAGATATGGAATATAGTGTCAGCACTCGAAGCAGAAGGGTGATGTATTTATATTTGAGAGGATAAAGATATTGTATTATAGTTGGAGGGTTTAATATGGTTTTTGAAAATATTTTTGGTGGAAAAGTGAATGAAGTTGGAGAAGATCAGTATATTGAATTAGATATGGCAGATGCTGATAAAGGTGGAAAGGTTCAAATAAGAACAGATAAGATTGAAGACTTTGCAGATTCTGACAGAATTCAAAAATCTTTACGTGAGAATGCAGTTGTTCTTGTTAAGATTAAAGGTCTTAGAGAGAAAGATATTTCTGAGCTAAAAAGAGCAATAGACAAGCTAAGAAAAACTTGCGTTGCAATGAACGGAGATATTGCAGCAATTGATGAAGACTGGATAATTGTAACTCCAAGCTTTGCACACATTGCACGAGAATAGTCCTATCAATTGACGAAGTAAGACAAATAGCGTATAACATTTACTTTGCTATTTAAGGTTCTGTTTCTAAATTTTTTATTATGTTGCCAGTGTTAACAACTTCTGATAAGTCTGTTGAGAATCTAATTCTCAATACTGTTAAAGATAATCCAAATACTTCTGCAAAGAAAATTTATAATTCAATAACAAAAGCTGGAATAACAGTAACATACCATAAAATCTTCGAAAAAATGCAAGATATGGTGA
>Ga0233437_1006422_pt1 | contig 12009 bp, 12 predicted proteins | sample SI_122_August201_FD_182714 | JGI IMG/M metagenome (GOLD analysis project Ga0233437, IMG submission 182714) | Seawater microbial communities from Saanich Inlet, British Columbia, Canada - SI_122_August2016_200_MG | ecosystem: Environmental > Aquatic > Marine > Inlet | place: Canada: British... | reverse complement strand
CAGCGTTAACCTTGTTGAGGTCAAATCCAAATCTTATGATAGCAAAGATACCGGCTGTTTTTATACTCAAGCGGGTGGTATTGTAGCAAAATGGCAGGAATATCTGGAAGACGTGACTTTTCAATATTTGGTCATGACCAAGGCATACCCAAAGCTCAACATAAAGCCTTTTCTCATGATGCCTGACAAAGCCGTTAATACTAGTATAGAAGGCCAACTTGGCTGGTTTTCTCTTAAGAAAAAAGGAGCAAGCCAAACAGGCTTTAAACACATAGATGTCGCTTTTTCCGGTGATGCGCAGACCATAAGAGAAGATGGTCTGCTTATAGAGGTAGATGTTAGTGAACCTGTAAGTGATCTCCTTGATTCTGTGAGCTTACATGCCGAGCGTTTTCTAAAAAGCCTTAAACCTGGCCTGAAAAAATTGCCAGCACAGCTTACAAAGAAATGTAAAAAGTGTGAGTTTCGCTCTAATCAGCCGCAAAAAAACGGATTTCATGAATGTTTTGGCCCTTTGGCAGAGGTCAAGCCGCATGTGTTTGATCTTTTTAACATGGGAGTTGTTGGCGGTAAAAAACATCCGTATGTTAATACCATGTTGGAACAGGGGAAGGCCAGTATGTTTGATATCCCAGCAGACCTTATAAAAGGCAAACTTGGGGTAAGACAAAATATTCAGTTAAAATATACAAAAGAAAACTGTGAATGGATAGACCCCAAGCTCGCGGATATTATTTTATCATGGAAATACCCACTGCATTTCATTGATTTTGAAACGTCTACAATGGCCTTGCCGTATCATAAAGGCATGCGGCCTTATGAAGTCATTGCCTTTCAATGGAGTTGCCACACCATAGAAGAGCCCGGCGCTGATCCTATTCACAGGGAATGGGTCAACACACAAGAGGTTTTTCCCAATTTTGAATTTGCCACAACACTCATGGAGACTATTGGTATTGATGGAACAGTATTCATGTGGGCGACTCACGAAAACACTACCCTCAAAAATATATTTACGCAGATTTGTAAATACCAGCAAGACAATCCAGATCTAGAAACATGGATTGCCCTAAAAACTAAACTGAACAAGCATCAGGATTATCGCATGGTCAACATGGACCAACTTACAAAAGAACACTACTTTCATCCCGATATGAAAGGACGCACTTCTCTTAAAGTAACTTTGCCTGCGGTTTGGAACAACAACCCTTATTTGCATAACATTTCTTATCTTAAACCCTATGTGGGTTATAATGCAGAGGGGCAAATACTAGAACCCTATAAAACCCTTGAGCATATCGATATTTTTGACCAGAGCGAGGTAATAAAAGAGGGCACAGGCGCTATGAGGGCTTATCAGGAAATGTTATATGGTTTAAGAGCACATGAACCCGATGTGAGAGAAAAATGGACGAAATTACTTTTGCAGTATTGTGAGTTGGATACCATGGCCATGGTGATTGTTTATTTGCATTGGTGTAGGTTGTTGGGCATTACCACAATACTAACACGATAAAAGATTATCTGAAAATTGGCTTATTTGTCTTTCTGAGAATGAATTTTTATAAGTAAAAAATCAAAAGAGGATAAATTATGGCAAAAGACAAAAGTTCAAGAGGTAATTCAAGTCAGTTCTTTGTTGCAGGAGAACTTTGCCGTAGAGGCCATGCGGCAGTTGTAACGCTTGGCAATTGTCCCAATACGGATATTTTATGTAGTAATATTGAAGGCACACGGTTTGTTCATATACAGGTTAAAACGTTTGTACCTGGTAATAGAACCTGTAGTGTTGGTAAAAAAGCTGAAAAGGACTACGGTTCAAACTTCTTCTGGGTGCTTGCTGGCATACCTGAACTTGAGCAGGATGCTGAATTTGAATTTTATGTTATACCAGCAAAAGAGATGGCAAAAAATGTGGCAAAAGGACATAAACAATGGGTTGAAACACCAGGAAAGAATGGGAAACAGCATAAGGATAATGATGTCAGGGTTGTTCATATTCCACCCCATAAAGCATTATATAGCTGGGATATTTCAGAATACAGAAACAGATGGGATTTGATTGATAATATATTGAGTGAAAATCTAAAATAAGCAAATAACATTAACTTTAAAAGAGGTTTTTTTATGACAAACAAACCTAATTCAGAATCAAAATACATTCTTGAAGCATGTGAAAAGGCTTCTGAGAAAGTATATGTTGATGAAAATTATTATCAACAATTCACTAATATTAGTGATGATAAACTGAGGCCTTATGTTCAAAAAATTATTAAACAATATTCAGAACAGTTTAATAAAATAGTAGCCATAAAAGCTCCGAATGGAGAAAATCCTAATCATACAAACATGCTCATGGTAGAAGAAATGCTGTCTCTTTTATTTCATGGCAGAATGAGTTTTGATGCAGACAATAAAATATCCTTTTGTAAACCCATAGGGAACCCTCCCACAAATGAAACAAATAATCTCCTTAGCAAACGAGTAAAAAGTGCTGTGCCAATTATATATGAAGCTTTGGGTGAATAACTGTGTAGTAGAAAGTTAACGACAATCCATGCTCTTAAGCCCAAGCGAAAACATTGCCTGGCACTTGGTTTTTTTATTTGGGCTGATTTTTATGTTTTTATAAAATGCTTTTGTATTTTCCCACTGTATTTTTACTTTATGGGTTCCAGTGGGAAGTTTTGTTGTAAAGGGTACATATCTGTTTGAAAAATGATTATTGATAGAAATTCTTGCTAACGGACTGGCTCCAATAAAAAGCTCTCCATATGATATTATTTTTGGTTTAGGTTCTTCTTTTTCAACTGGTTTTTCTTGTGAAATAGAAGCTTTTTTAAGCTCCTTCTTTATCTGCTCATCTGGTTTTTGGATGATCTCTTGTGCTTGTTTTTTGATGACAGGGGCTGGGGTTGTGCCAGGAGAAGGTGTGGGCGTTTGTATAGCCAAAGGTTTAGTTTCTTTAATTTGCTCCTGTTTAGCAGGTTGGGAAATACGTTTTTCTTCTTGTTTGAGATAAGGTTGATAAATAAAAAATAGAATCATCAGAAAAAGCAGGCCAAAGATAGAACCTATGAGCAAAGGATTTATCAGGAATTTATACTTTTTAGCAGGGATAGGATGTTGAGCTATGGTCTCTTGTTTTTGAGTCTCCTGTTTGACCTCAGAAATAGTCGATTTTTCATCACACGAAACAGCTAATGTCATGAGTTTTTTTATTTCATCATGATATACTAAAATCTTGTTGGTATAAAGATAATGATCCAAAGCATTGATCATCTCTGATGCTGTTTGAAAACGTTTATTTGGGTCAGTGGCCGCCCCTTTTTTTAATATTTCATATAATCTTGAGTCTATGGTTTTACTTTTTTTTAAGGCTTTAAGAGTATTTTTCTTATATTTCTGCATGCTCAGAATGCTGGCGAGTAGTATGGCTACAGAATACAAATCAGAGCGCCTATCTCCTCCCTCAAACCGTGAAACCTCTGGAGACATATAGGGGCCAGTTCCTGCTCTTATGTTTGGGTTGTCTAAACCAACAGAGGAAACGCCAAAGTCCAACAGTTTGATTTCACCTGCCTTGGATATCATGACGTTGGCTGGTGAAATGTCTTTGTGAATAATGTCTAGGGCTTCTTTGGTTGGTGTTTTGAGGTTGTGGATGTAATCCAGGGCCTCTAGAACGCCTTTTACAAGCGTGATGGCTTGTCCAATTTTGATTTTCTTTCCAACGTAGTTTAGTCGCCGTAATAGATCGGGTAAAATGTAGCCATCAATAAAATCAGTAATAATGAATCTTGTTACACTAAACTCTTTGGCATCAAGTTGTTCTGAACAGTCATACCTTACAATGTTTTTGTGGTGAATATAACTGGCGATGATTGATTCTTTTTCAGGTGCCACAATGGCATGATTTTCCTTGTGTGGTTTGATGAGTTTAACAACAAAATCTTTTCCCTGATGATTGGTTTCTTCTGCTCGATGCCCAAGATATAGGTAAGAGTATGGCCCTTGATGAATTTCTCTGACAAATTCAATGCCCTTTTTTTGACGAATGTGATCAATGGTATTCTTTAAGACATTGTTCATAAAGACCCTTAAATGATTTGAGACGGTATCAAATAGTCTCAAGGAAATAAATAGTCTGAATAATCAATCGGTTACAGCTTTCTGGTCTCAAACAGTCTCATCATCACGCTGGCTACAATCTTAGCCTATCATGAAAAAACAAATAAAATCAATACGCTATGCTAATTGGCGTTTGGCACATTAACTGCTTCTAAAGAGGGTGTATGAAGCAAAAAAATAGCATAGTTCTCGTACTGTTCTTATGTATCTTGGGTTGTGGACAAGCAGGTCTCAATTCCAATCCTGTGTCTGTTCAGTCATCTGATACTAGTGCACAACTTTCTCTTATTGGGTATGTGGGATTGGGGCCTCTTTATAAGGCTAATATCAATGTTTTTGACATTTCAGATTATGATCATCCTGTTTTCTTGCAAGCATTGAACTCAGATGCAGAAGGTGTTTTTGAAGTTAATTTAGATAGTGTAGAGGGCATAGAGCTGATCTTGTTTGTGGTCAGTGATGGTCATTATATTGATCCCTTTTCTTTGACTACTGTAAATGCTGCAGGCCACACACTCACCTCTATATATCACATTGGTTATTTGCAGGAAAAAAGTGACGTTTATGTCACTCCTTTATCCACGCTTTTTACTAGTTTTGTAGACTGTCTGCATCACAAAAGCTCTTTATCAGAAAGTTTGTTTTTGTATGCTTTATCTGTGTTTCAAACCGTATTTGATTTTAATCTTCAGGAAGTGGATGATCTTTATTTAAATCTAGCAGCCAATGAGACCAGAGAATCACAAAAATATACCTTATTAAATCTAGCTTTTTCCAATAAATCTGAGTCACAATTATCAGGCTCAGGCATTGAACTTGTTAATACTTTTGTAACTAACTTGAATGAAAAGTGCTCACTACTTTTAGACAGCACTGTAGAAGGTGTTTCCACGAACTATTCTAAAGAGTTCTTTAGAGCAGATCTTTTAGCTTCAACCTTATCCCTCACATATGATCCTGCATTTAGTTATCTGACTGATAGCATAGATATGGAGTCCTATGTGCAAGAGATTCGTCAGGATCAGGGAATTTTATTTGGATTTAATACTTATGAATAAGCACAATAAAGTTATCAAATATGCCCTCATATTAGTCCTGTTTTTGTTGCTATTGATCGAAGCAAAAATGTGTTTTGCCAGTGATTTTAGCTTCGGCATTACTGCAGGACCAGCTATTGGTTTCAATTCTGATTTTAACAATAAAAACACAAAAACAGCTTTGCATTTTGCTCTGGGCGCTGATGTTTTTTACCGCGTTCCCTGTAGAAATTCTTTTTGTAACAATCTATTTATTAACGCTAGTTTTACCTGGATAACCCCCACAACGTATAATTTTGGCAGCACACAAGTGAGTCATACAGGCATAACAGGAAATTTTTCCGAAAAACAATTTGCCTATGGAGCCTCGCTGGGGATTCGTAAATACTTTTTGCAGGATGCTAAATTTAATTTTTTTGCAGGCTTTGGGCTTGGCTTTGAATATTATCAAATATCAGCATCACGCTACTTAGATCAGTTTGGTAAACCATTAGGCATTAATACTTCTAGTAGTAGTATCAATATGTCCATAGTTCCACAGGTGGGCATTTCTTATAAAATATCACACAAACTTATGCTCGATTTTTCTGTCAAAGCGCACACAACTTTGCCGGCTTTTTACAAGAATTCATACTTAGAATTTCCTGTGAGCATTAAATTTTCATTTTAGGAGCACAGCATGAGAATTAACGATTTATACGGTATCAAACCTTGCCCAATATGTAATGAAATCTATTACAGGGATAAGTTTATCAACCAAAGATACTATCTCAAAAATGATTTCCTCTTTATTGTTGAGGACGGCAAAGCTATCATGAGGGGCTGTGTTACTTGCTTAAATCACTTTTTAACAGAAAATGGGCAGCACGTTGTTTCACAAACTGATGACAAAAAAGAACACACAGTTTTCTTTTGTTCCCATATCAATAAAACTTCAAAACCACTCATTCTTAAACTGCTCACCTTATGCAAAAGGATTTTTTCTTGGTTAAGAAAAAAAACAACAATCAAACAAAGAAAGGAAAAACACATGGCAAGTCTTAACATGCAAATCATTGTCGGTCATCTGGGGGCCAATCCAGATTATAAAGAGCTAGCTTCTGGCAAGGTTGTAGCCAATTTTGATGTGGCCACAACAGAGTCCTGGCAAGACAAAACATCAGGTGATTGGCTAGAGAGAACAGAATGGCATAAGGTTGAAGCTTGGGAAAAACAGGCAGAAACCTGCAAAAAACACCTGAAAAAAGGAACCCCTGTTCTTATTATTGGTCGCAAGAGAACAGATAAGTGGGAAGATGAGGATAATGTGCAGCAAAAAATGGTCAAAATTATTGCTGATCAGGTTATTCTTCCAACTCAATAGATAACCGTTAATAGATAAGGTTCTATTAGCATAAACAGTGAGGTTGATGTGAGCTTATTAAATTATTTTGGCTATCCGGAAAATATTGATCCTCAAACTCTTCAAGAAGTGATGGATATTGATTTGACTCTCACGTGGCTGGAAATGGCTCACATCAACCTTGGAATTAAAAGCGATCTTGTGAAAAACTTACAAACTCACAAGAAAAAGCTTTTTAATAAAAAAAACGAGGCAACTTATGACACAACAAAATAATACACATTATAAACAGCTCTATAAGAGCATTGATTCGTATCTTAAAATCAAAGCAAAGTTGGAAGAAGTGGAGAAAGAAATTTCCAACATTATGCATGATGATGTGCTTGACCCTGCGCTCAAGCAGATTATTTTCAAATCACTCAATGATAAGTTAGAAGCGCATAATTAAAGAAACAGCGGGATTTGGCTTAGTTATGGATAGTAGAAATATTATAACAACCACCCTTGAAAGACCGTTGACCATTCTAGAACTTTGTGATTATCTTTGTGCCAAGAAATCAACCATTGACCAATACAACCGTGAAGGAATGCCGCGATTTTATGTTGGAAAAGAATGTCGCTACATTCCTTCAAAGGTAATACATTGGTTGGAAAGGAGAGCCAAAGACAGAGTTCAGTCACCCACAGAAGAGACATTTGATCCTCTTAAGGAGTTAGGCTTATGAGGATAAATATCTATTTAAGAAAATATGTAACAAAGAAGGGTGAGAGACGTTACTATTTAATTGTTCGAGAAATTGGTCACAAAGATCGTACTGTACAACTTGGTTGTGTGACACGCAAGGAGGCAGAACAAAGAAGAATTATTACGATGAATGAACTTTTAAATGGAGCATACAAACATGTTTCAGAAAAAAGAGTTCGTAAATATTTTTCTGAATTTTGTGACAAATTCATAACTGATTTTGCTGTTGGCAACAGAGCTTCAGCAACAGTGAAACAGTATCGAGCTAATTTAGAAATAGTAAAAGAAGTCCTAGAAGGTAGACACCTTGATGAAGTCAGGCAGTATGATATTGAGCGTTTTTTTGGTAGTTGGCAGGTTAAGGGCCGTACCAAGAATATCATGCTAAGCACCTTAAGATTGCTCTTTGAAAAGGCTTTAGAATGGGAAGATATCACAGTATCCCCTGTTCATAATATCAAGCGTTTTAGAGAGCTGCAAGGTCAAGGAAGTCATGCCTTAAAGCTCGATGAGTTGGCTAAGCTTTTGAGTGAGGCGAGTCCCTGGGTGAGATCAATTGTGACTGTTTTGATCTATTCAGGGCTTAGAAAAAAAGAAATCTCGATGCTTAAGTTTTCTGATATTAATTGGGAAACAAAAAAGTTAAGAGTCATTTCTACTAAAAATGGGAAGAAAAGAGATGTTCCCATTTGTGCTGAGCTTGAAAAAGAGTTGCGGCACTTGGAGCAATTTTGGCCAAATCATCATTATAAATGTGCTCCTGGGAAGGCACATTATTTGCCAAGGACTAAAGAGCAAGGTGAATATGTTTTTTGCCATAAAGATGGAAAACCGTGTCAGTCTTTATCGCGTTCTATTTATAGGGCGCTAAAAAAGGCCGGTATAGAAGGTGTTTCCATGCATGGCTTTAGAAAAACATTTTGTACTTTACTTGCTCGTCAAAAGGTACACCCAAAAGTGGCCCAAAGATTAATGGGACACTCAGATGTTAAACTCACAATGGATGTCTACACAGAAGTAGAAGAGGAGCAGCTTACAGAAGCAACGAACTCACTGCCATCTTTGAAAGACATAAAAAAGCAAAGGCAGGATATGAGGGTTGGTATGTTATGAGGTCCTTATTAGCTTGTTGTGTGGGAGTATTGTGGGAAAAAATAAAAAAAAGAAGAACTTGTTATTTTCAACCTTGTAATTTTAACTTAAATATTAATTAGTTAAAAGAATTTAGCCCTCGTAGCTCAGGGGATAGAGCGACGGCTTCCTAAGCCGTGGGTCGCACGTTCGATTCGTGCCGAGGGCGCAAGTAATTGACAAGGTAACTAGTTGTAAATATTGTCTCTTTTGTGGGGGTGTTGTGGGAAAATACAATTTGTTTAAGCAACTGCCTTTTAATCCTGTCTATAGGATTTTTACATCATATCACTTAACAATTTCATTTAGTTTTGAAAGCAAATTTGTTTGATGATGATTTTCTCATAAGGGCGAAAGGTGAAATATTGACTTATAACAGGTAAGTTGAGATTGATTTTGAAATCAATTGTACCTATTAAATATATTAGTATTAAATGCTCACTAAAATTAAAAGAAAGGCAGTTATGAGTTATAGAGTTTTAATTATAGATGATGAAGCAGAAATACGAAGAAATCTTACCATGGGGTTAACTCAAGAAGGTTATTCTTGTACAGCCTGTCCAGATGGCATTTCAGCAATACATGAATTATATCAATCTCGCGAACAGGGGCAGGGATATGATTATCTCATAACAGATATTTTCATGCCAGACATTGATGGTTTAAAAATTTTGAAAGTTATAAAAAGTGAATTTCCCAATTTACCGGTTCTGGTTATTACTGGTTTTGGAAATGAAACCTTAGAAATGACAGCTCTTTCGGAATACAATACTGGTTTTTTGGATAAACCATTTGAAATTTCTGATCTTGTAGAGGCTATTAACGGATTAAAGCCTGATCAAAAAACAGATAATCCAAAAGTGACGCTTGATAAAGGCGCGCCAGAAGACATTCGCTTTTCTGTCAGCTCCTACATAACACTTCGTATTAACAATCAAGAAAAAGACGTTCAAATACTAAATAAGTTGAACGAAATGAAGGGTGTGGTTAGCTGTGATGCTGTGCATGGGGATGTAGATATTATTCTTCTGGTTCATGCCACATCAGAAGAAGGGCTTCAGAATGTTTATGATAATATAAAGGCTGTTAATGGGGTTAATATTGTCTCTTTATCACCTGTTGAAAGGATAAAACTAGATCGTGATGTAGGCGAATTTATCGAAATTTATAAAAAGGCTGTCAAAGAAGCTGTGCAAAAAGACATGCCAAAGTTTTCTGGTACAAAAAGCTATGTGATTGTTGATATTGACAAAGATAGTTTGCAACAAGTTTTTGCGACTCTGTTTTTTTTGGATGAAGTTGTTTTTTGTGATGTTGTGGATGATGGTTCTCGCCTAATTGGAATTATCAATGAAAGTGGCGCGGTTGGCAAAACATCTCGTATTATTGAAAAACTTAGCCAAATCAATGGTGTATTACGTGTAAAAACTGCTAAGATAATAAAAATATTAGAGAATTAGTCTTTAATTATAATGATTGGTAACAAAGTTTTTCAAAAATACTACTTTCCTTCCAAGAAGACCTGTCTTTTATCATGTTTCTTTAAAACTGGTGGATTATTACCTGGATAAAGGTAATATCTCATTTGCAGCTAACTGAAATATTTGCAAAAACTACATTAAATTCCTTGTTTCAAAAGAGGGTAGGAGTTTGTTATGGTAAAAAGAAATGTCGATTTTCATTATCGTCTTTGGCGCTATGATGGAAAACCTGGTGAGTTGATTCCATTATTACAATCAGCACAAGATCATTTTGGATATATTCCTTTACGTGCCATAAAATATATTTCCAGTATCACTAATATTCCTGAATCAACTATTTATGGGGTAATAACCTTTTACAGTCAGTTTAGACTTAACCCAATGGGCAAAAATGTTATCAAGTTGTGTTGTGGCACTGCTTGTCATGTTTCTGGTGCAAAAATGCTAAGTGATACTTTGCAAGATGAACTGGGAATAGAGGTGGGAGGCACAACAGAAGAAGGACTTTTTTCCATTTTTACTGTTGCGTGTTTGGGATGTTGTTCTCTAGCTCCTGTTATGATGATTAATGATGAAACTTATGGAAAGCTTACACCAGCAAGTATTAGAAAAATTATAAGAAAAATTCGAAGAGAAGCAACAAAACTACATGTGGCTAAACAAATAGAAAAAGAAAAACAGCTTGAGGTATAAAATACATGTATAAAATAGGATTTGCAAAAAATGAAAAAAATAATAGTTGGAATGAGTACCTGTGGAATGTCAGCGGGTGCCAAAGAAACATATAAAGAAGTTGAAAGATTTCTAGTCAAAAATCAAAGCAAAGCCACGCTTTCTATCGCGGGCTGTATTGGTATGTGTTATCGTGAACCTCTAGTTGAGATACGTGAAGAAGGTGTACGTACCATTTATGGAGACATGACAGCACAAAAGATCTCCGGAATACTTGACCAACACATTAACAACAACCAGGTTATTGCCGAACATGTCGTGTATCGAGAAGATATTCATGGAAAAAAAAGCGGTCAGGAAGTGAGTTTTTTAGGAGCGCAAAATAGAATCGTCTTGCAACGTTGTGGCTTCATTAATCCTGAGTCTTTAGAAGAATACGAAGAAACACAAGGTTATCAAGCAACACGAAAAGCCATGTTAGACATGACTCCTGAGCAAATTCTGGAAGAAATTAAAGAATCAGGATTGCGCGGTCGAGGTGGTGCTGGTTTTCCGACAGGTCTAAAATGGTCTTTTGCTGCTAAGACACAATCGGATATCAAGTATGTGGTTTGTAACGCTGATGAAGGTGATCCTGGTGCTTTTATGGATCGTTCTGTTTTAGAAGGAGATCCGCATTCTATTTTAGAAGGGATGATAATTTGTGGAAAGGCTATTGGAGCCAATTTTGGTTATATCTATTGTCGTGCAGAATATCCTTTGGCTATCAAAAGACTAGAAATAGCAATTGAAGCAGCACGTCAAAAGGGGTTCTTAGGAAATAATATTCTTAATTCAGGATTTGATTTTGATGTGGTGATCAAGCAAGGCGCTGGCGCTTTTGTTTGCGGTGAAGAAACAGCCTTGTTTGCTTCTATTGAGGGACAAAGAGGTATGCCTCGTATTCGACCTCCGTTTCCAGCTGAAGAGGGCGTCTGGAAAAAACCTACCAATAATAACAATGTTGAAACCTATGCAAATATAGCGTGGATTATTCTTAATGGAAACGTGGCTTATAAAAAATTTGGTTCGGAAAAAAGTCCTGGCACAAAGGTTTTTGCACTTGCTGGTAAGGTAAATAGAGGTGGGTTGGCTGAGGTTGACATGGGTACAACTATTGAAGATCTTGTATTTAAAATTGGTGGAGGAATAAAAGAAGGGCGCGTTTTTAAAGCTGTGCAAATGGGAGGTCCTTCAGGAGGTTGTATTCCAGAACATTTAAAAAACACACCTGTAGACTTTGAAAACATTCCTAAAACAGGAGCTATTATGGGGTCTGGTGGCATGGTTGTTATGGATGATGCTACTTGCATGGTTGATATTGCCAGGTTTTTCTTAGATTTTACCCAAGATGAATCGTGTGGGAAATGTACATTTTGTCGTATTGGAACTTTGCGTATGCTAGAAATATTAGAAGGAATTACGCATGGT
>Ga0233437_1006421_pt1 | contig 12009 bp, 5 predicted proteins | sample SI_122_August201_FD_182714 | JGI IMG/M metagenome (GOLD analysis project Ga0233437, IMG submission 182714) | Seawater microbial communities from Saanich Inlet, British Columbia, Canada - SI_122_August2016_200_MG | ecosystem: Environmental > Aquatic > Marine > Inlet | place: Canada: British... | reverse complement strand
TCAGCAACAGTGGATGCCAAACACCCCTTAACCGCAGGTCACTCACTGCGTGTGACCGAATATAGCATTGCAATTGCAAAAGAAATCGGGCTGGGCAAGAAAGAATTAGATAATTTATACTATGCAGGAATTCTTCACGATATTGGCAAAATAGGCATCCGGGATGATGTTCTGCTGAAAAACGGTCCTTTTACTCCAGAGGAAAGGGCTGAAATGAATACGCATCCCCTAAAGACAAAAGACATTCTCGACAACTTTCATTTTCCAAGGACCCTGCGACATGTATCCAAAATCGCTTCCAGCCACCATGAAAAGGTAAACGGTAAAGGATATCCCCTGGGGCTGAAAAGTGGCCAAATCCCCATGGGTGCTAAAATAATTGCAGTGGCCGATGTCTTTGATGCGCTGACATCCCCCAGAGATTACCCTAAGTATGCCTTTGGAAAAATCTTGGATTGTGACATTATGCCTTTGGCAAAAGTGATTTCCATCCTTAAGAAAGATGCCGGCAGCCACTTTGACATGGATGTTGTAAATGCTTTTTTAGGTTGCCTGCCAACTATTCTTCGCCACCACCGGGGGGAACGTTTTCAACCGGAATATGTGGATGATATGATTTGTTCTCTGACTTCATGATTTTAAATACCTCTAAACAGTTCTAACAAGTGGCCAATGGGGGATTGACAAGTGCTCCACTATTAATCACTTCCCATATAATTGAATGAAAAGTTTTTGCAAACCTACTGTTGTACCCAGTAACATTTTTGATAAATATAGGTGGTTTTACCTATATTGACAAGCCAATTTTAACTTGCTAAGGGATTGTAAAGAATTAATAATCTATGACAATGTCAAACTTGTTGAGAAGCAGGGACGGATCTAATAGTGGGTGATTTTCGGGATAAGAATTTTAATAAGGGGAGGTGATTTATCTCCAATTATGTAGCGAGTTTATTTTGTTGCGAGTTTACCCCGCCTGATTCCGCAGACCCCGCCCGCCTTTCTTATATGCCAATCATAGATCTGAGGAGGTGCCAGATCTATGAAAAAGAAAATACGCAGACGCAGGTGCAAACACTGTGATAAGTTGAATAAAAAATGATCATGGTGATTTTGCAATAACGTTTAAAAGGCAAAACAAAAGACATGAAATATTCTCAAAAAATAGTACAATGCTGGTATAATTTAGAGGCTAAATTTATTCCCCAAAAAGCATGGGAATGCGATCTTTTAACGCTTTGGCGGGAAAGGATTACTTTTATTCTTTTCTTTTTAGCGGTCGTATTAGGCCCATTTGCTTTGATACCTTCCTTAATCTTATCTTATAATGAAGAATTATGGGGCGTTTTCATCCTGGATTCTGCTGCATACCTCATTATTTTGGTTGTATTTTTTTCCAAAAAATTTTCTCTTAAGCATAAAACCTGGATTATCTTCTTCATTTTTTACTTGCTTGGAGTCTTACTTTTGTCCATGCTCGGTTTTCAGGGTGCCGGATATATCTGGCTCTTTGGTGCCTCTTTGATTGTTGGTGCGATGCTCGGGCTCAAAGCAGCCGGCATTGCACTGTTTATGAATTTTTTAAGTTTGGTTTCCATTGGAATTTATATCGCTGTTGGATCACCTGAATGGGCTTTTAATATTAAAAATATGATTGAAAAATGGGTGGTCATGATTGCTAATTTCATGTTGATCAACACCCTGATTACCCTGCTTGTTGCAGTTATGCTGGACAGCTTGAAAAACGCCCTGACAAGGGAAGAAAACGCTACAATCGAACTCAGGAAAAAACATGAAGAGCTCATGGCCATCTTCACTGTCAGTCCTGATCCGGTCCTTGTATATGACAGTCTTGATCATGTTCAATATCTCAATTATGCATTTACTGACACCTTTGGCTGGAACCTGAATGAAGTAAAAGGGAGAAAAATTCCTTTTATCCCCAAAGACCAGCAAAGGATTTCCAGTGATGTTTATTTAAAAGGTAAGGTTAAGGATACAGCAATACGATTTGAAACAAAACGACTTACAAAAGACGGCAAACTTTTAGATGTTTCATTCAGTGCCGCTCCAATAAAAGGGAACATGGGGGACACAGTAAGAATAGTTGCTAATATAAAAGATATTACCGAAAGTAAAAAGACTGAGGAAGCGCTAAGGGAGAGCGAACTCAAGTTTCGTCTGTTAGCTGATTATACACTTGATTGGGAGTCCTGGATAGATCCAACTGGAAAAATCATTTATTTATCGCCATCCTGTGAACGGATTACGGGCTACAGCCCGGAAGAAATAATATCCGATCCCCAGTTAGTATTTAAAATGGTCAAATCTGATTATTCTGAAAAAGTCCGCCATCATTATTCTGGTGAAGGCAATGAAGAGGGTCCGACCTTTTCAATGGAGTATTCGATTATTGCCAAAAATGGCGAAGAAGTTTGGTTGGAGCATAATTGCCGTCCCGTTTACGATGATCAAGGGAATTATGCAGGTCGGCGAAACAATAACCGCGATATAACCGACCGCAAGCGAGCGGAAGAAGAGAAATTGCAACTGGAAGCACAATACCGCCAGGCCCAGAAGATGGAGTCCGTGGGGCGCCTGGCAGGAGGGGTGGCCCATGATTACAACAATGCACTCACTGCAATTATGGGTTACACCGAACTGGCCCTGATCGATGCAGATCCCAAAGGGCCGTTGCATGAAGACCTCAACGAAGTTCTTAAGGCTTCAAGACATGCAAAAGATATTACTCGCCAACTGCTGGCTTTTGCCCGCAAACAGACCATAGCCCCTAAGGCGCTTGATCTGAACACGAACATAGAAAGTATGTTAAAAATGCTTCGGCACCTTATCGGCGAGGACATTGATCTTGTCTGGCTGCCAGGTAAAGGCTTGTGGAGTGTAAAGATGGACCCTTCCCAAATCGATCAGATCCTGGCCAACCTGTGTGTCAATGCCAGAGATGCCATCGAAGGTGTGGGCAAGATCACCATTGAAACAGCGACAAAAGTTTTTGACTCAGACTATTGTGTTGACCACACAGGATTTGTTCCAGGTGAGTTTGCTATGCTGACAATAAGCGACAATGGCTGCGGCATGGATAAAGAAATACTGAACAATATTTTCGAACCATTTTTCACCACAAAGGCTGTGGATAAAGGAACCGGTCTGGGACTTTCCACTGTCTACGGCATTGTCAAGCAGAACAACGGGTTTATAAATGTTTACAGCGAACCGGGCAAAGGAACAGGTATAAAAATTTACCTGCCACGGCACGATAGCAAAGCAGTCGATACCCTGGAGGAAAGCAAGGCAAAAATACCCATCGGCCACGGTGAAATCATCGTGGTGGTGGAGGATGATATACCAATCCTTAAACTTGCTCAGAAAATCCTCAAAGGACTTAAGTATAACGTTTTGATTGCAGACACACCCAAAAGGGCCATGAGGTTGGCCGAAGAATATACAGATAAAATTCAATTACTTGTCACGGACGTGATAATGCCCAAAATGAATGGGCGTGAACTGTCAGAACAATTGAAAATCCTTTATCCAGACCTGAAATGTATTTTTATGTCAGGATACACTGCCAATGCCATCGCCCATCATGGAGTCCTGGACGAAGAGGTGCGCTTTATTCAAAAGCCATTCTCCAAAAAAGATATGGCAACAATTGTCAAAAAAGTATTCGATGAGGGGAAAAGTTGATTTTTTCATTAAAACCTGACTCCACATCTTGTGGTTGGATAGAAGTATAATCTGAATCCACAGGTTATACTATATGGGCCAGAGCCGGTGTTATAAGGCACTTTTCCGCATTTTTTTAATATATTTCGTTGAAAACACATCTCTCCTGAAGTAAAGGATGATTATCTCTATGTGGAGAATTCAAAAGGCATAATTCTTATGTATTCCAAAAATATAAGTGAACAAATTTATAATGTATACACTACAGCACGTCAATCTGGATTCACAATCAACGTGCTCTCAGACTATGACCAAAAAATGGATCGGTTCGCATTTCTGATGGTACATTAGAACTCAAGTATCATTATCCTTTATGCGAGCTGTTCTTAAAGGAATGGTTGATCTCGAAGAAGGGAGAGAACTAAGCTTTGAGGAAGCAAAAGAAGACCCCTATAAAGAATATTCTTTCTGGGCCAGTTGATTGGTTGGATCACCCTCTTTTACCATAGTGCTAAGAATGGCTTTTTCTTTTTCTTTTGGCAGTCGACCGGTCATATGGGCTGAACAAACCTGTATTTTATCCTGATTGATAAAAACAGCCTCAGCTTCCGCCCTGCTGTTTTCTTCAATTTTAGTTATGGTTACACTGCACTGGATCGTATCTCCAAAATAGACGAAGGCAATAAATTTAAAATTCATACCCGTTGCAAGCCACCCCACCTGGCCGCCAAACTCGCAGATCATTGAACCCACCAGAAGGCCATGACAAATAAGATCTTTAAACCCTTTTTCTTTGGTCCATCTCTCATCATAATGGACCGGGTTGTAATCCCTTGTCATATCACCGAATAAAAGGGTTTCTTTTTTTGTAAATCTTTTTTGATATGTAAAACAATCTCCTGGTTTAAGACCATTGATTGCTTTTAAGCGAATAGGGTTTGACATATTTTAACTTCCCTAATCTTCTAGGTTGATTTTTTATTGTTGGAACCCGGTTTCTGAGCAGTGAGAATTTTTGCGGACAATTCGATTGTTCTTGCTCTAAACGCTTCCATTTCACTGGGTTTGACAGGGCTTGCCAATGGTGGGCGATGCTTAAGCGGATCCACCAGTTTCCCATTTTTCGACATACGAAAATCAAGATGGGTGCCAGTGGCATATCCTGTCCGTCCAACATATCCGATTACAGCTCCCTGTGATATTTTTTTGCTTTTTTTCATGCCTCTTGCAATTTAGACATGTGATTATATTCCGTGATATATCCGTTATAATGACGAATATTAATATAATTACCCATACCCCTGTTATAACCGATTTCTTTAATGACCCCATCTCCCACTGTTTTAATGGGTGTGCCTTTGGGGGCTGCATAGTCAACCCCGGGATGAGACCGATACTCTTTGAAGATGGGATGAAGTCTTTTTTTGGTAAATTTGGATGAAATTCGTGAAAACGCAAGAGGTGCTTTTAAAAAAGCCTTTTGAAGTGATCTTCCTTTCTCATCATAATATCTTGATACCCCATTGTCGGATTTATGCAAAAAGGCTTTAAAAAGTTTGCCGCTATTGGTAAAAAACGCTGCTTGAATCGTGCCATAGCCTGAAAGGATACCATCTCTATATCTTTTTTCCACAAGAACCCTGAACTGGTCTCCGGGTTGTATATCCCGGAGAAAATCAATGTCCCAGGCAAAAATATCTGCCAATTTTCTTGCCAGTTCGGTTTGTTCCCCTGATTTTCTTACAGCCTCAAACAAGGTGGAGGTAATGGTGGAAGACACCACCTCAAGATCTACATCATATTGGATCGGCAACTGGTTGATGGAAAATATGTCTTTTTCCTTTTGAACAACCAGCCTGTCTTTCTTATTGATTTCATATTCAAAACCAACAAGATGATTTTCATGCAAAATAATTTTATAAGGCCGGCCTTCTCTGATCTGTGTTAGAGGAAAAACATCTGAGCTGCGTTTACTTATCTCATATATGGTTTTTAGCGGAAGATATTTATTGAGCAAAGAAGATGCCGTATCTCCTCTTTTTATCAACCCTTTTACAATTTTCATTTCCGGAAGGGTTATTAAAATGGCCGTGTTTGTATTTTTATCTGAATTTGAAGCAACAACTATGTTTAAGCTGCAATTTAAAAAAATGCCTGTGGTAAAGAGTATAAAAAGAATATTTTTTGTACAGGACCTTTTCCAATTACTGCATATTTTCATTTTTTCTTCCTGTTTAATTAGTCTTTGAACGAAAACCCACTCATCTACTGTGTTGCTGCAAAATTTTGCCAAATTATAAATCGGGCCTCATGTACAGAAGTACACTCCGGTTTCAAAATTTCTTGCGCCTTGTATATGAGCAATTTTTAATCCAAATACGGATTTTCGGTCAGGCACTAATTAACCATTTAACAAAATTGTTGTAAACCATATACAAACAAAGGTCTTTAGTAAAGATAATTTTTTTGCAATCCACTGTATAAATAAAAAGGACTGAAATATAAAATCCCAGTCCTTTTAAAATTATTTTTATCTGTTTAAAATGTTATTTTTCTTCTTTACCGATCTGGGCCATCATTTTAAACAGGGTATATTTATCTGTTACCTCTTCTCCAATTTTAGCCCTCAGCCGTTTTGATTCTTTTGGGAAACTCTTTTCAAGAGCTGCAAACCTTGTTTCACCGCCAAGAAATTCCTGAATGGTTCCATCAGGCGCTTTTGAATCCAGGACAAATGGATTCTTACCCTCTTTAACCAATTCAGGGTTATACCTGTAGAGTGGCCAGTAACCTGATTCAACGGCCAGTTTCCCTTCAAACTGTGATTTTCCCATACCTTTTCTGATACCCTGATTGATACATGGGGCATAACAGATAATCAAAGATGGTCCAGGATATTTTTCAGCTTCAAGAAAGGCCTTCATGGTCTGATTTTTGTTTGCCCCCATGGAGATTGATGCCACATAAACATATCCATAACTCATGATCATGCGGCCCAGGTCTTTTTTACCGATCTTTTTACCTGTGGCAGCATATTTTGCAATGGCGCCCGTGGGTGTTGCCTTGGAAGACTGTCCGCCTGTATTGGAATAAACTTCCGTGTCCATGACCATGATATTGATATCTTCTCCCGAGGCAAGAACATGATCCAGGCCGCCGAATCCAATATCATAGGCCCAGCCGTCACCGCCAAAGACCCAATGAGATTTTTTCACAAACACATCTTTTTCATCATAGATTTCTTTTAAAATGCCGCTGGTCTCATCTTTTAGTAATGTTTTTAAGGCAAAAGAATACTTTTTAGACTCTTCAGCATCATCTTTTCCTGCTATCCAGCCTTTTAACGCATCTTTGGTTTCAGAAGATATCTTGGTTTCAAGGGCTTGTTCAGCCTTTGCTGCCAGGGTTTTTCTGCGGGTTTGGGTGGCCAGCATCATTCCATACCCAAATTCTGCCGCATCTTCAAATAAAGAGCTTGCCCATGCCGGACCTTCCCCGTCTGCATTTGTGCAATAGGGTGTTGCCGGTGCCGACCCTCCCCATATGGAGGAACAACCCGTAGCATTTGCAATGGTCATCCTTTCACCAAAAAGCTGGGTTAAAAGTTTTGCATAGGGTGTTTCACCACAGCCTGCACATGCGCCGGAGAACTCAAGAAGGGGCTGATAAAGCTGGCTTCCTTTAATCGTTTCCCTTTTAAGAATATCTGTTTTAAAAGGTATGGTTTTGGAGAATTTATGATTATCCACCTGGTTTTCAACCTGGCTGGCCAAAGACTTCATCTCAAGGGCAACCGTTTTGGCCGGGCAGATATCTGCACAATTCCCACAGCCCTGACAATCCAGTGGATTAACCTGAATTCTGAACTTATATGCCTCCATCCCTTTTCCTTTGCCTTCAATTGTAACAAAATTTTCAGGGGCACGCTTAAGTTCCTCGTCTGTGGCAACGATCGGAATAATAGCTGCATGTGGACAAACAAATGCACACTGGTTACACTGAATGCAATTTTCAGCAATCCATTCCGGCACATCAATGGCAACACCTCTTTTTTCATACTGGGAGGTTGCCTGTTCAAAAACACCATCCGGTGAAAATACACTGACGGGAAGATCGTCTCCGCCCTGGGCATTAATTTTTCGCATGACATTATCTACAAACGCTGTGGTCTTTTCAACAGTCGCTTCTTGTCTTTTACCCTTTTTCCAGGCTGCCGGAACCTTTATTTCAACAAGATTTTCAAGGGTTTTATCAACTGCTTCCATATTCATTGAAACAATTTTTTCACCCTTTTTACCAAACTTGGCTGCTATATCTTCCTTAAGAAGCTTGATGGCTTTTTCAACGGGGAGAACATTGGCAAGACTGAAAAAACAGGTTTGCATAATCATGTTTATCCGACCGCCCAGTCCAACTTCACCGGCAATTTTAACGGCATCAATATTATAAAATTTAAGTTTTTTATCATAAATGGTTTTTCTTAAATCACCGGGAATATTGTTTTCCATGTCTTTAACAGACCAGGGTGAATTTAAAAGAAAGGTTCCGCCTTGTTTTAAACCCTTGAGAACATCATAAAGTTCCACATAATTGGATTTATGACAGGCCACAAAATCAGAATTGTCAATCAGGTATGTTGACTGTATGGGCACATCACCAAATCTTAAATGGGATACTGTCAGCCCCCCTGATTTCTTTGAATCATAGGCAAAATAACCCTGGGCATATTTATCCGTGTTGTCTCCGATAATAGCGATGGCGCTCTGGTTGGCCCCAACAGTTCCGTCAGCTCCAAGACCCCAGAATTTAGCGGCAATGGTTCCTTTTGGGGCTGGATGGAAACCTGTTTTCACCTCAAGGGATGTATGGGTTACATCGTCAATAATACCCACTGTAAAATGATTTTTCGGCTGGATGGATTTCATGTTGTCAAAAACAGCCTTAATCATATTTGGATTAAATTCCTTGGAGGACAGGCCATATCTGCCGCCAACGATCTTAGGGCTTTCACCGTACTCCATGAATGCCGTGCACACATCTGTGTATAGCGGTTCGCCAAGGGCACCCGGTTCCTTGGTTCTGTCAAGCACAGTCAGTGTTTCAACACTTGCCGGTACTGCTCTTAAAAAGCTTTCCCTGTCAAAAGGTCTGTAAAGGCGAACTTTTACAAGCCCAAGCCTCTCTCCTTCGGCATTGAGCTGGTTAATGGATTCTTCAATAGCTTCACAGCCTGAACCCATGGCGACAATCACTTTGTCAGCTTGTGGATCTCCCACATAATCAAATAGATTATATTCCCGACCGGTTAGATTGCTCACCTTTTTCATATATTTATTCACAATGGCCGGAATTTTAATATAATAAGAATTGGCAGCTTCCCTGCCCTGAAAATAGATATCCGGGTTCTGTGCGGTTCCCCTGGTATCAGGATGTTCCGAGTTTACTGCGCGGCTTTTAAATTCTTTTAAGGCATCATAATTAAACAGGGCAGCCATGTCATCATATTCAATCATTTCTATTTTCTGGATTTCATGGGAAGTTCTGAACCCGTCATAGAAATGAAGGAAGGGTACCCTGGCTTCCATGGTGGCAAGATGAGCAACCAAAGCAAGATCCTGGGCTTCCTGGACGGAGTTGGACGCAAGCATGGCAAAACCTGTCTGTCTTGCGGCCATAACATCCTGGTGATCACCAAAAATGGAAAGCGCATGGGCTGAAATAGCACGGGCTGTTACATGGAAAACACAGGGAAGAAGCTCTCCTGCAATTTTATACATATTAGGAATTTTAAGTAAAAGTCCCTGGGATGCTGTGAATGTTGATGTAACCGCTCCTGCAGCAAGAGAACCATGAACTGCTCCTGCAGCCCCTGCTTCAGATTGCATTTGTTTTATGTTTAACACCTGACCAAATATATTTTTTCTGCCTTTGGATGCCCAATTGTCTGCAATTTCGCCTAAGGGGCTTGAAGGTGTTATTGGATAAATAGTAGCAACTTCGCTCATGGCATAGGCCACATGGGTTGCTGCCGTATTTCCATCAATAGTCTGCATTCTCTTTTTCATAAGTTTGTACCTCGTTTAGTTTAATGTGAAAAAGTAAAGCTCCAATATAACTTTAAGGTTCTACAGCAAATGGTTGGATATGTAAATAATTAAAGAAACTCGATACTTAAGATCTTGTTGAAAAACATATAAAAATAAAAAGTTTTCTTTTTAAACGGCGCCGGTTATCCTCTGCTTTTATTTCTAAAGAGAAAATAATAAAACGTAACAGGGGAAAAAAGGCCTCCTGTTACGTTTTATAGTGCCTGGTGTTTGAATAAAAACCGAACAAATTAAATTATAAGGCCTGGTCTAATGCCTCTTCTAAGTTTTTAACTGTGCGATCTATATTTTGCAATTTATCCAGGCCGAATAATCCCAGCCGGAAGGTTTGGAAATCTTCAGGTTCATCACATTGCAACGGGACTCCTGCAGCTGTTTGTATCCCGATATCCAAAAGTTTTTTCCCCGTGTGTATGTCTTTATCTTCTGTGTAACAAACAATAACACCCGGGGCCTGGAATCCTTCGGCTGCAACAATTTTGATGTTTTTGCTTTTTAAAAGTGCTTTGACCTTGTTACCAAGCTCCTGCTGCTTTGTACGGGCTTTCTCAAAACCATAGTTTTCTGTTTCTTTCATCACATTGCAAAAAACTCTAAGGGCATCTGTGGGCATTGTTGCGTGATACGCATGTCCACCGTTCTCATATGCCTCCATGATTTTAAACCACTTAAGCAAATCGCAAGCAAAACTGGTACTGATCGTTTTTTCTATTTTTTCTTTTGCTATAGCGCTCAGCATTACCAATCCACTACAGGGTGAACCGCTCCAGCCTTTTTGTGGTGCCGTTATAAGTATGTCTATACCACTTTTTTCCATGTCCACCCATATGGTACCCGAAGCAATACAGTCTAAAACAAATAGACCGCCAACTGAGTGCACTGCATCTGCAACCGCCCGAAGGTAATCGTCAGGCAGCATCATACCTGATGAGGTTTCAACATGAGGGGCAAAAACAATTTCTGGTTTTTCATCCTTAATCGTTGCGACAACTTCTTTTATGGGTGCTGGTACAAAAGCTGCCTGTTTTTTGTTCTCAACCCGACGGGCTTTTATTACAACAGACTTTTGAGGAATATTACCCATTTCGAAAATCTGGGTCCATCTATAGCTAAACCAGCCGTTTCGAAGAACAAGACACTTTTTATCCGTTGCAAATTGTCTTGCCACAGCTTCCATCGCATAAGTGCCTCCGCCTGGAACAACAATAACAGCTTGGGCATTGTACACTTTTTTAAAAGTGGTGGAAATATCATTCATCACCCCTTGGAATGACTTTGACATATGATTAAGTGAGCGGTCTGTGAAAACCACTGAGTATTCAAGCAGCCCTTCTGGGTCAACATCGGGAAGTAAACCTGGCATATCTGTATCCTTAATATAAAAAATTGAAAATTTTATCAGAATTGTTTGTATCTGGCAAGAATATTTTTTTTTCAAAAGGCAACATCTTGAATATAGAGGAAAATCATCTATTTTACAAAATTTTCAAAAAAGATTAAGAAAGTTAGATTTTGTTATCCGGAAAAGTGATGAACTTTGCAATCTCATTGATTTGATGATTAAAGAAGAAGCCTGTTAATTTTTATTCAAATGTGGTAAAAAAGATTCCGTTGAAACAATATATTATTTTAATAAAAATAACTATTTATAACAAGGATAAAGGTATGGGATTAATCTCTTCAACACATTCCGTCAGCCGGTATCATATTGATGGAAAAATTGAGGGTTCAGTAATAGATGAAGTGCGAAATGGTTTAATAAAACATTCTATTCCAAAAATAGAAAGTGAATATGATGAAATTTCAGCTGGATGGACACCGGTTGAAAGTCCTTATAATCCGGATTTTGATAAATTTCCTTTTTTGTTTGGAACCTATTTTCTTTTTTCACTTAGAATTGATAAAAAATCAATCCCGGCTAAACTGATCCAGAAATATATGGCCATTGAAATTGAAAAGAAAAAAGAAAAATCAGGAAGAGATTTTATTGCTAAAAATGAAAAATCAGAAATAAAAGAGCTGGTTACAGATATATTAATGCATAAAATTCCCGCCATTCCCAATGTGTATGATGTATTGTGGAATTATGAAGAAAAAAATTTATACTTATATACCACACAGAAAGCAGCTAATGAGTTTTTTGAAACCATATTTTTAAAATCCTTTAATTTAAAACCCATTAGGCTTTTCCCCTATACCATTGTTGAAACCAAAT
>Ga0233437_1006418_pt1 | contig 12014 bp, 10 predicted proteins | sample SI_122_August201_FD_182714 | JGI IMG/M metagenome (GOLD analysis project Ga0233437, IMG submission 182714) | Seawater microbial communities from Saanich Inlet, British Columbia, Canada - SI_122_August2016_200_MG | ecosystem: Environmental > Aquatic > Marine > Inlet | place: Canada: British... | reverse complement strand
ATAACATCGCTCTTTACCGAAGTGGCAGTTTCCCTTGTGGAGAAAAAGTTTTGAGGCAACCCGCAAAACTTTTTTGGAACAGAGCTGGAAATTGACATTTGGATGGAAAAAATTGGGAGGGACCCTTTAGAGGAGGGTCCCAATTTTTGGAATCGGTAAAGAGCTGTTATGCGCACCGACCCCTACGTAGTGGGGGGAGGGTAGTCTTTGAAAATGCCGTCTTCTAGGACGAAGTCCAATTAACTATTAGAATTAGGGGGCAAAAGTTAATTATCTATTGGCTAAATGAATATCATGTCTATTACAATATTCAGCAATTTCATCTCGATTGGTAACTAAGTGTGGTTCATATATTACTACCATATTGTCGATGGTGAGTGCTCTTGTAATGTGTCTTTGGCCCATATTTGCAGTATGTGCATTAATTGAACCAACATCAGTTTTGCTCGGTACTAGTTGGTGAGATTCTAACCAATCAGGAAGAACATCCTTACATAGATTGGACATATATCCTTGAGCACCTTCAAGATTGCCCATATTAAAATTAGTACCATTGGCAGGAGTATAACTAACCCTAAATCCATCAGTTTCATCAACTACAACCAAATTTCCATCTTGATTAGGTCCATAAAGATGCATTACTAATTGGTATTTGGGTTTTGAAGGAAGTAGTGCTAACTCCAAAAGTTTTAAATGATGTTCTTTTGCAATATCCATAGTAATTCCCCTATATAAAATAAAAATCAATGGAAATATTTAAACTTTTTGCCCCCTTTACCAATTTAGGCATTTTCAAATATTGCGCATAACATCGCCGTTTCACGAAGTTTGGCTCGAGCTGGAGGAACGGAGTGACGACCTCGAGACGAATTTGGGTGGAGCCGAGGAGCAACAGCACCGCAAGGCGGAACCGTGAAACGGCTGTTACATTCTCCCGCTAGGGACCGAGAATTTTCCTTTGGAAAATTCGGAGGAGTAGCCCACCTATTAAGGGGGTGTTGGGGGATATCCCCCAAAGAATTATTTCTATAATTCTAATGGGTGTGGGCTATTGAATGTAACATCGCCGTTTCACGAAGTTTGGCTCGAGCTGGAGGAACGGAGTGACGACCTCGAGACGAATTTGGGTGGAGCCGAGGAGCAACAGCACCGCAAGGCGGAACCGTGAAACGGCTGTTACATTCTCCCGCTAGGGACCGAGAATTTTCCTTTGGAAAATTCGGAGGAGTAGCCCACCTATTAAGGGGGTGTTGGGGGATATCCCCCAAAGAATTATTTCTATAATTCTAATGGGTGTGGGCTATTGAATGTAACATCCGAATTAACCGAAGTTCTTTAAGTCCGAAGGACATTAAAGAATTTGGAGAAATCCCGAGCCGAGGGATTTCTCGGTTAATTCGTGTTATATCCCCCGACTGGAGATTTTTAACGACCGAAGGGAGTATAAAATCGTAGGGAGAGCGCAGCGTGGTCAAGGTTTAAATTCCCAAAGGGAATATTAAACCGCAGAAGTCTCTAATTTTCCTGAGCACAGGGGCTTGGCGTAGTTTTCACTGACTGTATTTAGATTAATTAACTGCTTTAGCAGACTAGATTTTAAGGGGGAGTTCTTGAGCCAAAGGCTCTTTTAGTTTTGTTATTTAGTTAGTAGTTAAAGGGGGGAGTTCAGTTTTATCTTTTGAGCGTAGCGTTACTTTGAAAACAAGAAGAAGGGGGGAGAAAACACAAAATCTCAATCTATTTGTAAATAAGACAGTAGTTTCCTACTTAGTACTCCAAATGATGTAGTTTTTTCCGAAAGATTTATATATAATTTGTCCTAACCAACAAACTACAATGGAAATTAATCACATTTCAGAAATTCAAACAGGCTTGGTTTTGTCTAGGAAGAGGGCCGAATCTAAAGATGGAGAAACAGTAAAGTACAAGTTACTTACTTTAAAAAGTTTTGATACTAGGGGAATTTTAAATCCTAAGTTGCTTGATGAATTTGTAAGTAATTGCCAACTTGAAAATAAATATCTTACAAAAGAGAATGATATAATCATAAGATTAACCAGTCCATATACTGCTTTGGTAATTGAAGCTAATGCAAAAGGCATAGTTATCCCATCCAATTTTGCAATTATTAGATTAACCAATGATTTATTTCATCCAAAATATATTGCATTATGTTTAAACTCTGAAAGCACAAATAAAATATTTAATAAGTCTGCAATTAGCACAACAATCCCATTAATTAAAACTTCTTTTTTGAAAAATGTTAATATTGTTGAAAAACCTCTTAATATTCAAAAAAAGATTGTTGAACTTAAAGGATTACAGAATAGGGAAGATATACTTCTAAATAATTTAAAACAAGAAAAAGAAAAACTTGCCCAAGCATACATTGGCAAGATCATAATGGAGGAATAAAAATGGAAACTAAAACAACAAAAACCACAATTTCAAATACTCTTTGGAGGGCATGCGATACTTTCAGAGGAAAAATAGATTCCTCTGTTTACAAAGATTACGTTCTAGTAATGTTATTTGTTAAATATCTTTCAGATACTTACAAAGAACACTTAGAGACATATAAAGAAAAGTATGAAGATGATGAAGAAAGAATAAAACGTGCTCTTGAAAGAGACAGGTTTGTTCTAGACGAAAAATCTACTTTTGAATACATTTACAATAAAAGAAATGAATCAAATGTAGGTGAAATAATCAACAAGGCTTTGGAGCGTATTGAAGAGGAAAACAAAGCTAAACTGAGAGGAGTTTTTAGAAATATTGACTTTAATTCAGAAGCAATTCTTGGGCAAACTAAAGATAGGAATAGTATGCTTAAACATCTACTTGAAGATTTTAAAGATCTTGATTTAAGACCATCTAGTATTGGAAAGTCTGATGTTATTGGTGATGCTTATGAATATATGATTGGAAAATTTGCTTCTGATGCTGGAAAAAAGGGCGGAGAATTTTTTACGCCATCCGAAGTTTCAGAATTACTTTCAAGGCTAGTAAAACCAAAAGAAAATGATAGGATATATGATGGAACTTGTGGGTCCGGGTCACTTTTGTTGAAAACTGCAAACAAAGTTCCAAGTGGGAAAGTTGCAATTTATGGTCAAGAAAGAAATGGACAAACCCAATCATTATGTAGAATGAATATGTTTTTGCATGGATTTGACGATGCAAAAATAGAATGGGGAGATACTCTTTCAAATCCATTATTTTTAGATAATGGTAAGTTAATGAAGTTTCAAGTTATTGTTTTGAATCCCCCATTTTCTTTAGATAAGTGGGCAATGGGATTTGCGGGTGCTGATGATGACAAAAATTTCAAAATGGAAGCATCACTTGATCCTCATAGAAGATTTGAATGGGGTGTCCCTCCAAAATCTAAAGGAGATTATGCATTCATACAACATTTCCTACATTCATTAGCAGAAGGCGGAAGAATGGGGATTGTTTTACCTCACGGTGTACTATTTCGTGGTGCTTCGGAAGGTAGAATTAGAAAACAAATAGTTGACATGAATCTTCTTGATGCTGTGATTGGATTACCTGCAAATTTGTTCTTTGGTACTGGAATACCTGCTTGTGTTTTGTTGTTCAAGAAAAATAGAACAAGAAAGAACATTCTGTTCATAGATGCATCAGGAGATAAACATTACGAAAAAGGAACAAATCAGAATATACTTCGTGAAAGTGACATTAAAGAGATAATGGATGTTTATGAAAAGTATGAGGACATTGAAAAGTATGCTCATGTAGCAACACCTGAAGAAATCAAAGAAAATGACTACAACTTAAACATTCCTCGTTATGTAGATACTTTTGAGGAAGAAGAGCCTGTTGATATGGATGCTGTAAAAGAAAATATCAGTAACATCAAAAAAGAGCTTGTAGAAGTTGAATCAAAAATGGAAAAATATTTGGTGGAATTAGGATTATGAAAAAGTCAAAAAAGAAAGAACAAAAGTCAGCAGATGAGATTAGAGAAACTATTCTTAGATTTTTCTATGATAGGCATAAGAATGCTTCATCACCTAAGAGAGTTAGACTTAAAATATCTGATGCTAAAAGTGCTTTGAAAGAATTAGGAATTTCTGGAAAAGAAGCTGTTAGTAATATTGAATATTTAATTGATGGAGGATGGCTAATTAAAGAAGTAGAGGAAAAGGAGTATACAACTCCAAAAGGAGTTAAAATCCCTCAAAAAACACCACAATATAAAGCATCAAATAAGACAATAGATCATTTTGACAAAGGTGAATCTATTTTTAAGAAAAATGAAGCTTCAGGAATCAATATTACCAATATTCAAGGAGTTACTACTTTAACTGTTGGTAACAATAATGATATCATCGTTAATTCTGAGATGAAGGGTTTGTGGTCAAAACTTGACGAATTGAACAATTCCATCAAGCATAGTAATCTTTCTGATAAAGAGAAATTAGATTACAGTTCAGACATTGAAACCATACAATCACAGATACAAAAACCACAACCAGATAAGACTATTATCAAGAAAGCTTGGAACAATCTAAAGAAAGTTGCAGGTGTTGCAGGAACACTAGCAACATTATATTCAAAGATTGAGCCACTAATTAAAATCATATTATAGGGGACATAATGAAGCAAGAAATATTACAGAAAATGGAAAGAGCAAAGGAAGGAGAAATTCCAGAAGGTTGGACACTAGAACCACTCAAAAACATTCTAAAATTAGAACTACGTGAAGTGGATAAACCAAATAAGCCATATTGGAGATTGGGTTTAAGAAGCCATGTAAAAGGAACATTTCATGAATTAATTGAAGACCCAACAACTGTTGCTATGGATAAATTATTTGTTGTAAAAGAGAATGATTTAGTTGTAAATATTACGTTTGCTTGGGAACATGCTATAGCAATTGCAGAGAAAAAAGATGAAGGAAAATTAGTTTCCCATAGGTTCCCAACATTTACGCTTAAAGAAGGTAATGATCCTCTATTTTTTAAACATCTAATTAGGACTAAAAGATTCAAGTATGATTTAGACGTTGCTTCACCTGGTGGTGCAGGTAGAAATAGAGTTTTAAACAAAACAGAATTTATGAAAATAAAAGTTCTTAGACCTCCGTATGAAGAACAGAAGGAAATATCTAAGATATTATCACAAGAAGATTTGAAACTATCTATATTTGCAAAATTAATTTCTTCAAAAAATAGGCTTCGCAGAACAATATTAAGAAAACTACTAACTCGAAAAGTACGTTTTTCAGAATTTAACTCAGAATGGAAAGATTGCAAACTTATTGATTTATTAGATTATGAACAACCGAGCAAATATATTGCAAATGAGATTTTGCCATACTCTGACAAATCAGTCCCTGTTTTAACTGCCAATAAATCTTTCATTTTAGGATACACAACAGAAACAGAAGGAATTTTTAAAAATTTACCTGTAATTATATTTGATGATTTTACAATAAATAACAAATATGTAGATTTTCCATTTAAAGTAAGGTCTTCAGCATTAAAAATTTTGAAACCTAGGAGGAAAGATATAAATTTAAGATACATTTTTGAATTAATGCAAATTCTTAAGATTGTTAAAGGAGATCATAAAAGGTATTATATTTCAGAATATCAACATATAAAAGTTAAGATCCCAGATGAAAAAGAACAAAAACAAATTGCAAATTTTGCAGAGATTTTACAGAAAGAAATTGATACTCTAAAAAAAGAATATGATGAAACTAAAAAACAAAAAAGAGGCCTGATGCAATTACTACTTACAGGAATAGTAAAAGTTAAGGTGAACTAAAATGACAAATCCATATGACCATAATGAAGAAAATATTTCCCAAAAACCAGCTTTAGAGGTTTTGAATAAATTGGGTTATGAGATAATTGCTCCAGAAAAAGCAGAACTTATGAGAAAAAATTTTCATAATGTTATTCTAACTCCTATTTTAAAAAAACAAATAGAAGCATTAAACTCTTTTGAGTACAAAAGCAAGAAGTATAAATTTAGTAACAAAAATGTAGAGCAAGCCCTAAGGGACATTGATGAAGGGCTTACAGATGGTCTTGTTAAAACAAATGAGAAAATTTTTGATTCATTAATGCTTGGTAGGTCATATCCTGAAAAACTAGATGATGGTACTATTAGATCATTTAACATCAATTTTATTGATTGGAAGAATCCAGAAAATAATATTTTTCATGTAGTGCAAGAGTTTTCTGTTGAAAGAGAAAATGGAAAAGATCATGCTAGACCAGATATTGTTCTTTTTGTCAATGGTATTCCTCTGGCAGTTATAGAGTGTAAAAAAGCTTCTATTTCCATGAAACAAGGAATCTCGCAGATGATTAGGAATCAAGGAAAAGATTATATCCCACAATTATTCAAATTTGTTCAAGTTGTAATGAGTACTAATAAAAATGAAACCATGTATGCAACAACTTCAACCCCTGCTAAATTTTGGTCTATTTGGAAAGAAGAAGATGAAAAATGGCATCAAAAGATTTTACATGAAGTTGTAGAAAATCGTAGAGTTACTAAACAAGATGAAAATATTATCTCATTATTCCATCCAGAAAGATTGTTAGATATCACTAAATATTTTGTAATATTTGATAAAGACGTTAAAAAAATTGCAAGATATCAACAATTTTTTGCAATCAAAGAAATAATAAAAACAGTAAATGAGACAAATGATTCGGGGAATAGACAATCAGGAGTGATTTGGCACACACAGGGTTCTGGTAAATCTATTACTATGATTATGTTTTCTAAATTTATATTGTCTGAACTTTCAGCAGATAATCCTCAAGTTGTTGTTGTAACAGATAGAAAAAATCTGGATAAACAAATTCACAGAACATTTAACCATACACGATTAAAAGCAAGTAGAGCAACATCCGGGAATCATTTGATTAAATTGATTGAAAATAGCAATGCAGATGTAATTACAACTTTAGTCCATAAGTTTGATACAGCTTCTAAAAAATCTGCTGCTTTAACTTCAAAAAATATTTTTGTGTTAGTTGATGAATCTCATAGAACTCAATATGGGGAACTCCATATTAAAATGAAGAATTTGTTTCCTAATGCTTGTTATCTTGGGTTTACTGGAACTCCATTAATGAAAAAAGAGAAGAGTACTATGATTAAATTTGGAAAATTAATACATAAATACACTATTGTAGATGGGGTTAAGGACAAGATGATTGTACCTTTGTTATACGAAGGTAAGATGATTGAACAAACTGTTAACAGAAAAGCAATAGATCACAGACTGGAAATTATCACCAGAAATCTAAATGATAAACAAAAAGAAGAAGTTAAGAAAAAATGGAGTCAATTTGAGAAAATTGCTTCTTCAGATCAAAGAATAAAACTTATTGCATTTGATATTAATCAACACTTCATGGATAATTATAAAACAAAAAGTGCTAATTTCAAAGCGATGCTTGCCACAAATAGCAAGATTGAAGCAATAAGATACTTAGAAGCATTTGAGGAATTAGGAGATCTAAATTGTAAAGTTGTTATTTCTGCACCAGATCAAAGAGAAGGTTATGAAGTAGTTGATCAAAAATCCAAAGATCGTGTAAAACAATTTTGGGACAAAATGATGAAAAAGTATGGTGATGATGATAAATACGAAGACACAATTAAAGATGATTTTGTCAATGGAGATAATGTTGATGTTTTAATTGTTGTTAGTAAGTTATTAACCGGTTTTGATGCACCAAGAGCAACAGTACTTTATGTAGATAAACCTATGAAGGAACACACACTTCTTCAAGCAATTGCTAGAGTAAACAGATTGTATGAAGGAAAAGATTTTGGATTTATTATTGATTATAGGGGTTTATTAGAGAAATTAGATGTTGCATTGGATATGTATTCTGGTGCAGGATTAGAAAACTTTGATCCAGAAGATTTGAAAGGAGCATTATCTGATGTAATAAGCATAATTGGTTCTTTAAGGCAAAATCATACAGATTTGAAGAATATTTTTATTAGTGTGAAAAATAGAAAAGATGTTGAAGAATTTGAAGTAATATTGGGTAATGATGAAGTTAGAGAAAATTTTTACAATATACTCAGTCAATTTGGCAGATATCTTTCTATTGCATTAGAATCAGAACAAGTTTATAATGCATTGAGTAAAGATGAATTAGATAATTATAAACGAGATATTAAATTTTTCCAAGAATTAAGAAAATCTGTAAAATTGAGATATTCTGATGGTATAGACCACAAAGAGTATGAAGCACAAATGCAAAAACTCATGGACAATTATATCTCCGCAGAAGAAGTAATCAGAATTACAAATCCTGTAGATATTTTAGACAAAAGTAAATTTGAGCAAGAACTAGACAGGCTAGGATCTAAAAGAGCTAAAGCTGATGCTATTAGAACAAGAATGTCCAAAAGTATTAGTCAAAAATGGGATGAAAATCCAGCTCATTACAAAAAATTCTCCCAAAGAATCGAAGAGGTTTTAACAGCCTATAGAGAAGCGAGAATCTCTGAAGGTGATTATCTTAATAAAATGAAAGAGATTGTTAAAGATTACAGAAAAGGAGATTCAGGAATAGAATATCCCGAATCTATAAGGAATGATTCTCATGCACAAGCATTTTATGGTGTAATCAGAGAAAGTGTTGCAGAATATAATGCAAAACCTGACTTAAATGAACTTATAGCTCAATTGTCACTAAAAGTTGAAAAAATAATAAATAAGCATGTCAAAGTTGATTTCCATGAAAATACTGATATTCATAATAGAATAGCACAGGAGATAGATGATTTGTTATTTGATTTTAAGAAAAAAGAAGGTCTTAATCTTTCTCTTGACCAGATAGATAAGATTATTGAAACAATTAAATCTATTTCAATAAAGAGGTATTGATAATAATGAGTAAACATGAATTAGTATATGGTAAACATACGATTGAGTACATACTATCTAGAAAGAAAGTGAAGAATATAAATCTCAATCTTAAACCAAATTTAATCGTAGAAGTATCAGCTAATCATGATGTGCCAATAAAAAGCATACATTCATTCGTTAGAAAAAAAGCATCATGGATAATTAAAAATAAAGAATATTTCATGAAATCATTGCCAGAAATAAAATATGACAAAGAATATGTTAGTGGTGAAACATTCAAATATTTGGGAAGACAATATCGTCTTAAAGTATCCAAATCAGAAGAAGAATGTGTGAAATGTAAACGAGGATTTTTTAATATTAGTGTCAAGAATAAAGATGATACATTAAAAAAAGCACAATTAATTGATGATTGGTACAATAAAAAATCAATTAAAGTTTTTAATGATGCATTAGAGCGAGTGTATAAAATCATAGGAAAATATGATATACCTAAACCGAATATATTGATAAGACCTATGAAAGCGAGATGGGGGTCATGTATAGAATCTAAAAATATAATTTTGCTTAATCGTGACCTGATACATGCTCCAAAATTTTGTGTAGATTATGTTATACTACATGAACTAATTCATTTTAAATTTAGGAATCACGACAAAGATTTTTACAAATTAAAGGAATCACTAATGCCTGATTGGAGAATGAGGAAGGAGATTTTAGACGTAGAAATTGTAAAAAATTTATGAGGTAAAATGAAATGACATACAAATTTAGTCCATCATCATTAAGTTTATTGAAAGATTGTCCTAGATGTTTCTGGCTTAAATTTAATAAGGATATCAAAAGGCCAGACAGTATTTTTCCATCCCTACCTAGTGGAATGGATAAGATTCTAAAAGTTCATTTTGATCATTTCATGAAGAAAGGAGAATTGCCTCCAGAATTATCTGAATTGAAAGGATATAAATTGTTTGATGATGAAGAATTATTGAAAATCTGGAGAAGTAATTTCAAAGGCATTCAATGGACTGACAAGAAAGGAAATCTTTTCAGAGGAGCAGTGGATAATATTCTTATAAAAGGAAAGAAATTAGTAGTTTTGGATTATAAAACTCGTGGTTATCCTCTAAAAGAAGATACTCACACGCACTATCAAGATCAAATGGATATTTACAATTTCTTATTAAGAAAGAACGGATATGAAACAGAAGAATATACTTACTTAATCTTTTATCATCCTCATAAAGTTGAGGAGAATGGTCACGTTTGTTTTAATACAGATATAATTAAGATAAAAGCTGATGTTAAGAATGCTGAAAAGATCTTTAAGAAAGCACTTAAAGTTTTAGAAAATGATATTCCCACCCCCTCTGAAGAATGTGGTTTTTGTAAATGGGTTGATACTTATAATTGTGAGGTTGAATAAATGGGGTACTATAAAACTGTTAGGAAGTGGGTTCCTGCCCATTATAGGAGAGTTAATGGTAAGCGAATCTATGTTAGAGGATATTACACTACAGTCAGGATATATGTCCCAACAAAAAGAGGAAGATGACTACAGCATTTACAAAAGCTGTAACTTCAGCTTTATTGGGATTTGGGAAGAACTGTAATAATATACTTGAAATAGATAAAGAAGTTAATACTTGGCTAGGAATTCCAAAAGGGAAACAAGGAAACGCCACATATTATATCCCTGATGTCCATTATGTTACTAGGAAAGGAGTTTTAATATTCCAAATTTGCGATTCTCAAGCTAACAGCCCAAAACAAATAGCAGGAGATTATTTTACAGCTTTATTAAGTCAAGAAGTCAAAAAGATATATTTTGTTGCACCCAATAATAAAGAATTGGAAGTAAAAAATGCATTACATGTGTATCATTCTATTCTAAAACATAAATTAAAACTTAAAGACCATCAACTAACACCATTTGAAGTTATTTCTGTACGAAAAAATAAAGTTTCTGAAATAAATAATAAACTAATATCCATTGCCAAAAAAGATAGTTGGGGGTATCAAGCTGAAAATGACGAAAGAAAAACAAAATCTTAAAAATAATCTTAGAGGGTATTTTCTTTAAAACTATGATAATTATCTTTACCAATTATTACATGATCAAGAACTTTAATGTTTAAAATTTCTCCTGCTTCCATTAATTTTTCTGTAATTTCTTTATCCTCTACAGAAGGTTCTGAATCTCCTGATGGATGATTATGTACTAAAATTATTGAGTTAGCACTTTCTTTTATTGCTGATTTGAATACTTCTCTAGGATGTATGATTGAAGCATTTAACGTCCCAATTGAGATTATTTCGTCTTTAATAATTTTATTTTTTGTATCTAAATGAAGAACCATAAAATGTTCTTTCTTATTATTTGATAGTTTTTCAGAAGCATAAAGAAAAACATCTTTTGCAGTCTTTATTGGCAAATTATTAACTTTGGATAAATTGTGTCTTTTATTGAATTCAAATAAAGCTTTAATCTGCATTGATTTTGCAGGACCAATACCATCAATTTCCTGTAATTCTTTTAAAGATAATTCATTCAATTTACCAATTCCATATTTTGAAATTAATCTATCACTCATTTCAACTGCATTTTCTTGCTTGTTGCCTGTTTTGAAGATTATCGCCAATAATTCAGCATCTGAAAGTACGTGAACCCCATTTTTTTCAAGTCGTTCTCTCGGTCTATTCTCTTTTGATATGTCTTTTATTCTCATCTGTCTATATTATTAGGTCTCTTTTAATAAATCTATTGAACAATAAAATTTTCTCCCCCCATTAATTTATTTGTTTTAGTTGTTTTTAGGAACTCCCCCCGTCGTTTTTATTTTGTTTAGAACTCCCCCGTTAGTTTACAGTTAGTGAAAATTTGGGAGAATGAAATGAACCGCATAGACAATGTTATAGATAGTTACGAAGTAATTGTCTCTTTTTGTGTTTTTGTCGTCTATGCGAAGCCAAGCCCCGTTAAGTGTTCAGGTTACTTTGTCGTTCTCACAAAGGAAAATTAGAGATTGGATATAACATCGGGCTTAAGGGAAGTTTTTTCCGCAGGAAAAAATTTGGGAGAGAACTGCAAGTTCGAACCCTTTAGGTCCTGTTATACGTTTTTTCTGCA
>Ga0233437_1006414_pt1 | contig 12023 bp, 7 predicted proteins | sample SI_122_August201_FD_182714 | JGI IMG/M metagenome (GOLD analysis project Ga0233437, IMG submission 182714) | Seawater microbial communities from Saanich Inlet, British Columbia, Canada - SI_122_August2016_200_MG | ecosystem: Environmental > Aquatic > Marine > Inlet | place: Canada: British... | reverse complement strand
GGGTGGTGGCCCTCCCCAGCGGACGTTCTTGAATTTCTGCTCTGCCCCACGGAGCGATAGCGGAGTGGGGTCTTCTGTTGCGAAGCACTCCCGAAGCGCAGCGCAGGGAGCTTCTGCATTCTGAGCGAGCAGGCTATATTGATTTCGCCTGCTCGCCATCCTGCCACAGAAGTGGCAGGGTAAATGCGGAGCGAAGCGGAGCACGCTTCCCCCCGCAGGGGGTCGAGTTTGTGCGAGTAAGAGGGCAACATTGGCACAAATCATGCACAACTGTGGGTGTGAAAACCTACCGCAATCTCTATCCGCAAATCTGGGATTTTGAAAATCTCTACCTGGCCTACCGTAAGGCGCGCAAAGGTAAACGCGGCAAAGAACCCGCCGCAGCCTTCGAGCAAGTGCAGGAAGAAGAACTGCTGGCCTTACAGGACGAACTGCGAACCAACACCTACACGCCCGGCCCATATCACAGCTTTTATATACACGAACCCAAACGCCGCCTGATCTCGGCGGCTCCGTTTCGGGATCGGGTGGTGCATCACGCCCTTTGCCGGGTGATTGAGCCGATCTGGGAAGCGCGTTTTATTCACGATTCGTATGCCAACCGCCTTGGCAAGGGCACACACCGGGCCATTGACCGTGCCCAATATTTTTCCCGCCGGTATCGCTACTTTTTACAAGGCGATGTTGTCCAATTTTTCCCAGCGATAGACCATGCGCTTCTGCGTGCGGAGATCAGCCGCCTGATTGCGGATGAAGATACCTTGTGGTTGATCGATCGCATTCTGGAGAGCGGGGTGGGTGTACTTTCCGAAGCCTACCAGATGGTCTATTTCCATGGGGATGATCTCTTTGCGGCGCAACGCCCGCGCGGTTTACCCATTGGCAATCTTACCAGCCAGTTTTGGGGCAATGTGTTTTTAAACATCTTTGACCAGTTTATCAAGCGCGAACTGAAATGCCCGGCTTATTTACGTTTTGTGGATGATTTTCTGCTCTTTTCGGATGATAAATCTGATTTATGGGCCTGGAAGCAGGCTATCCTTGAGAAAATGGCCCAGCTTCGGTTGACCATCCATGAACAGAAAGCACAAGTTTTCCCTACGCATACAGGTATTCCCTTTCTTGGTTTTCGGGTTTTCCCTACTCACCGGCGGGTGAAAAGCCGCAAAGTAATCCATTTCCGCCGTAAGTTGCGCCACCTGTGGGTTGCATACGCTCAGGGAAAACTCGAATTCGATACAGTGGATGCCAGTATCCAGGGCTGGATCAATCATGTGCGCTATGCCGATACCTGGGGCTTGCGTAAGTCCGTGTTGAAGTTTGCCATCCCCTTTGTTCATAGATGATGAAAGAATCGCCGCTTTTTACCCGAACCTACGATTTACTCTTATGGCTGATTCCACGGGTGCAGCAGTTCCCGCGCACCCACCGTTTTGGCCTGGGGGAGCGCATCCAACGCCTGGCGCTGGATTTTCAGGACACATTGGTTGCGGCTGGAAAATCCAGCGGGCAACAGCGCCGCCAGCATTTGCAGAATGCCGATTTGCAATTGGCGCAGCTCCGGGTTTGGATGCGCCTGACGCGCGATCTTGAAATCCTTTCCATCCGGCGCTATGAACATGTGGCTCGTTCCATGAACGAAGTGGGGCGTTTGCTGGGAGCATGGCTCAAGCAGGTCAACACTTCCTCGTAAAAGGTACAGACCAAAGGGCGTGGCGGCTCGTGGAACAACAATTCTAACAACGTCCGTCTCTCCCGTCGCAACAACAATCACCCGAACAACAATTGGAACAACAACGGTTTTCGGGTGGTGGCCCTCCACAGATTTGTCTCCCCGCCAGAAGTGCGTCCTGATTACGGTCAGGCGTCGAGGCGAAACTGGTTGGTCTGATCCCTGGTCGCGTTCCCAAAGCCTTTCCTCTCCCCGTGGGAGCTGGTCAGGGTGATGGTTCCGGCCCAATATCGAAAAGCCCCACCTGTTCTAGTAACCGCATTGCGGAGAACGTCCGGGTGGGGCGGTTTTTGTTCTTGCCTTGTCGAATATCTCATGTTGAGATATAATTTTCCCCATGCACATCATTTCCAGGAAAGCCCTGCGTGAATTTTGGGAAAAGCATCCTGATAGTCGAAGCCCGCTTTCCCGCTGGTATCACATCGTCAGCCGGAGTGACTTTGCTAGTTTCAGCGAGTTACGTTCTACCTTCCCATCTGCCGATCAAGTTGGCAATTTAACCGTCTTCAATATTGGCGGCAACAACTACCGCTTGATCGCATCCATTCATTACAATCGCGGCAAGGTTTATGTGCGCTACGTTCTCACGCACGCCGAATATGACCGAGGAGCATGGAAATAATGACCCTTTTAAACCAAGAAATTCAACGTCATTGGCTGGCAATTCAGCCGATCCTTTCCATTCGTAGTGAGCAGGAATACGATCAGGCTGTCGCCTATCTCAATGATCTTCTGGATGAAGTTGGCACGGATGAGAGTCACCCTTTATACAATTTATTGGATACCCTCGGCACGTTGATTCATGCATACGAGGAACAATATGAATCCATGCCAGAATGCAACGGAGCCGAGACCTTACGCTTTTTGATGGATGAGCATGGATTGGTACAGAGCGATCTGACAGAAATTGGTTCTCAGGGGGTTGTTTCTGAGATTCTGAATGGCAAGCGCGAACTCAATACCCGGCAGGTGCGCTTGTTGGCGCGGCGTTTCAACGTATCCCCGGCGGTGTTTTTTTAATCTAGGGCTTACGCAACATGATGAAAACTATCCGAAAATAGGGGTGTATGGGGTGCGAAGCACCCCATACACCCCTATTTTCGGGCATTCTCTTGTGAAAGTGCGGGAGTGCGAAATCTTCAAAAAAAGTGGGGAGAAAGGGGGTATTTTTGATTGCTAATTGGGCCAAAAGTGCCCGCTTCGTGCGCGAATTTCCTGGCGTTTAGCCCCTATATTTACCTCAATTCAGGAATAATAAAAAACGCTCAAACACAGCGGCACCCCTGGGGGCGCGTTTTGCTATTGACGCAGTACCGCTTATGCGGTACATTGCTTGCAGTTGTCACACCGCATATCGAGGAACCAGGATAATGGCACGAAAAGGATATTTGACCCTACGACTAACCCCTGAACGCGAAAACCGGATTTCCACCCTGGCGCATCTACTTAAGTTGGAACTACCGCAGCCACGCCCGGAAAACCCAAGCTACCGCCTGACGGAAGACCGCAGAGAACTGATCGGTCAGATTGCCAGCCGTCTAAACTTGAGCGAAGATGCAACGACCTCGGTGATTGATTTTGCGTTAAATCTGGCGATTTATCACTCAACCAAGTTTAACGCGTTTGCGTCACGGGTTGATGCGGATATACGGGCGGATGAGTTCGTAATTGATCTGGCTTTGGCATGGGCGGCGGCAGAAGATTAGAGCAGTTTTACCTCACGATTTCAATTCAGCATTACTCCATTCGACATAAATCGCCTGGGCCTGTTCGATAGCCTTCTCTTGCGGAGCGTCGAATGTCTTTGCTTGTCCCTGCCCCGCTATTCCTATTTGCCACTCGTTTGACCCCAGGCGCGTGAGCACCGGCGCAAAGGTCGAATTCGGTCTGCTTTCATGCCCAATAGGGCGCAGGGATAGACGTTCACCCGCCATGACAGCCGCAAATAAGGCTTTTTCGGTATCGGTAGCTGTCTGCCCGGCGACAACCTGACGTAAACGCATTTGATGATGGTAGGTCATCGCCAGATTGAGCAGGGCATGTTTACCTTCATCCGTTTTCGGGTCATCCAGTGGGCTGCCCGAGGCCAGATTTGCAGCTTTGAAGCGTTTGATAACCTGAGCGGGATCAACGCCCTCCAACAGCGGTGGTGGAAGGATTTCCCCATAGGGGCCTTTGGTAAATCTCATGGTGTAGGTTCTCCTTGAAGGGTGAGCATAGGACTTTTGACCAAAGCGTGCAAAGCCAGGCGAATAGCGGCGCTGGTTGTCTTTGCGGGGTTATAGCGGTTGATAATCACCTGGATAGCTTCATCATCTGCGGTTTCCGCCCAAAACGTCATACGGCGGGTGTTCATGGGCAGCAACGGCGGCTGCAATTCCAGAATTGGACTGGCGGCCAGCACCCGCAAAGACAACCGAATGGCGGCGCTGTCTGAGCCACCGTAACGGGTCTTGACCCCCTGAATAGCCTGATCGTCCAGAGGGTCAAGGGTGATGGTCGTCTTGCGGCTCATGCGTCCTCATCCGGGATGACCGGTATTTCCCAGGCCGCAGGGTCAATGCCCGGTTCGGGTACATCTTCCTCAGCGGGCAAGAAAGCCCATTCTTCGCGGAACAATTCCCAGGCTTCCCAAAAGATTTGCCCACCGTTGCCCCCACCGGGAGGGTTGTAGGTAATCACGGCCTCAGTGGTCAGGGCAGCAGCCGTTTTCACGGCTTGCTCGAATTGCCCGGCGGCTTTCAGGCGGGCGGTCATCTTGGGGCGGTGTTCTTCCCAATGGGCCGCGATATCCTCGTCAATTTTGTACAGGGGGTTCGCTTTGTATGTCATCTCAACCTCCAATCTTCTCAAGTATAGTATGGCATAATTCCATACTATTGTCAACAAGCAGTTTTTGCAACATTCGTGTCAGTCTTTAACCCAGCTATTCGCTCACGGTCTGATGGCTGCCTGTGCCCGATTTTTCGATCTCCTCGATGATCGTTGCCAGCTCCTTCGCCCGCCCGCGCAAATAGTCCAACCGTTCTTGATGCTCAAAAGCGCCCCCGGCAGCCCCTTGCACGGTAGCCAGCTCGCGCTCCAACCCGGCGATTTTTTCCTGCGTTTTGGCAATGCGCACATCGGGAACTTTGAAAGCCTGTTCCAACCGGTTCGTGTTCCGCTTTCCGCTCTCCACGTCATCGAAGGTCAATCCGCTGCCACCCTTTTGAGGCACCAATTGGGCCAGTTCCGGGGTGAACTGCACATAAAATTGTGGCGACATGCCATCCATTGTGCCAGGTTTGGCAAGTACCGGGAAGCCCATATAAGCGCCAATCTCTTTCAACCCACCTGGGCCTTTGCCTTGCAGATACTCACTCTCAATAGCGCGCAATTGTCGTCCGGCTTTCTCGCGGTTGGTGAAGGATCGCCCGCTCAGAGTGATTTCAAAAGCCCCGTTATCTTTCAGATGATCGGCTTTGCTCTTGGTAATGCGTGCGGCTTGTGCGGCGCGTTCCTCGGCCTCCGGCGTGCCTTTGTCTTTCGCTTCATCCTTGAGTTGTTTGGCTCTGAGGCGCGCCGCTTCTCCGTCTTCCTTTAGCTGTGCTTCTCGCTGCCCCACGACTTCCTGGGCCTGTGCGATAGCAGCAACTGCGGCCCGGTCACGGGTAATGCTGGTTTTGCCTTTAGCAATTTGCTCAGGGATTTTCCCGATCTTGCTTTGCATCGAGAAGGTGCGCTGTTTATGAGAGCGTTCCAGCGATTCCAGCTTGCGCAATTCACTGTCTACGGCTACCTGCTCAATAATGGCCGGGTTTCCGGTTGCCAGGGCTTTCATTTCGGCATAGCTGAGGGCCTGGGCATCCACATCCTCTACGCTGCGGGCGGCCAGGTCGCGGTTCATCACCTGGGCGATAAAGCGCGCCTTGCGCTCCAATAGCTGCCAGTTGTAAACATCGAAAGAGCCTTCGGTCAGGTAGCGGAAGACACCCACTTCCTCATTCATATTGCCATGTCGTAAGATGCGACCTTCGCGCTGCTCGACATCGCGCGGTCGCCAGGGGGCATCCAGATGGTGCATCGCGGCCAGGCGTCTTTGGGCGTTTGTGCCCGCCCCCATCGTTTCGGTAGAACCGATTAGGACACGCACCTCACCGGCGTTGACGCGCTGGAACAAAGTATATTTCTGGTCATCGCTCTTGCATTCCTGGATAAAAGCGATTTCTTCTGGTTTGATGCCGCGTGCTACCAGCTTGGCCTTGATGTCATCGTAGACACAAAAACCTTCCCCGCGGCTGGCTGGCGTGCCCAAATCACAAAATACCATTTGGGCCATATTCTGCGGCCCTTCCTGACCAGGCGCTTCGATGCCGGTGGTTTTCTGGTAAATATCGTAGATATTCCCCACGGCTATATTGAGCTTGCTGTTCGGATCATCTTCTGCCAGGGGATCGACCAGGCGCATATCGAGGGCCGCTTTGCGCCCATCGCCGGTGATTTTGAGCATATTATCTTCACTAGGGTCAACATTACTCAAATTATCTGCCCGCTCGATCAGTTCGCCAATATAGCCCTTCAACTCATCTGATGCCGGAGCCACAACACCCCGCTGGCGGCGATGGCCTTCTTCGTCCTCGACTAATTTGGGACGTTTCAGGTTTAGTTCGTCCGGGTCTACCTGAATATCGGCAAAACGCATGAACATGCGTTTGAGTTCAGGCACATTATTGAATTGTGCAAAGCGGGTCTTGGTCTGGTAGCCGCCGCCGGATGGTTTCATTTCGATGGAGGTCACCGTATCCCCAAATTGATTGGCCCAGGCATCAAAGGCGCGTATGCCTTTGCGCCCCAGGTAATCGTAATCCAGGAAGCGCTGCATGTTATACATTTCCGATACGGAATTCGCAATCGGTGTACCCGTGGCAAAGACCACTCCTTTGCCGTGCCCATAGCGGTCGCCCATCGAACGGATTTTCATAAACATATCTGAGGCGCGTGCGCTGGCTTTGCCTTGCACCCCGGAAAGGCGTGTGCGCCGGGTGGCAAAGTCCAGGTTCTTGAACTGGTCAGCTTCGTCTACGAAAAGCTGATCTACACCCAGGTCTTCCCATTCAATCGTGTTGTCCTTTTTATCAGCGGCATCGGCCTGGGCCTGTTTGAGTTTGGTTTCGTAACGGGCCAGCTTCTTCTCGATTTCTTTGACAGTGATTTTCTCGCCATCGAATTTGGCTTCATCGAGGGCGGCGCGCAGTTCACTGACTTCTTCGCGCAAGAAACGCGCCTGGGTTTCAGCCGAAACCGGCAATTTGCCCAGCGCAGAATGGGTCACGACCACGGCGTCCCAATCGCCAGTGGCAATCCGGCTCATGGTTTCGGTACGTTTGGCGGGGGACAGGTCTTTTGCGCCAATCCCTAGCACCTTTGCTGCCGGGTACATGCGATAAATATCGGCGGAGAACTGATCCAGCATGTGATTGGGGATGGCATACATGACTTTATTACGCAGCCCCATGCGGCGCAACTCCATGCCCCCGCCGATCATGGCGAAGGTTTTACCCGCACCAACTATATGGGCCAGGAGCGCATTATTCCCCTGCGTAATACGCCAGATGGCATTTTTCTGATGTGGGCGCAATTCGGGCATGGAAGCGCCCAGGCCGGGAAGGGTTAGATGCGCGCCATCAAACTCACGCGGTACTTCAGAGTTGAATTCTTCGTTGTATTTGGCGACCAAGCGTTCACGACGGTCTTCATCATCGAAAATCCAGCGTTCAAATTCTTTTTTGATTTTGTCTTGCTGCTCACGGGCGGCCAGGGTTGCAGCTTCATTGACCACGCGTTTTTCACCATCGGGCGTATCCACTTTATCCCATACGGTTGGGTCTTGGCCGTTGAGAGCTTGTTCAAGCAGCTTGAAGGCTTCGGCCCGGTTTGTGCCCCAAATTTGCGTATTTTCCGCCGAATCGCGCTTGAATACTCTCCAGCCCCAACCTTTGGTAGATTTCGGTTTGACCTTCCACTCTGCCAGCGCCGCGATATACGAAATATTAAATTCCGCCCCACGGAACAGCTGCGCGGTAAAGTCCTTGATGTCAGATGTCGGTACCCAGGCGCTGCCTAATGCGGCTTTGATGTCACTGGCCTCCAGGTCGCGGGGCATCACGGCTTGCAGGGCATCCAGATTGGCTTGATAGCGAGGATCAATCGCCGCGGCAGCTTCGGCGACGATTAATTTCTGGCGCACATTCCCGGAGAGATATTCTTCGGCAGTTTCCCAGCGCCCGGCAGGTGTCTCATAAAGCAGCCCTTCGGCTCGGAGCGAGCGTTGGAGTTCATCGACACTTACGCCGGTCAGGGCGCTCATGCGCTGCCAATTAACCCCGCCACCTTCGTCCAGAGAAACGCGTAGCGCATCGGCGGGGGTATCCGCATGATCCACGGTCTTGGTGGTGGCAATCGTGCGCCTGGAAAAGATGGCTTCTTTGATGGCCGTGCCGGTGTCTTCATCGTAGGCTTCAAGAGCCATCAAAAAAGCCAGATTGGGGTCGCCGCTCAAGGCCCGGCGGTTGCCGTTGTTGTTGATAGGCCCATAATCGACGACAAACGCATCATACACCCGGCCAAGTTCTTCCTGGGCGGCGCGTAGTTGCTCATCCCCAGCTTCTTCGACGTTCAAGCGCAATAACCGGCGGGCGACTTCATTCACGGCGACCATGCCACGGATGCGTTGAATTTCCATCGGCTTATCCCCGCTGGCAGTGGTTTGCCCGGCTTTCTCATGGGGGATCAACTGCTCGTCTTCCACCCGGTAGACCTCGCTATCCTGGACAACGTATGTGCCATTGGCCCGATCCGTCACTTCCATGACGCGTATCTGGGCTGTAGCCGGGCGTTTGCTGGGGCATTGCGGATGATTGCAAATCCCATCCTGGGCCATAAACGCCCCACATGCGGGGCAGCGACCGGCGGGCGTAGCCAGGGCATCTGTAGGCAGGCTGCGAATGGCTTGATCGAGGGCTTCCCCCAGATCACGGCCATCGCTCACCAGTTGGGCCTGTCCGCGGGCATACATCGTGCCGCTTTCTTCCATCTGTCCGAGCAGCATGTGTGGGTTTTCGGCAAAATACTCGTTGACGGCAATCCGGGAACCATCCGCGCCTTCGATCTCTTGCACGCCAACCCACGGCTTGCCTTGTGGAGGTTCATCCTCGGCGCGCTTGCGCAGGAAAATAATATCGGTGGTGACTTCTGTACCGGCGTTGCCTTTGAAAGCTGTGTTAGGTAGACGGATCGCGCCTACCAGGTCAGCTTGCTCGGCCAGACGTTCGCGCACGCGGGCGTGAGTGGTACTATCCAGCGTGTAACGACTGGTAATAAAGGCCACCACGCCTCCCGGCTTGACCTTGCGCAAACCTTTGGCAAAGAAATAATTATGAATTGATTCAGTCAGAAAACGATCCCGGCCCTTAAATTCCTTGTCTACTACCCCGTAGTTACCAAAGGGGACATTCGAGATCGCCAGGTCAAAGAAGCCATCCGGAAGGGGAGTATTTTCAAAACCCGCATTGCGAATATCCGCATTTTGATACAGGTGTTTGGCGATGGCGGCAGTCGTATCGTCTAATTCAATCCCTACACGTTTGGATGCTTTGTATTCATCCGGCATCAGGCCAAAGAAATGCCCCACCCCGGCAGCCGGTTCGAGAATATTGCCATCCTTACGATCAAAGCCCATTTGATCGAGCGCATCCCACATGGCCCGGATCACGGTCGGACTGGTGTAGTGGGCGTTGACCGTGCTGCGGGAGGCCGCGTTCCATTCATCTTCAGAGAGCAAGTCTTTGACTTCTTCCCACTCCTCAAAAAAGGGTGGTTTTTCCCGTACCCAACTGACGCCTTGCTGCCAGTATTGGTTTTTATGGTCAAAGACCTGCGGGAAGGCTCCCCAACCAACATAACCCACCAAAATCTTTTGTTCTTCCGGGGTGGCTAAACGACTTTCTTCTTCCAGTTGCTTGAGCAGGCGGATGGCGGCGATATTGCCGCGCACTTTGGCTTTGGGACCGCCTACACCGATTTCATCATCCGCGGCGATAACGTAATCTACGCCGCGGGCTGTGAGGGTGTCATCGGCTGCTTCGATGGCATCCTCATCCAGGGGATCGTCCTCAGGTTCGGGGGATGACGGTGATGATTCTGGCGGTGTAGCCGCGTCAATGCCGGAGGGGGGCAGCACTGTTGCAGAGTTTTCTGGAGCTTCCTGGGTGGCCTGGGAGCGTTTTGCGGGGCATTTGGGGTTATGACACACCCCGGTGCTGTCCAGAAACGCGCCACAATATTCGCAACGGCCAAAAGCCGATGAAATATCCCCTGCATTCGCCAGGGACAGGCGGCCTCCATCCTCAAAACCGATCCCGGCAGCGACTTGATAAACTGTATCGCCGTACAAGTTGTCTAATCGGGAACGTAATATTTCCGGTGTTTCTGCTTGCATCCCGGTGGGCTGGTCATCCGCAAAAGCCAGGAAAAAATCACCCCCTTCAACAAGATCGGTAACTCGGTGGAGCGTGATATTGGTTTCGTCTGGTGGTATCAGGTCGCGCTTTACGATGCGTCTTTCAAGTTCTTCGGCGGACAAGCGGCGCAGGTGAGCTTCTTCTGTGTTTTTAGCAATATTTCCGCGTGCCAGGGCAGCACCACTGGCTACCCGCTCCCCATATTGGTTATATAAACGCAACACTGGACGATCACCGTCTAGATCGCTTTGGCGCACGCGATGACGTTTGCCATAGACATCGGTCACAAAAACAAATTTCGGGCCGGGGCAAACGTGATCGTCGTCCATGAATTGCCCGCAGTTTGCGCATTGGGTTGATTGTGGCGTTGGGTCTGATTGAGTTTGGTTTGTCGCCTCGGGAGCTGATGTAGCTTCAGCAACGTCATTTCCGGCGGTGCTGGCCGCCTGGTGGTATTCTTCAACGATATTCGCAGCCCAGGTGCGGGCATCTTCGGGGTTCGTCATTCCCGCGGATGTAATCGGGTTTGAGTCCGGGGTAGGCTGAAAACTACCCCAATAGCGGTCACCATCGAATTCGATATAGGCAGTCATTGCGCCATCTTCGGATGAAAGCGCAAAGTCCAGCGAGGCTGGGCAGACATGCGAAGCGCCAGTCATACTATGATGGCATTTCGGGCAGCGTTGGCCCACCGCTTCGCTTACAGCACTATCCGAAACTTGTTCGCGTTCTGCTGTTGGTTCCTCAGTGATCGGGGTAATGGATGGGCTGGTAAATGTTGTGCCCACGACATCATTTTCCTCTGGCCCCACTCGTATCGTTATACCATATCGGCTAACGCGCTCGATTTCTCCGGTATAGGAATCGCCATTTCCACGCTGATACTTGATCCGCCCACCCAACCTGGCCCAATCCGGGACATCGCCAAAATGGATGGGGCAAATATGGTTCAGCGCCATAAACTGACCACACTCGGCGCAGCGTTGGCCGATGTGGGTATCCCCGGCGGCATAGGCGTGCATATTGGCTGCGGCCCACCCTAAAGCATCATCCAGGCTTGTAAATTCATCGTTTTGCACCGGGCGCTCACCATCCCCACCGGGATAGAACGTGACCTCAAACTCGCCATCCCCCAGATGCTCATTAACAACTTCGATCGCGGTTGTTTGCTCTCCCAGCGAAACTGTGTAACTGGTTCCTCCGACATTGCTTGTATTGTTCACACGCAGCGTATGTCCACCAGCTTCGATTTCTGCACCAGTATCTACGCAGACGTGCGGCTTTGTCATCGGCTCTCCACAATTTGGGCAAAGCTGCCTGCCGCGGTATGGGCCGCCAGCGCCCCATTTGTCTTCGTAGGCTGCCAGATCGCGGATGGGTGTGGGGCGAAACCACAGATCACGCTCCAGGCGCAGTCCTAAGCCGCCGCGAGCCTGGCGCATTTCGGAAAGCGACAGATACCCTAACTCGGTCTCGAAACCTTCGGTCAGGACAAAACAAGTGTCGTTACCGTCATACTCCAGAACGTAATGGGTGAAGTTGGAATCGGGGGTAAATAGCTTGATGATCGCGGTCGGGTTTTCGCTGCTATCCACCCCATACAGAGGTGGGATTTTCTTCCGCATCCACTTGGGGATGTAATTGAATGCGCTGCCCTCACCAGGGATATAGCCGAATTCATCGGGTTCAACAGCATCTTCAACCGCTGGAAGATGGGCTTGGCTATCTTCAAATTCTTCCTGGGCGCGTACCGCGGCTTCGATCTCCTCGGGGCTATCATCGGCAATATCAGC
>Ga0233437_1006411_pt1 | contig 12026 bp, 7 predicted proteins | sample SI_122_August201_FD_182714 | JGI IMG/M metagenome (GOLD analysis project Ga0233437, IMG submission 182714) | Seawater microbial communities from Saanich Inlet, British Columbia, Canada - SI_122_August2016_200_MG | ecosystem: Environmental > Aquatic > Marine > Inlet | place: Canada: British... | reverse complement strand
CGCTTTGGTTTGAGGGATTCGAGGGGATTTCGTGACCCCATTCCGGAAAAAAAGCGCATGGCATTCAGGGCCGCATGCCGTGCCAGCCGCTCGTTCATGGGGGGGAGTTGCCCGGCCAGGGCGCCATTTTGAACATCCGTCGCGCCGGCACCTGAGAAAACAAAACATCCCCGGTCATTGAGCGCCTGGATCAGTTCGATTCGCTGATTTTCAGACATCAGAACCCCCGGCGTCAGATAGACCGCTTTCGCAGGCTTACCCAGGGATGAAAGGGTTTCTTTCGCCGTCTTTTTAAGCGGCTTCACGTTCGATGAAAAACCCTGCTTTTTTGCGGCGTTTAATAGCGTTTTTTTCAATCCCTTGAACTGTTCGAGCAAAACGCCATCCGCCAGAAAGGTCAATTCCCGGGTTTTGAAGATGTTGCGGAGAGCCTGGAGGTCTTTTTCGATCTGGCCGGGAATAACTACCAGCGCCACGGGGAGTCGGTTGAACGGTGTTGCCGGGAGAAGAACATCGGGATCGAAACTGAAAAGGCCCACAACCGGTTTTTGGCCTTTTTGGGCAACCCTGAGCGCTTCTGTGCTCAGAAGGGGACCGTTTACAAAGATCAGATCCACGGAAGGATTCTGAAGGGTCTGCCTCAGCAGGGCGGCGGCTTTTTCCTTCTGCCAGTGGGCGGACCGGGTTTTCAGAAAATCAGGTTCTATTTCCCCTTCCGCCAGGATTTCAAGCGCTTTTTGAAACCGGCGGATCAGGTCTTCCTGGGATTTACTTGGCCCATCCGTCAAAAGGACGATCCTTTTGGGAACCGGGGCCGGCATCCCGGCCATGACCGGACGGCCAGGGAGGAAGACGGGGACCAGAATGACAAGTAAAAAAACCCGCTTAACGATCCGGGAAAAAGTGTTGCTGGTGATCATACTATTCTTTCATGCTTGTTAAGACCGATGGTCCAATGAGTAAGAATCAATGAAAAAATATATCCCTTCGAAAAAATCATGTCAAGAATGTTATTTTCAAAAGGAAAAGGAGGCTCCGCTGAAGCCGAGGCCCTTAGTCCGCCATGAGCCACCTTAAAACATGGCCCCGGCCAATTCCACCAGCATCTCCTTTTGCTCCGGCGGTATATCCTCATTCACGGACAGGCCCTGAAGCGTTTCCATAAACCCGTCTACGTCCACAGAGGCCAGGAGGTGCGTATCCCGCCATGAGGCCGGAATCCGCCATGCCCACCCACCCTCCTGAATGCGGTATCGAAGTTTTCTTCGGTGCCGCAGAATGACCCCGCGGACTTCAGACCGGGGTATACTCTGAGGCAGATGGTCCACCGGCTGGGAGAGCCGCATGAAATACCCGTTCACCGCGGACACATCCACACCGGTTTTGCGGGCGATCAGGAGGCTCAGCAGAACGCCCCAAAGGCTTCCCGTAAAATGAAATAGGCCCCACATGCCGTCTTTTAAGGGGAGCAGCGGTGCCGTTCCCGGTGGAATCCCTAGAAACCGTGCGAAATCCCGGGCCAGTGCCGTTTCCATTACTGGCCCCCGGGTTTTGTGAATGGAGAGATCGCTTTTGACCTGTGAATCCCGTACCAGGAGTTGATCCGGTCCGGCAGTGCTTGAAATTTCAAGATGCCTTCCGCTCAAAAGCAGGTGCCCCGACTCCGTGGCGGAGCGCGGTAGGGTCCCCAGAACCTTGCGGGTGTCCTGGTCCACCACCTGCACCTCCTGAGCATCGTCCCCGATATTGGAATGGATCAGCCCCTTTTCAAAGGCCTCTTCTAGCCGGTCCCCCATGCTGTAACGGTTTCCCTGAACCAGGAGCCACCCCTTATCCGCCAGATGATTCATCAGCTCCGAAAGCCTTATGTTCCATGGGGTTGTTTTAAGCCACAGGGGCATGCGGGAGGCGAGTACTTTGGGGCTGATCCACCGGCCGGGGCTCTGCATCAAAAGGCTCAGGCACTGCTGAGCCAGGACAGACGGGATAAACCCGTGGGAACCTGCCGGGAGACGACTTTCTTTTGCACATGCCAGAAGATGTTGATACGTGAACAGGTCCCCCGGTTTCCGGCATCGGCAAAGGACCCGTGTGGCGGCCGTGCGGCGGTTTCCGCGGCCTATGCGCTGAAGCAATGATGATACATCAGCGGGCGGGTTCATGAGCACGATGAGGTCAATGTCCCCGATGTCGATCCCCACCTCCAGGGTGGATGTGGCGAAACAGAGACCGGATGAGCCGGTGAGCATCCGTTTTTCCACCGTTTCCCGCTGATGGCGGGAAAGGCTGCCATGGTGCAGAAAAACCGCATCCCCAAAGGGGGGTCGGTTTTTAAAGACCCCGTATAGGATTTCGGCATCCGCGCGCCGTTTCACGAATGCCAGGACTTTCCGTATTTTGAAGGGGCCAGTGCAGGCACCCTTCAGGGCCTTTAAAAGGTCTCCCGCCCCGCCGTGAACAAAATCCGCCGCAATGGGCCGGTTCCCCGATGCCCTTACGATTTCGTGGGCAGGTCCCAGGTAACGGGAGGCGAGCCCTTCGGGGTCCTCGATGGTGGCGGAAGAGGCCATGAACTGCAGGGGGCTGGAGATGCGGGCCACCCGCGACACCAGGCATGCCAACTGGTCGCCTCTGGCGGTTTTGTCCAGCATGTGCACTTCGTCCAGCACCATGAAGCGAACATCCTTCAGGAGTTTCGTGGCCCGGGTCAGGATGGAATCCAGGGATTCCGGGGTGGTGACCACCATGTGGGGCGGGCGCCGGCCGGATATCTCCCGGTGATCACCGGTGCGGCGGCCCACGCGAAGCCCCATTTTTTCCAAGGGCGGCTTCAGGCGCCGGAACAGATCGTTCACCAGGGCTCGGGTGGGGGAGATGATCCAGGCGGAAAGGGTCGGGGATCCGTCTTCCTGAATTCGCTCCGCCATGGGGGCGGCGAAGCTTTCGGTCTTTCCTCCGGCCGTGGGCGCCATGAGCAGTACGTTATGTCCCTTTAGAACTACGGGGATGGCGGCCGACTGTATGGGGGTTGGGGCACGAAATCGCCCCAGAAAGGGATACCAGGCATGGGGCAGGAGGGCCTTGAGGGGTTGGGCACCCTGGAAATGATTCATGGCATGCCGGTTTTCAGGCGTTCCAGGAGTTCCTGGAGCATGGGCTTCAGGCGTTCGGGTCGGTGCCGTGTGATGTCCACCACCTCGGTGATGAATTTCAAGGCCTGCCGGGGGTTTTCAACGAGCCCGGTCCGGTGGCAGGGTTCGATGACCTTTGCCAGCAGGGCGGCCAGTTTTTGGCCCATGGAAAGGGGGGTCTGTGCCAGTTCATACAGGGAGAGGACCCGTTCGGAAAGGGCGACGTAGTCCTCGGTGGAGAAGGGGGGAAGGTCCATGAAGCGGTTTTCCGGAACCGCCCGGGCCAGGGCGTATTTGCCCGCCGGATCGTGGGTCAGGGCAAACACCGCGTAGAGGGGCTGGTCTTCCCGGTACCGGTACGAAAAGCGGCGGTGCACCGCCTGCCCCCCACGGGGGAGCACCTCCGGGTCAAACCCCAGGATGTCGGGGTTCAGGCACGCGGCCGCATAGGTGCGGAACAGAACATCGGCGAAGGTGCGGTCCCGGCCGCCCAGCACCGAATAAAACTCCGCTTCATCCACCATGACCGCCAATCCCCGGTATCCCGCCTGCCGGGCCAGTTCCGAGATGCCCCCCAGCAGAAGGGTGTACAGGTGGGTGACCGTGCGAAAATCCCTGAGGGCGTATAACCGGGCCCGGGCGGATGTCATGTGCCGCAGCTTTTTCTCCAGTTCCACGTTGCTGGCCACTTCGCTTCCCTCAATCCAGTCCAGGAGCCGGTCCTGCAGGTCCTCCGTATCCGTAAGGGCCGGGAGTACCGACCAGTAAAAGAGGGCCGGACCCAGATAGGGGTGATAATGGGGGCTGTTTGTACGGCTCAGCCGGCGAATGAGATCCACATCCGTGGCGGCTTTTTGAAGCAGGGGTTTGAGGCCGCGGCGCTCAAGGGTGGGGTCATCGGGGTACCGGATGCCCCGGGCCAGTTCATGGTAGATGCGGCGGGGACGGCTCGGCATGACCTCCCGGCTGTCCAGGGTGGCACGGGTGGCGAGAAATCCGGATTCCAGGGCGAGCAGTTCCGACATTTCTAGAAAATGGGTTTTTCCGGCTCCGTAGTCCCCCAGAACCACCCGCATGCCGCCGGAGCCTTTGGCCGCGGACCGAAGATCTTCATAAATGACCGCCAGTTCCATGTCCCGACCCACCGTATAGGTATTGAGGTGACTTGTGGGGACCACCCCCAGCCGAAGGGCTTCCAGGGACTGGCGGGCGGTCACGGAATCCTCTAATGTTTCCGGGGACATGCTTTTGGAATCAAGGGGTTCTGGAGATTTTTCAGCCCCGGGTTTTTTTGTTTGAGGTTTTTCTGTTTGGGGTTTTTCGGGCGGGGGCGGTGCGTCAAACCCCAGTTCTTCACGCGGAATCTCCCACGGGGTGTGGGGCATCTCATCAAATTCCACCCGAAGGACGCGCCCCCCCCTGAGCAGCGCCACCACCCTTCCGGCACCCCAGTCCGCATGGGAAATGATCTGCCCTACCCTGGGAACCCGGCCGTCAGACATCCAGGAATTCCTCCTCATCCGCCGTTTGTTCCAGAAGGGTATATCCGCCCTGGATCAGCCCGCCGGCCTCTTCCGGCGATAATGGCGTCTCGCCGTCATTTTTCTGCCCGTACAGGTAATCCACATAGGTTTTCACGAACAGCCGCCGGTGGCTCACCTCAAAGGTGTACTCCGCCATGGTCTCGGCCAGTACTTTCAGGCTGTGGGCCTGAATCTCCGCATCGCCATGCCATCCGGTGGCGGTTTCAAAGATGTGGAGCAGCCGCTCGCCCATGCGGTTAAGCAGTTCGGCCGGTTCCAGGTCCAGGTGTTCCAGATCGATGACCGCTGCCTGGGGGCTCCGCTCCCCCAGGGGAACCGGGCTTTTGAGCCGCTGATCCAGGGCCGGGTAGTCGGGCACCACATTCCGCAGGAATTCCGGTGGCACCGCATACAAAAACAGGGTGGAGGGGAGCCTGGCCTGCCCGCACAGGTCCACCACCTGCCGAAGATTATCACCCACCGCCAGCATCTTTCGACTGGTGAGGGAGAGGTTCCGGTCCACCTCGTCAAACAGAAGCGCAATACCGGGGAAACCGTAGCCGCTGATGACCTGGGAGAGACTTCGAAGCATCTTGAATCCCGTGGCCGGTTCAATGGCTTCAAACACCCCCAGGGAACGGGTTTCACTCTGGGGGACCGGTTCACCCAGGAGCCACGGCTCCAGTGCCGCTTCCCGCTCTTCATCCCCTTTCAGGTAGGCGGCCATGAAGGAAGCCGCCGCTTTTCGGTAGGAATGGCTTTCAGCCGATACCCGGGCCGCGGTCCGGCTGATCCAGTGAAGGGCACGCTCTTCGCCCATGGCCGTCACCCGGTCGTCGGCCAGGTCCCTCAGGATATCCGTGAGGCCCCGGGTCGGTTCAATCCCTTCCTCCAGGGGCGGGCTCATGAGGTTTACCGCCACCGCCGCGTACACCTTCACCGGGTCATCGTAGGGGCATTCCCGGGGTGAGAGGTTCACCAGGGCCGTGAGAAACCCGTGTTTCCAGGCCAGGTCCCGCACACAGTAAAGGAAATGGGTTTTCCCGCCCCCGTAATACCCCTGTACCAGTTTAAAGGAGGCGCCTCTCGGATTGTGTTTCAACCGGGCCAGGTATTCCCGGTCCAGGATGGTCAAATAGGAATCATTGCCCACATTCAAATGGGTAATCCCCTGTTCCGGCGGCTGCCCGGACTCCCCCGCCCGCATAATGATGTGCTGGGCCAGTTCCGGCTGAAGTTCCCCCTGAGGTTCCTTTTTAGTCATGGATGCATTCCTTTATGCGACGGGTGTAAACCAGAGACTCAGGTAATACTGCCCCCGACCAGCCCCCTCTTCAATATAGAGAACATGCTTCTTGTTTTTGGTGCTGGATCCCGTGGCCGCCCCCAGGTTCAGCCGGACCCCCTGCTGCTCCAGGAGCCCCCTTTGGCGCAGGGCCGACAGGTCCCAGGCCAGGTGAAAACGCCCGTAGGAACGGTAGTTGCCGGAAAGGGGTTCCTGGTGAAACCGGGTGCCCTGAAACAAAAAGGCCACCCCGGGAAGCAGGCCCATGATTTCCACCCGTTCGCCTGCCGGTTTTCGAATGCGAAACAGTTCCGTCCGGTAGGTCTCCAAAAGGGCCTCGAAAAACCGTTCCGAAGACCACCCGGCCTCAAAGGCTTTCAACTGCTTTTGAATGGCGGCCATGATGTTGCGGGGTTTTGCGGGCATCTCCGCCACAGGCAGCCGGGCATAGGCCAGGGTGGCCCGGTTCCGGGAAAGATCGACCCCCACCGTAAAGGGCGGCAGACTGAATTCCATGGGGTCGCCCGTGATCAGCCGGCAGGTCATGTTCTCCTTTTGCGCGGCTTCGTTCAGCTCTTTTCCAAATGCCAGTCCGCGGGCGACGGCGCGTTCCCGCTGATCCTCGGTCACCGCCTCCAGGAGCGGGGGCAGGTCCAGGTCCAGCCCCACGGCTTCCGGATCAAACTGTTCCAGCACCCGGGCCGCGGTATCCACCTTGTCCGGGGATTCCAGGGTATTGAGAGAACAGAGGCTTTTGAGGGCTTTCTGAACCCGGGTCAGCCCTTTTAATTTTTCCGTGACCGGGTCCAGCAGGGTGGTGGCCAGTTCCGTTACAGGGGTTTCATGCATCGGTTATGCTCCTTTTTGAATGCCCAGTTCCTTGAGAACTCTTTGAACCGTTTGAGGGGGTTTCCGGCCGCAGCAGCGGGGACAGGTTTTTTTGTGTGCAAAGGATGCCAGACATGCGGGGCACAGCAGGTGCAGGCTATGGTCACAAAACCCCGGAGAATAGGTCTCCGTGCCGCAGGCCTCACAGGCCATGGGGTCGAAATCCTTTGAGAGCAGGTTGTATATCACGCTGATGCGCCGCTCCTTTTTGCGGCGTTTCACCAGCACTTCACAGCGGATGACCGGCAGTCGGGCCAGAAGCAGGGTCAGTGGACGAAGGGAAACGCGAAGCCGGTATTTTTCTTTCAGGGCCGATATTTTGGCGGCTTTTTCCCGGGAGAGCTGCGCCATTTTTTCCCTTCGAACCGCCAGGTCCGACCCGGTCAGTTTCCGCCGTTCGATTTCATCCGCCATTTCCTTCTTGAGATCCAGGAAATAGGTTTCAATACGCTCCATGTCCCGCAAATGGTGCCGCGAAATGGTGGTTTTAAACTCGGAGAGCCCTTCTTCCAGACCCCCGAGGGTGCGATGGCAGGCGGTGACAAAAAGCCGGTCCAGTTCTTCCGGGGAAACCTCGGAGGGTTTTAGGTTTAGGGGTTCCCATTGAGCCGCCTGGGCCGGAATCAGTTCCGAAAGCGCGGGGCAGTGTACCTGATGCCGGGATATGCAGGGGTGGTATTGAAGCTGGTGCCGCTCGTCGGCGTCCGCGGTCACCTCCAGGGACCAGAGCCAGTAATCCACGGTGCTCTTGTGGGTGGCTTTCTCTCGAAAGGCGCTGTTGGTAAAGGCAAAGCGGGACCCCACATCCAGGGCGGTTTTTTTGGGCGACGCGCCGGAGGGCATGGCCACGGCCGCCGCGCACCCCATGTCCAGGGCCATGGGGATGAACCGGTCCAGCAGTTCGGTGCCGTAGCCCATGGTCAGGGTTTCGGAATCCCCGGAAATCCCTTCCCCTTGCCCCGGCTCCGAAACACGCAGCAGGGAATCGGGAAGGCCCAGTCCCTTTTGAACGTCCCCGGAGAGCAGGGCCTCAAAGCCCTTTTGATTCCCGTCCCACTCCACAATGCCGTCGGAGCCTTCAATGATATGTTCAGCAAATTGAAGTAATTCGTTCATTTTATTTATATTTCATAATCCGTTGAAAACAGGTCCGCATCCAGTTGCTTGATTTTGTCGTACTGGTTCCGGGCCGCCAGCAGCTCATCTCCCAGGCGGTCAAAGGCCGTGGTTACATCGTCATCGGTTTGGCTTTGGCCATAAATGTCCAGAATGCGCTCTTCAAATTCCGCTTCATTTTTGGTCTGGCCCAGCACCAGGTCCACTTCCCCGATCACCAGTTCAAAGAGATTGATGCGCTTGTCCAGCACCTCCAGAATGTGGTGTTCCGCGGTCTTGTGGGCGCAGAGATTATACACGTGGACCGGCCGGGTCTGCCCGATGCGGTGAATACGGCCGATGCGCTGCTCGATCTTCATGGGGTTCCAGGGAAGATCAAAGTTCACCATGGTGGAACAGAACTGGAGGTTCCGCCCTTCCCCGCCGATTTCAGAGCAGAGCATCACCGGGGTCCCGTTTTGAAAGCGCTCGACGGCCCGGTCCTTGTCCCTCGCGCTCATGCCCCCGTGAAACCGGGAAAAACCGACCTTTTCCTCACTCAGCCGCTTTGCAATCTCTTCCAGTGTGGCCGTAAAACGGGAAAAGACCATCACCTTTTCCCCGCTGACCTTCAACAGTTCCAGAAGCCGGGTGGTCTTGCTGGTGTGGGGCACATAATCGCAGAGTCCGGCCAGTCTGGTCATCTCTTTTTTGAGGTCCGAATCCACCCGGTCATGTTTTGATAGCTTCAGCAGTGTCTTTCGAACCGCCCCCGGGCTGGAGCCCGCCTCCTGGAGCAGCATACCCAGGGACAACCGGTTCATCCCCCGCTGAAACCCCGTTCTCACCAGGTCCGTGAGCCTGGCGTACAGTTCCTGCTCCGCCGGAACCCCATCCACCAGTACCGTGGTGGCATGGCGGGGCGGCAGTTTGATGTCCGCCAGGGCCCGGGTGTTTCGAATCATCACCCGGCCGATGAGGTCCCTTAAACGGGCCCGGTTTTGGGGCCGGGTGGGATCGCCCCTCAGAACAAATTGTTTTCGGTAAGCACTTTTTGTGCCCAGCTGCCCCGGCTTCAAGAGCGTCACCAGGCTGAAGAGATCCATGAGGTTGTTTTCCACGGGTGTGGCACTCAGCAGCAGCAGAAACCGGCTTTTCAGTTCATTGATCAGTTTCCACCCCACGGTCCGGTCATTTTTCACGTGATGGGCTTCATCCACAATGACCATGTCAAACCCGATACCGGCAAGCAGGGGCCTGTGCCGTTTGTTCCGGGCCAGGGCCAGGGATGCCACAACCAGGTCGTTTTCCCGCCAGAAGCGTTCAGGATCATGACGCATTCCGGGATGATCTGTGCTGACCGCCTTGATTTTAAATTTGGTTTCAAGCTCTTCAATCCACTGACTGGTGAGGGCTGGCGGCGTCAGAATCAGGGCTTTTTTCACCATGCCCCGCAGGAGGTATTCCTTGAGGATCATGCCCGCTTCAACGGTCTTGCCCAGCCCCACCTCATCGGCCAGCAGAACCCGCCCCCTGAAGGACCGCATGACTTTGCGAACTGTTTCCACCTGGTAGACGTAATGCTGAACACCCCTCAGGGTATTGAGGCAGATGAGGTTGTCAAACTGGTCCGCCTGGGAAAGGCGTGCCGCCTGCCGGGCGAGAAAATACTGGTTAACGGCGGCCGGGTTTCCCTCGATAAACCGCTGGTGCACTAGTTGGGGGGATTGGACGGCAGCCGTCATTTGAATGGGGGGCGGTTTTGGTTTGGCCCGGGACGGCATTTTGCCGGAAGTTGCCGGTGCCTTCTCTTTTGAAGATCCTTTTCGGGAGGGTTGTGTCGGTTTCGCGGTTTTCGGTTTTCCCTTTTTGCTCGAACGGTTCGTTTTTTTGGGTATTTTCTTCGATTTCGGCACCCCTGTTCGGGGGCGCTTTTTTCGGATCACCGGCTTCGCAGTTTGAAACCGGCAATATCGTATGATCCGCTCAAGATCAGCCCAATCAATGTCCGCTTCCGCCAGGATTGCGGGACCGTGGGCGTAGACTTTTTCCAGAAACGTCAGGGCTTCCCGGGGTTGGTCCCTGTCAAAAAAGTAGAGCCCCATCTGAAAGGTTTCGTTTAAGTGGGATTTTGATAGTTTTTGGACCATTGTTTGAACCCCATTTGCGGGATTGAGGACACTGAACACTGAGAATTAAGGCAAATCCAAACTTGCCTTCTTTTTTTTTCGGGAAGTGTAAAGCACATTTTATTGTGTGTCAATAAAAATATACTACCATATGTTGGATTGAACTCTTGAATTATGAATTCCGGGGACACCATACTCAACTATTGACATTTAACGAAGCGCTTGTAACCATTTCTCGATGGCACGGATGGCAAGAGCGGTAGCACCGGGGTTTCCTCACCATGTGACCCAAAGAGGAAACAGGCGCAGAAGACATTTTTGAATGGTGAAGATTATCAGGCCTATCTCGATCTGATGGCACATTGGTGCAAAGAGCATCGTGTGCGGATTTGGGCCTACTGCCTGATGCCGAATTACGCATTATGTTAAGCTCGACATAATACGAGATTATTCATCAAGGTGAAGATAAAAGTATCAACAATTTTATTCACTATGCAAGATATGACACCTGATTGCAGCAATTTAACAGCCTTGACTATTTGGAAATAAGTGATAAACTTTACCACGTTCTCAAAATTCTCTAAAAAGTCTATCATGAAACGAAAACTAACAGCGGGACTTGTTATTTCACTGGTTATGTGCGTTGTGCTGGGGAACGGTCCCCTCAGCGCCGTGATGATCTGCGTTCATGAGGACGGCAGCCATGGGGAAAAGGCGATTCATTTTCATTACGGGCAAGTGCCGGGGCAACCCTGCGATGAGTCTCCCAAAGGGGCAGGCTATGGGGCCGGTGAAGAAGGGCCTCGACATTTTTCCCTGGCGCTTGAAATCCCCGTGAATGTCCAGGTTTCTTTCAAACGCGTTTTAAGCCCGCTTCCGTGTGCCAGACTCCATAGCCCCCAGTCCACCATTGATCCCCCTGCGGCCATCCGTGGCGGACACGGTTTTTATGATGCCGCTTTTGTTTTTCCGGATCCCGCCTTTCCCAACACCACCATTTTAATCATCTGATCACCTCCATTTTTCCGGCCTATTTTTCTTCGAAGCCCCGCCTTTTTCGCGGGTCCATGCCGTTGGAATATGGAGAGATGTTTCATGACTTTGAGAAAATTTAAATTCCCGAAAGTATTCCGGATGTTGCTGTTGTTCATTTTATCCGTCTGGTTCCATGCGGATACCCGCGCGGAGGTCCCGTCACAGACCTTCGACTTTGGCGGGAATCCCGTTACCCTTCAAAAAGCCATCGATCTGGCCATTGATAATAATCCTGATCTGAACGTCTCACGCTGGGAACAGCGCGCCATGGAAGGTCGCGTGATTCAAGCCGGGCTTCTTCCCAACCCAGAAATTGAGGCTGAAACGGAAAACTTTGGCGGTTCAGGTGAATTCAAGGGTTTCGATGGAACCGAGACCAAGGTCGAGTTGAGCCAGCTGATCGAATTGGGGGGGAAACGCGCCAAAAGGAGTACCCATGCGGCGCTCGGTCGCGACCTTGCCCAGCGGGATTACCAGGTGGAACGGGCGGACGTGGTTGCACAGGTGACGCTGGCATTCATGAATGTGCTTTTTGCCCAGGAGCGTCTGTCCCTCATGCGAAAACTGCTGTACCTGGCGGATGAAGTTCTTCAAACCACATCCGAACGGGTGAAAGCGGGAAAAATTTCTCCCGTGGAAGCGGTCAAAGCGGAGGTGGACCGTTCCACATCCCGCATCGATGTAAAACACGCCCAGTATGATCTTAAGGTCGCTCGAAGAAAGCTTTCAGGGGCCTGGGGGGGGACAACCCCCACTTTCGGTGAGGCCACAGGTCGCCTGGGTCGATTGCTTCCGCCGCCCTCGCTGGAGACCCTTGAAGGCATGGTCTCTCGAAATCCGGATGTTGCCCGCTGGGCCCTGGCCATTGAGCAGCACCGTGCCGGAGTGGACCTGGAAGAGGCCCAGGGGATTCCCGATTTGACGGTGAGGTTGGGTGCTA
>Ga0233437_1006409_pt1 | contig 12029 bp, 10 predicted proteins | sample SI_122_August201_FD_182714 | JGI IMG/M metagenome (GOLD analysis project Ga0233437, IMG submission 182714) | Seawater microbial communities from Saanich Inlet, British Columbia, Canada - SI_122_August2016_200_MG | ecosystem: Environmental > Aquatic > Marine > Inlet | place: Canada: British... | reverse complement strand
CGGTTTTTCGCGAAGCAAACTTAGAACATCTTAAAATTCTTATGTAAGAGACAGGTTTTATCGTTCAACTTTTGTTCTGCAAAAACCTAACCGGACATTGCTGAGTCGAAATACGTCAATGGGTTTGAGCTTGGAAATGAAACGGGATTCGGGTCAGGTAGTCTACTGTATCAAATCGTATTCTTTCGCATGACAAGACTGGTAGGTTAAAAATAAAAGAGGGGGACACCTGAGTGGGTAAACCGCAAAGCTGTTAAAGCGTTTACGGTTCAATGTTTAAGTCTCATACCGTGAGCGGGTGTTTATGAAACAGCTGCTTGAAGATAATCAAGGCAGCCTGTTTTTTGCAGGATTTCGTTCAGTTCATTTTGGGCGGATTCGCTGAGGTCTGCGTATGACTGGCGGAGGGCGGCCAGGCATTTAACTTGAAATTTGAAGACTCCCTGGGTATAAGGCATGCCGCCCGCTTCAAATGAGAACTCCTTTTCACCGGCTTCGAAGGCCTTGGCATTGGCGAGCAGAAAAGGGAAATAAAATTTGCCTGCAATCTGCAGGAGCTTTTCAATGACCTCAGGCAGCGGTTCTGTATCCGGCCGCCACTCCCCTACGAACCCCGACAGGTCGTGGGTATGCAAAACCCAGCGAAAGGTGTAGGGGGCACGCTGACGGGCATGCTCGATGATGGCCAGGTCGTTGTGGTATTGGGAGAGCTGTCCAAAGAGTCCGAACTCTGCCATGGAGGGGCGGGTACCAAACATAAACCACCGCTCTGAAACATGGCTTTCCAACGTGTCCAGAAACAGATTGGAAATGTGCTCCAGCATGGGCCGGTTGTGTTCCGACGAGCCCACAAAGGACAGACGGCCCATCTGTCGCTCTCTGAAAGCTTCTGCAAATGCTTCGATATTTTTTTTGCCACTGCCTTCGAACATGTCAAAGGCGATCCATTCACTGATCTGCTTGACATAGCGTTCATCAAACCAGCGATAATGATACATGGCCTTGGACAGCAATTCATCGGCCAGATCTTCAATTAAAAAAGCCAGAAAGGCATCGGCTTCACGCTCTGGAACAATCGATCGGCCGTTGACATGGCGCTCTTCCAGATCATAAATCAGCGGGGTGGAATCATTATGAAAGGAACCGTCCGGATATTTGAAGACCGGAATGACCGGCGCCTTGACCTGTTTTTTCGCATGCTCCATGCCCACGGCACCGTCTTTCCAGACGTGGGGAATACCTCGATACCGCATCACCGCGCGCATTTTCATGGAATAGGGGGAACCGATATGACCGTAAATGGTGTAGAGGCTGTCTTCCTGATTTTGCATGCTTTTCTCCGTTTAGTGTTATGTTCAATGACCTATTCGCCTTCCCTGTCTGGAATCAACCCCGCGGGTCGAACTCTCCAGATCCCACCACGCTTCCAGCGCCTTGCCATCATCAATGAGGCCATATCCAAAAAGATCGTCCGTCTCCGTGGTAATCCGGTCCACCACTTGTTGGGAGTCGAGGGTATCATGATTCAAAACGATGGAAAACAGGACGTTTTCCCAACGCGTTTCTGACGAAACACTTGGCTCCGGGGACGGATTTATGCGTGTTTTGAATCATGATACCCTCGACAGACCTCAAGCTGATGAGTTACAAAATTTGCAACTAATCCCCTCGACGGTCCGCATGCTGGATAGTTACAAAAATTTAACTGATGTTTTAAAAAGATAATTCCGGATTGATTTTGTTCTGTCAAGTCTGTGTATGTCCCCCACGTTTAACAATCACATTGACAAAGATCATCTGAAAGAATAAGAAAAGTGAATACCATATATTTTACTAACGTCAAAAGCATTGCCTGGACCTTAAACGGAGGAGCCATCATGAAGATTCTTATCACGTATTTCAGCCAAACCGGAAACACCGAAAAGATTGCCCGCGCCATCGGTGAAGTTGCCGCCCAGAATAACGAAACCGAGATCAAAAAAATGGAAGAGGTTGATGCCGGTGCGGTCAGTGGTTATGATTTTATGTTCATCGGTTCGCCGCTGCATGCCTCCAACCTCGCGGCCCAGGTCAAAACGTTTCTGGGGGATCTCCAGCCGGGAGCGAGCCAGAAGCTGGCTGGATTTATCACCCACTTCGCGCCCGCCTATCCAAATCAGGCCATGGACGGGTTTATCGAACCGATCAAGGCCGCCTGTGCGGAGAAAGGGATCGAATTCAAAGGCTGCTTCGACTGCCAGGGCGCTTTGACAGAAGCGCTCCATGAGATGGTCCAGAAGAGCCAGAATTTTTCTGATGAGCAATGGGCTGAGATCATCAAAGCGATGACCGGACATCCCGATGCAGGTGACGAAGCCAAAGCCAAGGAATTTGCCAGGGAGGTCTTGGCCTAAGGCAACACTTCGGTTATTCACAGTTGTTTGCTGACACCATGGAGGTGGTCGGCGAGGTTGAATAATAATATCACTTCGTCAGTGACGGTCGGTTTGCATTTGAAATAAGGAGCAGTAAAATGAAAAAATTCATTATTTTAGTCATGATGTCAGTCATAGTATTGGTGCTGACCTCTTGTGACAAAATATTGGAAACCGCGTTTAAACGTCAAATAAACCAAACCAGGTCTGAGATGCTGACCGATGGTAATCTGCATGTCGTTCTGGTGGGATCGGGAGGACCCATGCCCAATACCGAAAGGTTTCCTGCCAGCGTTGCCGTGATGGCAGGAGGAGAATTCATCCTGGTAGACACGGGTGGCGGCGCTGCTCGCAATGCGATGTTACAGAACCTACCGCTGTCTGGTCTGAGTGCCGTTTTCCTGACCCACTTTCACTCCGATCACATTGCGGACCTGGGAGAGGTCAACATGAACTCCTGGGTCATGGGTAGAAAACAGAGACTGGAAGTGTATGGTCCCGAGGGTGTGGAAAAGGTCGTTGCGGGATTTACGTTGGCTTATGAACTGGACTCCAATTACCGCACAGCCCATCATGGAGAGGGTGTCGCTCCGACAGAGGCTCGCAATCCGATTGCCAGAAGGGTCAGTACCTCGGCTCCGGACCAGTCGCAGCTGTTTTTCGATAGAAATGGTCTCAAGGCCTATGTATTTCAACTGGACCATTTCCCGGCCAACCCGGCAGTGGGATATCGATTTGAGTATAAGGGAAAGGTGGTCGTCATTTCCGGTGATACCAAGAAGGTGGACAATCTGGTTAAATATGCGAAGAACGCCGATATTTTTATCTGTGAAGCGCTGGATGACAAAACGATCAATTTCGCCTCCAGAGTGGCCGCAGAAGTCAATCGATCGGCAATTTCAAAAATTCTTTCCGATATTCCCGATTATCATATGACCCCGGTCGAGGCTGCTCAAGTCGCCCAGGAAGCCGGCGTGAAAAAACTGGTCTTTTATCACATTGTGCCGCCGGTCACCAATTTTCTCCTGAAACGCAGGTACATGGACGGTGTCGATGATGTATTTGATGGCGATATAGAACTCGGAGAAGATGGAATGACCTTCGTGCTTGAATAATCGTCGTTGCGATATCACAACGACGTCCCCATGTTACTGCTATTTAGATTGAAAGGTGTTGCTGAAGGTAGGTGGGGATGGAACTGTCGGTGATCTCATTGACGGATTTCCAATTGATTCCAGCTGGTTTTCCGCCCTTGCGAACCATGTTGTTTAAGATCGCAGGGTGGTTGTGAATGATCCCTGCCGCGAACACTGTTAGATCCGCAATTTCGATATCATCAGCGGGAGCCCAGACTTTTTCGATCAGTTTCCGATTTAAAAACAAGCGAAACCGATGGAGATTTCCCTTCGTGAGTCTGGCCAGGATGGAGGTTTCAAATTCCCTGTTCCACTGCAACCAGGCATAGGACAGAAGTTCATTAGCCAGCAGATCTTCGGAGGCAAAAATGAGCCCCTGCTCCGGTTCAGCGACACTTCCAATATCCGGACCAATGGTGGTCAGAACTTTGCGTCCTGATGTCAGGGTCAGTCTTAATTTGCTTTTGATTTCCGGGACCTCATTGATCTCTTCGTACATGGCATAAAAGTCCTTGCCCCCGCTGTGAAAATCCTGACGGCTGTCGTCTCGTAAAAAGCCCACTCCCAGTTTGAACCCGGAAGTGATATCTCCCATGGCGTGGGATGCCACCCGAGGTATGAAGATGATGTGGTCGACCTGGTTGACCACCGAGGTAATCATCAAAGGCTTTTTCCAGTGGTGCGCTCCTTCAGGCTGGGTCCGGATATAGGCGTCATAGCCCTCCTCTTCGAAAAAGACCGGTTTAACGGCACATTCATGGATGACATCCAAGAGTCCGGCAGATTTGCAGAGATCTCGTGAGGCGCCCCGCTTTTTATCCCGGGTCCAGTGCACATCTGCCACGCCGCTTTGATCCCCCACCAGAATCTCACCGGCGCCTTTTTCCTGCAGAATCGTGACCAGGGATTTCAGCAACCAGGGATCCGAGGTGGCGGGAAATTCGTTACCGGAGTTCAGGGCGAGTTTGACTAGAATTCGATCTCCTTTAGACAGCCAGGAAAAATCAGTGGCTCCGTCCAGAGTCTGCCTGACCAGATTGAGCGCTTTTTCATGTTCTCCCTTGGGAATCCAGGCACTGCTGACGGTGGGCCTGTACCCGGCTAAAACAGGCAGCGCCGCACTTGGATTTTCAACGATATCGGTTGACGGTTTTGCAAGCGACGGCAGCATGGCTGAAGATGCCAATCCGGCAGAAACGCCCAGGAAAGTACGTCGGTTTAAGCGTGTGTCGGGTTTGGCTTTTTTTGTTTTCATGGTACCTTATCTGGATGGGAGTTAGTTCTGATGATGCAACGGCTGTTTCTTTCTGCAATCTGAGGTCCTGTTAGTTACAATTATGTCATAGGCCTCAGAATGTGTCTAATTCAATTTTAACACCAGTTTGACACTGCAGCTGGTTGAATTGAGATTTGGTCATGAAGATTGGGATGAGGTCATTCTGGCGAAGTACCCATCGTTGAAGGTCTTTCTGGAGATGAATCGTGATCCTGAATACCTGAAGATCATTCATTACCGCATGGATGGGATTGAGGATTCCCGCCTGATCATGACCCTGCAATCAAGTTAACCGAATTAGCGGACATGATCATCGGGTTCCCTGATTTAATGTCCCACTATCTTGTCATGCCGTATATGGACTTGATCCGGCATCCAGGTTCATTGACAGGTACCAGACCCCGTTTCTGACCGAGGCCAAAAATTCTGCAGCCGACCCTGTTCATCGTCTTTCTCCTTACTTCGATTGTCATGACGATCTTCTGTTTGACAGTACTTCCTGCAGCTGTTTAAATCGGCAACCGATCTCCCGACTCTGTTGAACTCGCTGCCCGAAATTCAGTGGTTGTTTTTCTTTCAAGAATCTGGTTAGATGGCATCAACGACAAAAAGTAAAAGATGACATTGCAGCGCGGAGTTTTTATAGGAACCTCCGAGTTGTAGATGAGGTTGAGATTGAATTCTAAACACTTTGATTGAAGGAGATGAGGCTATGTCGGAAAAACAGATAATTGGGACTTCAGAAGCCCAGATTGCGGTACATTGGGGAGAAGAGGAATACTATCAACCTTCACCGGATTTTGTGGGCCAAGCCAATCTGACAGACAGCCGTATTTTTGAGCGGTTCAGTCTGGAGAACTTTCCTGAATGCTACAACGAGTTTGCCGAACTCCTCTCCTGGGACAAATATTGGGATCAGACCCTGGACACCAGTGATGCGCCCTGCTTTAAATGGTTCGTAGGTGGGAAGCTCAACGCCAGCTATAACTGTATTGACCGGCATCTCGCTGAAAACCGGAACAAAACCGCCATCCACTTCGTACCTGAGCTGGAAGAAGAGCGTATCGAGCACATCACCTACCAGGAACTCTATGTGCGGGTCAACGAGATGGCGGCACTGTTGAGGGACTTCGCCGGGTTAAAGCAAGGGGACCGGGTGACGATTCATATGCCCATGTCTGCTGAGCTGCCTGTTACCATGCTGGCCTGTGCACGTTTGGGAGTGATTCATTCAGTGGTTTTCGGTGGTTTTTCTGCCAGCGCCTGTGCCGACCGGATTGTGGATTCACAAAGTCGGGTGTTGCTGACCATGGATGCCTATTATCGCAATGGAAAACTGCTCAATCACAAAGTGGCCGCTGATGAGGCCTGCGCGATTGCAGAAAAGAATGGCCAGATTGTGGATAAAGTCCTGGTCTGGCAACGCTATCCGGGTAGGTCCGCTTCTGATGCGCCTATGGTTGATGGGCGTGATGTCTTTGTGAACGAGAAATTGAAGGATTTTTACGGGGTGCGTGTGGACCCGGTTTCTGTTAATGCCGAGGATCCCCTCTTTTTGATGTATACCAGTGGCACGACAGGTAAGCCGAAGGGATGCCAGCACAGCACAGGCGGTTATCTGGCTTATGTAGCAGCGATGTCGAAGTACGTGCAGGATATTCACCCCGAAGATGTCTATTGGTGCATGGCTGACATCGGCTGGATCACCGGCCACTCATTTATCGTTTACGGTCCTCTGGCCTTGTGCGCCTCCAGTGTGATTTATGAAGGGGTTCCTACCTATCCGGATGCAGGTCGATCCTGGCGAATAGCCCAGGAGCTGGAAGTGAATATTTTTCATACGGCGCCAACGACGATTCGGGCGTTGCGGAAAATCGGACCCGACGAACCCCAGAAGTACAACTTCAACTTCAAGCACATGACTACAGTGGGCGAGCCCATCGAACCCGAGGTCTGGAAGTGGTACTATAATATAGTAGGTAAAGGCAAGGCCGCTATTGTCGATACCTGGTGGCAGACTGAAACCGGCGGTTTTCTCTGCAGCACCATGCCCGGTCTTACGCCAATGAAGCCCGGAAGTGCCGGGCCGGGCGTCCCGGGGATTCATCCGATTATTTTCGATGAGGTGGGGACTGAGATTTTACGTGGAGAAGGTCGGGCTGGGAATATCTGTATTCAGAATCCCTGGCCGGGGATGTTTCAGACGATCTGGGGAGATCGCGAACGCTTTGTGGAAACCTATTTCGCCCGCTACTGCAAAAACAAGGAGAGCAAGGACTGGCGCGACTGGCCGTATCTTACTGGAGATGCTGCCATGGAAGCAGAGGATGGTTATTACCGCATATTGGGCCGGATCGATGATGTGATCAACGTTTCCGGTCACCGACTGGGGACCAAGGAGATCGAATCCGCTGCGATGGTGGTGAGCGAGGTTGCTGAGGCAGCGGTAGTGCCAGTGGCTCATGACATCAAAGGGAAGGAACCGGATCTCTATATTGCTCTAAAACCCGGGGTTGAGGCGACTGAAGAACTGGCCCAGAAGATTTCTGATACGATCTGCAGCGAAATCGGAAAAATCGCCAAACCCCGCAAGGTCTGGATCGTACCTGATATGCCCAAGACCCGTTCTGGCAAAATCATGCGCCGTGTGCTGGGTGCCATCTCCAACAAGAATGACGTGGGAGATGTCATGACTCTGGCCAACCCGGACGTCGTCGACACCATCAAAACAATGGTGGAGAAGTGACCTGATAGCTTTAAACATCCCCTTGATTCACCGGGATCAGGGGGATGGTTTCTGTAAAACAAATCATCGAAATTAGGCAGGTTGGGCAATATATTGGTTGCGCAACAGAAATATAGTCTTTAAATAGGGGGGACATGATACGTGTATCTTGTCCCCCCTTATTTTATGGGGATACTACATCCGCAGATTCAGCGATTCGGGGAAGCGTCTTTCCGCCGAGTCGCCAAGCTCTCGGTCAAAGACCTGGATACCCAGTTTCTGGTCGTTATGCTGAAAGGGGAGGTGACGTAAAATTTCCGTTATATCTTGACAATGTGAAAAAACAGGTACAAGTTTACGGTATATAGGAAACTTTTTAGATAATCAGGGAAATTTCATGTATATAAGAGGCAATTACACCGATAGAATCCGTCCGTTTATTGGAAAGCCGGTAATCAAGGTCATCACCGGCATGCGGCGGTCCGGAAAAAGCACATTTGTCAAACAGATCATCGCCCATCTGGCGGTCGAGTTGGTCCCGGAAAAAAGCATCCTCTATATCAACAAGGAGTCCCTGGAATTTGACTTCATTCGCAACTACCGGGATCTCCACACCTATGTCCAGGAGTTTTTTTCCGGTATTACAGACAAGAAATATCTCTTCGTTGATGAGATTCAGGAAATCGAAAACTGGGAGAAGGCCATCACCTCCTTTTTTTCTGACGGCGATGTCGATATTTTTATCACCGGATCCAATGCCCACCTTCTCTCATCCGAGATTGCCACCCTGATTTCCGGACGCTATATTGAGTTCCCGCTCTATACACTTGGGTTCAATGAGTTTCTGCAGTTCAGGGACGACCAGCGCGGAATCGTCGAGGAGGATTTTCGCAATTATCTGCGTTTTGGCGGGTTACCGGCATTGCACCATTTTGACTTTAATGAGGAAGTCGTCTATCAGTATATCAATGCGCTCTACAGCACGATTTTGCTGAAGGATGTCATCAAGCGGAACAATATTCGCAATATTTCACTGCTTGAAAATATCACGAAATTTATCTTTGATAACATCGGCAACATCTTTTCGGCCAAGAAGGTTTCCGATTACCTCAAATCCCAGCGGATTCGTGTCAGGCCGGAAACAGTCCAGAACTACGTTTCCTATCTGTTGTCGTCATATGCGATATATAAAGTTCCCCGATACGACATCAAGGGAAAGCGCCTGCTTGAGATACATGAAAAGTACTACCTGGGGGATATCGGGTTTAGAAACGCCCTGCTGGGATACAAAGATCAGGACATCTCGGGCATTCTGGAGAATATCGTCTTTCTGGAGCTGAAGCGGAGAGGCTATCAAATTGCCATTGGGAAACTCGGAGACCTGGAAATCGACTTTATTGCCGAAAAACAGAACGAAAAAGTTTACATTCAGGTTGCTTACCTGTTGGCTCAACCTGAGACGATTGAAAGGGAATTTTCTGTTCTGAAAAAAATAAAAGATAATTATCCGAAATTCGTTCTCAGCCTCGATACTGTCATCGGCGAAGATGTGGACGGTATCAGGCGCATGAACCTGATCGAATTTTTAATATCTGAAAACTCAATCACGAATGGGAAATAGAAACCCCGCACCTTGAGTGCTTCAACAAAAACACCGCCATGAACATAGAAAAATTAGGCTTCAACAATTGGTTTCAGGAGCAGGTTGATGGGTCCAAATTAGATGACTATCAACTGGCGAGGGTTATCGCCGTTGATAAGAACAGTTATGTGATTAATAGCGGACCAGGGGAGGTTGCGGCTGAAATAACCGGGAAAATGATGTTCACAGCTGACTCGCCCCTGGACTATCCGACCGTCGGTGATTGGGTGTATGCACAGTATTTTGATGAAGGGTCGTTTGCCATCATTCATGAAATCCTGCCTAGAAGGTCTTATTTAAAAAGGAAAACAGCTGGGAAAAAGATAGAGTTCCAACTGATTGCGGCTAATATCGATACCGCTTTTATTGTACAGTCTCTGGATAGCAATTATAATCCCAGGCGATTGGAGCGTTATCTGGTCATGGTCAAAGAGGGTCATATTCAACCGGTTGTCCTCCTGAGCAAAAGTGACCTGTTGTCTCCCACCGAATTGGACGAGAAGAAAAATGAACTTCTCGAACTCATGCCGGATGTGCAGATCGTTACGTTCAGTAGTCTGAATCGTGAAGGGCTGCAGAGCGTCAAGGATCTGTTGGGTGCAGGGCAAACATTTTGTCTGCTTGGGTCTTCAGGGGTAGGAAAAACAACCCTTCTAAACAGTCTTCTGGATAGTGATCATTTAAAAACACAGTCTGTGAGGGAAAAAGACAGTAAAGGAAAGCATACGACCACACGTCGTCAATTAATTCATTTAGCGGACGGCGGCATGGTCATTGATACCCCGGGGATGCGGGAACTGGGAAATATCAGCACGGAATCCGGTTTGAGTGAGGTGTTTGACGAAATCCTGGCGCTGGCCACTGAATGTCGTTACAGTGATTGTTCCCACACCCAGGAGGATGGATGTGCCATACTGGATGCGTTAGCTGATGGGACCCTCTCTGAGGATCGCTACCAGAATTATGTGAAAATGGAGAAGGAATCTACCTTCAATGAAATGTCATATTTAGAAAAACGGCACAAAGACAAAGAGTTCGGGAAAATGATTAAATCGGTTCTGAAACATCATCCAAAAAAACGCTCTTAACACGCTATGATTCAAATAGTTGAACTGGAGAGCGAGCGTCTTAAACTTCGACAATGGATAAAGGACGATTGGCCTGATTTTGCACGACTGTGTGCGGATCCGCTTGTCATGAAACATTTCCCCGCCATCCTCAGTCAAAACGAAAGCATTAAAATGGCTGATGCCGTTTCTGCGTTGATATCCGAACGTGGTTGGGGCTTCTGGGCTGTTGAAGAAAAAAGCAGTGGGCGGTTCATTGGTTTTGTGGGATTGCATGTCCCCCAGCCCGCACTGCCATGTTCTCCCTGTGTTGAAATTGGGTGGCGCCTGGCTAAGGAATATTGGGGCAAGGGGTACGCGACCGAGGCCGGGAAGGTGGCTCTGAAGTTCGCTTTTGAGGAGCTGCAACTCGCAGAGGTGGTTTCCTTTACTGTCGTTGAGAATTTAAAATCCAGGGCAGTCATGGAACGATTGCAGATGCTCAATACCCATCAAAATTTTGAGCACCCCTCTATCCCCGTGGGTCACAAGCTTAGAGAACATATCCTGTTTAAAATCACCAGGGGACAGTGGGAAACATCTGCAGTGTGACCTACTTCTCTCTCCCTTTTTCCCCCTGTTTTTTGATCTCTCCCAGAAACAATTTCACAATCGGAGAAATTTCAGGTGGGTGCCACTTTGCATCTTTGGCCTCTTCGGGCCATTCAAAGTTCAGATGTTCAATGGTTCCCGGCTCTGTGGCGTTGCTGAAACTGTCCAGGGTCGCCATCAGCACCTGGCGTTGTCCCCCGACGTCGTTAACCTGACCCAGCGCTCGCCCATAGGGGTATTCAAGCGCGACAGTTCTGGGGAAACCAATTTCCCGATGAAATTCAGGTGTGGGGGTCAAGATCACTGTTGAAATTCCCTTCTCTTCCAAAAAACGGGCAACCAATCCCACGGATCGGCAACATAGAGGTCAGGCGGGGGTCAGAAACACTGCCTCCACACCTTCCTTCAGCATTTTGGCCGACACTTTGGGCATGGTTTCTTCCAGTAGGACTTTCGGGTCCAACTGGAACCCATAATAGGAGTAACAGGTCGGTGTCAGGCTGCCGATGATGCCGTCTGCCTCAAATTCTTGAAATCTTTGCAGCGGGAGCATCACATTCATGTCCTGTTTGATATAGTCGGTATTAATATGGAGGTGGTTCACATCAATCTCTTTTTCCGTGGTTGTTTTCGGGATTTCCCTGGCTGTCGGATCACCCCAGGCGGGCTCTTTTCTTTCCCTTTCCATATCAAACGGCGTGTCCGATTTCAGGCTGATGCCGGCTGAGGTCAGCAGGGCAAACCGGGTTTGTGCAAGCGGTTTCTTTAAGGGCGTCCACGGGATTGGCCCTGAAAAATCTGCGGCGGGAATCTCTTTTCCGACCCAGGCCCCTAACGAGGGCGGCATGAATTTAAAACCGTTCACTATTTTTGAGGTGTTGTCCATAATTGCTCCTCTGTTGGTTAAAGGGTTTGTATGTCAAAGAAACTGGTCCAATCAACTGAAACGGATCCAGGCCCGATGCTCTTACTCCTTTATTATCTTTCGTTGTACCCCTGGGGGCATGACAGTTTGTATGAAAAAAAATGGTATCTGTTCAGCATCCACTCGACTCCTGGGAAATGCTGAATAGCTCATCAGCAAGGGGACTTGCCCCAGTTTAAAAGTAACATGTGCTTGTCAGTCTGTCCGCTATCACGCATTCTGAGTTTTTTGGCGATGCGAAGTAGGCCGACGT
>Ga0233437_1006405_pt1 | contig 12037 bp, 8 predicted proteins | sample SI_122_August201_FD_182714 | JGI IMG/M metagenome (GOLD analysis project Ga0233437, IMG submission 182714) | Seawater microbial communities from Saanich Inlet, British Columbia, Canada - SI_122_August2016_200_MG | ecosystem: Environmental > Aquatic > Marine > Inlet | place: Canada: British... | reverse complement strand
TTACCTTAGAAGCCATGGGAAGTTCCTCCTTTGTTGTGGATTATTAAATTTGTTTTGACCCTAAATGTTAAACAGGGAGGAACTTCCTTTCAACTTAAAATCCGTCATAGTCTCTATATAAACCTGGAATTTCAAAACTTTCCAAGAAACTCAAGACTACGTTTCCCAGCCTTGCATAATGCCGGGGGATGTGCGATGTTGGGTTCATGCACGTAACCCTTTTATGCAACCGGATAAGCGGAAACCGAATTGACCACAATATGTTGTGGTGGTAGGATTTTCCGATTAAGTTTCACAGATCTGAGGGCAGTTTCAGATATGTAAGGCATATTGCAGATTTTTGATGGTGCTGATTTTTTGAGGTATACTGAAGAAATAAAAACATGTGAGACGCATATTTCCTTCCCATGAGGTTTTCATGCTGGCCAATGTTCCTGTTCGCGACACGGAAAAAGAACTCAACATAACCCGCGACCAGGTCTATGCCAAATATGCTGACGAACTTCTGATCGAAAAATCTTAAAAAGCGACCTCCGGCTTTCTTTGGGCCAACAGTTCTTTCGCTTAATCCAAATATCGGAATTCAAGTTTCACAATATTGGGATTGCGAGCGCGGGCCGGTTTGGTTAATATAACTACATCTTCGCAATTTGAAATTTTTTGTATATGGCCCGTATAGAGAGGGAGGAACGCCATGCGCCGAAACAGGAACAAAACATTGCTGATTGCTGTATTTGCCATCTGCTGGATATTCGCTGCCATGCCACTTCATGCCAAGTCCTATACCGTTGGAATTGTTGAATGGGAGCCATGGGCCACCGCTTATGTGGCGGCGGAAAAGGGGTTTTGGAAGTCGGAAGGGATCGATGTGGCGGTAAAGCAATTCGACGATTATATGGGCGGCAGTGTAAAGGCTTTCAAATTTGGAAAAATCGATTTCGGCATCATGATGCTGGGAAACGCGGTGGATTTGATCAGAAAAGCCCCGAGGTACACGATTATCTACGAACATAACTGGTCCCACGGCGGCGACCTGTTTATCCTGTCAGGAAAACTGGACAGTATTGAAGATCTGAAAGGGAAACGGATTGGTGCATACAGCACTGCTGCACCCATAGGTTTCTTTTTGGAGAAGGTGCTTCAAAATGCGCATCTGAAGATTAAAGATGTGGAGCTCATCGAAGTGAGCAACACTTCAAAGTTGAATAAGTCCTTTAGAAACGGCGTTGTATCCGCTGTTGTCAGCTATGATCCGGAGGCCTCAAAGGTCGTTGGCGATGGTACGGGGAAACTCATGTTTACCTCTGCGGATTTCCCCGGCGTCATCCCTGAAGGCATCGTTGTGCAAAACCGTATATTGAGAGATAACCCTGTCGATGTGGAAAAATTCCTGCGCGGCTGGCTGCGGGCGGTAAAGTGGCAATCTGATCCTGCGAACAGGGAGGCGTATTTCGCTATCTTGAAAAGGACCATGTTCAAGGAGACCGCCTATTCGTCTCAGGATATTAAAAAGCTCACCGCGGGAGGAAAAATACATGGCACACTGGGAGAGATCACGGAAAAGAATGAACGGGAGATTCACGAATATATAAAAGAACTCCTGGCTTATTTGAAAGAGAGCGGGGTCCGCATTAAATCCTTTAAACCCCAGGACTACACCTCCACCGACATTGCCGTAAAAGAAGCAAAAAAGATATTTTGAATGGGGGAAATGGAAAGAAAAAATGAACATCCAAGGTCCGATGTTTAATTTTTACCAGTAGAGGAAATCAAATGAGTTCCAACAGCGGTCATATTGCCGGCAGAAAATTAAGCGGGGATTTCAGACTGTTTTCCAGTGGTTTGACGAGAAAACTCCTGCTTTGGTTTCTCTTAATCGCGCTTGTTCCCGTGACGACAGTCAGTTTGATAAGTTATTTGAACAGCCGAAACAGTCTGATTCGGGCTGCAGATGATCTGTTGGTCAGCTCCGCATGGCTTAAAGCGGGGAAAGTGATGTCCCTTGGCGAAAGGTGGCTGGTTGATGTTGAGATGCAGGCCGGGAACAAAGAAAACATCCGCCTTTTGAAAGACTTCAGAAAGGCTTACGAGGCGAGTGGACAATCGCCGGAAGCGTTTGTTGAAAGCTATCCCTGGCTCGTAATCGAAGATGAGCGAGGAGGAGATCTCCGGAATTTTCAGGCTGCGTATGGATATTCCGATATTTTACTGATTGACTTTGAGGGAAATATTCTCTTTTCGTCTTTCGGCAATGAAGATCTGGGAACCAACCTTTTTTCCGGGAAGTACTCCCATACCCTGTTTGCCGGAACTGCGGGAAAAGTGCTCAAAACGGGAAGACCCGGCTTTTCGGATTTTGAAATCTACGCGCCTTTAAACAACCGGGCCAACGGGTTTGTGGTTCACGATATGGTTGACGAAGAAGGAAGCAAGGTGGGACTTCTGGCCATTGGGGTTCAGGCGGTGCAAATCGACGTCATCATGAAGGAACTCTCCGATTCGGACAAAAAGAACGCTGAGGTGTACCTCGTGGGCAGTGATCTGAAAATGAGATCCAATTCAATCCTGGCCAAAGAAGAAACCATATTAAAAAAGCGGATAGATACGGAACAAACCCGGCTGTGGAGCAAAAACGCGGCGAACAGGGAAGGGCCGGATCCTTCGAAAACAAAGACCCGAGTCTATATGGGCCCCCACGGCAAAAAGGTCTTGGGTGTTCACCATCATATTTTCGTTGGAGATGTGCCGTTTGCTGTTATCGCCGAGATTGAGGCACAGGCGGCTTTTGCGTCGGCCATCGGATTACGCGGCATTGTCATCGCCCTTCTAATGGCAACGGGTATCGTGGTTATGTTCTTCGCGACTTTTCTCGCAAGACGCATCGCCCGGCCGATCTTTGATCTCGCAAAAAGCGCCGACCGTGTTGCCGCCGGACGGTTCGATCAGAAAATTCAAATCAAATCCAGGGACGAAATCGGGAAATTGGGAACGAGTTTCAACAATATGGTAAACAATCTGCGCCGCATGACAGAGGAGGACCAAAGACAAAACTGGCTGAAATCCGGGGCCGCGCAACTCAACGAGGTGATGAGCGGCGAAAAAAGCCCCGCAGCCCTCAGTCGGGGCGTCATCTCCTTCCTGGCGGGGTATCTGGGTGCGCAGGTTGGTGCAATTTACCTGATGGATAACAGTAACCGACTCAGGATGGAAGGAAGTTACGCCTTCAAAAAGAGCAAACAGGCTGCCCCTGTTTTTGAAGCCGGGGAAGGGTTGATTGGACAGGCCGCGGTTGACAAGAAGCCTTTGCTGGTTACCGATGTGCCGAAAGATTATTTGACCGTCAACTCAGGCCTCGGAGACGCGCCTCCCCGCAACATCCTTTTGGTCCCGTTTTTACACGAAGGAGAGGTCAAGGGTGTCGTCGAGCTGGGGTCAATCGATGCGTTTACGGAAAGGAAGGTCGGTTTTTTGAAAGAAACCGGCAAAAGCATTGCCGTTGCTTTCAGTATGGTGCAATCCGGTAAAAAGTTGCGTGACCTTCTCGAAGAAAGCCGGGAACGCGCTGAAGAACTCCAGGCCAGTGAAGAGGAGTTGCGCCAGGCGAGCGAAGAAATCGAGGAACGTTCGGAGGCGCTTGAATCAAAAGCCCGGTCGCTTGAATGTCAAAGAGAATTCGTTGGCAAGGAGTGTACGACAAATGACTGAGAACAATGCAAACAACCATGCCGCGGGTGCAGGCAATGATAAACAACCTCAATCCGGTGGTGTGCGATCCGTCTTCCGAAGTGGGCTTAGACGGACCCTTCTTATATGGTTCCTGGCCCTCTCCCTTATCCCGGTGGCAACGATCGGCATTCTCGGTTATCTGAATGGCCACGCGTACCTCAAGGAAAATGCTCAGGAATCCTTGAAATTGGTGTGTATGGAGCACGCCAGGGACATACAGAACTATTTTTCCAGTATGCTGATGGATTTGAGACGCAAGTCCGCAAAGCGGGTGAACTATGAGTTCCTGGAGGGTCTGATAAAAGGGTTCAAAGAGAGCCATAAGCCTTTGAGGGAATATGTCAAGAGTTTCAAATGGGCCACGACAGTGAGCAAGTACGGCACGGACCTGGGGATCTACTGTCGAGACTACGGATATCATGACATACTGTTCCTCGATGCTCGGGGCAACATTCTTTTCACCGTGGCCGGTGAAAAAGATCTTGGGACCAATATCTTAAGCGGAAAGTCTTCCGATACCCTCTTTGCTTCAGCGTGCAGACAGGCCCTTAAGACCGGTCGGCCCACCTTCTCCGATTTTGAATTTTACGGTCCGTCTGGTAACGCGGGGGCCGGGTTTTTGGTCACTGTCATGGTCAACGATGACGGCGACACGATCGGGTTGATGGTCTTTCAGCTTTCAATAGGCCCCATCAATCGGATGATGAAGGAGGGGTTGATCTCGGGCGAGACGGTGGAGATCTACATGATTGGCGGGGACTTGAAAATTCGGTCCCATTCGTCGCCTTCCAAAGAAGCAAAGATCCTGGGAAAACCGGTAGAAACAGAAATTTCCTTCCTCTGGCTCAAAGAACATGGCGAGGGGTTGGAATCTGCAGGTGAAGCGGATGAAATGGAAGAGAGGGAGTTGATCTATCAAGGCCTCCGCGGTAAATCCGTCCTGGGCGTTCATGGCAACATAACGATCGCGGATGCGTCCTTCGGTATCATCGTTGAGATCGAGGAGGCCGAGGCTTTTTCCGCCGCCAACCACCTCAGGAACATGGTTATAATTATGCTGATAGGCATGACGGTTCTTGTCTTTTTCGTGGCAGCCCGGGTTTCCAATCGGATCGTCCGCCCGATACGCCGGCTTTCCGATCTCGTCAAACGCGCAGCCGGGGGAAAGTTTGATCAGGAGATCGAGGTCGAGGCCCGAAACGAGATCGGTGAACTGGCCGGAGACGCCAACCGGATGCTCCATGGACTCAGGGAAATGACCGAAGAAAACCGGAGGAAGGACTGGTTCGAGACCGGTCTGGGAAAACTCAACGACAAAATGCGGGGCGACCAGGACCCCGCCGCCCTGGGACGCGCCATCATCACCTTTCTCGCTGAATACCTGAATGCCCGAATCGCGGCTTTTTATATTGCAGACGATAGCCGTCGGCTCAAATTGTTGGGGTCGTATGCCTTTAAGAGGCGAAAGAATCTCTCCAACGAGTTTGAATTCGGCGAGGGGTTGGTGGGACAGGCTGCTTTGGAAAGAGAGAGCATTACAATCACCAATGTGCCTGACGACTATATTGCGGTCAGTTCGAGTCTTGGCGAAACCCCGCCCAGGAACATACTCGTGTTTCCGGTTCTGTTTAACGACGAGGTCATGGGGGTGATTGAGTTGGGCACGTTTGACGATTTTCACCAAAGGGATCTCGATTTTCTGAATCAGGTCTCCGAAGGAATTGCCATTGCCGTTGAATCGGCCCAGTCACGGGGGCGGGTGCAGGGGCTGCTTGAGCAGACCCAGGCCCAGTCCGAAGAACTCGAGACCCAGCAGGAAGAACTGCGCCAGAGCAACGAGGAACTGGAAGAACAGGCCGAGGCGCTAAAGGCGTCGGAGGGCCGATTGAGGGAACAGCAGGAGGAGCTGCAGCAGACCAATGAAGAGCTTGAGGAAAAATCAGGGGCGCTTGAGGAACAAACAACAAAGCTTGAGGAGCAAAAGGGAGATATAGAGAAAACGAACGCTCAATTGGAAGAAGCTCGAAAGGCCGTTGAGGAGAAAGCCAGGGGCCTTGAGACGTCGGGCAAATACAAATCGGAATTCCTTGCCAATATGAGCCATGAACTCAGAACGCCGTTGAACAGCATCCTCCTTTTGTCGGGGTTTCTTTCCGGAAACAAAGATGGTCGGTTGGAAGACGACCAGGTGGAGTCGGCCCGGGCCATCCATTCCTCCGGAACAGAACTGCTGGCCCTTATCAACGAGGTGCTCGATCTCTCAAAGGTGGAATCGGGAAAAATGGAGTTGGTGGTCGAGGATGTGGGTATTGAGGTTTTTTCCAACGCCATGAAACGGGAGTTTCAGCCCCTCGCGGACGAAAAGGAAATTGAGTTGTTGCTTGATCTCGCCGATAATTTGCCTGAAACCATTCGCACGGATAGACAACGGTTGAACCAGATTATAAAGAACTTTTTTTCAAATGCCTTTAAATTCACCGCCACGGGTTCTGTGACCCTTCGTGTTTCCCGCCCGGGCCGTGGAGACCATGCAACGTCCATGTGTGCCAACGCCGGCCTTGACCCTGAAAAGAGCGTTTGTCTCTCCGTTGTTGATACCGGGTCGGGTATTGAAGAGGGGAAGCAAAAACAGATATTCGAGGCCTTTCAGCAGGCGGACGGATCAACCAGCCGTAAATACGGCGGTACCGGACTCGGACTTTCCATATCGAGGGAGCTCGCCAAACTGCTTGGAGGGAGCATCGGTCTGGAGAGCGAATTCCGCAAAGGGAGCGCTTTCACCCTTTACCTCCCTGAGAGCTTGGCGTCTGAGAAACCGAAACCCGAAGCAGTACCCGATGTTCGGGAAACGAAACCCGACCCACGGCCTGAAAAAACGGATCAGCAGAAAGCCGCCGACGATGTTGAGGCCGTTGACGATGACAGAAGCGATATTTCTCCTGATGACCGATCCATTTTGATCATCGAAGATGACCCCATCTTTTTGAAAGTCCTCAGGGACCTGGCACGTGAAGCCGGGTTTAAGTGCCTTGTGGCGGGAGATGGGGAAACAGGTCTTCAGTTTGCGGACTATTACAAACCGAGCGCAATTATCCTTGATATTGCACTTCCGGGTATCGACGGTTGGACGGTGATGTCGAGGCTGAAGGAAAATAGTCAAACCCGCCATATACCGGTTCACTTTATGTCCGGCCAGGAAGAAAACATTGAGGCTTTCAAATTGGGCGCGGTTGATTTTTTGACCAAGCCCGTGAGTCCGGCTGTACTTGAAGATGTATTCGGCAGGATCGACCGAATGATTTCAAAACGGGTCAAAGATCTCCTTGTGGTGGAGGATAACGATATCCAGAGGGATCTGATTGCGGATATTGTCGGCAATGGAGACGTCCGGATTACCTTTGCTTTGACGGCGTCGGAAGGGTATAATCAGGCCATCACCGGAAAATTCGATTGTATGGTTCTGGATCTTGGACTTCCCGATATGAGCGGTGTGGAATTGCTTGATAAAATCAGAACCGGCGAAACCGGTAATCGAACCCCCGTTATAATTTTCACGGGCAGGGAGTTGACCCCGGAAGAGAAAGTGACCATGGACAAATACGCGGAATCCACCATTTTGAAAGGTGCTGATTCCGTGAAGCGACTTCTGGATGAAACCACCTTGTTCCTGCACCGCGTCGAGGCCGATCTCCCTGAACGACAACGGAAGATGCTCAGGATGGTTCATGACAAAGAGAGCATCCTAGCCGGGAAAAAGGTGCTGATGGTGGATGATGACATGCGCAACATTTTTTCTCTCAAGAAGATCCTCGAAGAAAGAGGTCTAAATATCGTGGTCGGTAAGAACGGGAGAGACGGGATCGAGCGGTTGAACGAGAATCCTGACGTAGATCTGGTATTGATGGATATCATGATGCCGGAAATGAATGGTTTCGAGGCTATGAAGGAGATAAGGAAAGAGCGGCGGTTCAAGGATCTTCCCATTATCGCCCTGACCGCAAAAGCCATGAAGGGCGACCGGGCGAAATGCATCGAAGCGGGCGCCAACGACTACCTGGCAAAACCCGTTGATGTGGACAGGCTTTTTTCCATGTTGAGGGTATGGTTGTATTGAAATTGCCATGGACAACCGGGAAAACGAAAAAATCGAAATAGACCTTTTAATCCGGGCGATCTACCTGAAGTATGGGTATGATTTCAGGGATTATTCAAAGGCATCCCGCAGGCGCCGCATCCTGGGCAGGCTTTCAAAATCGAAGCTTTCCACCATTTCCGAGATGCAGCACAAGCTCCTCCATGACCCCGTTTTTTTCGAAAAACTGCTACTCGACCTTACCGTCAATGTGTCGGAGATGTTCCGGGATCCGTTGTTTTTCAAGGCCGTCAGGGAAACCGTTGTCCCGGAGTTGAAAAAGCGGCCGCTTATAAAAGTGTGGCATGCCGGATGTTCCACGGGTGAGGAGGTTTACTCCATGGCCATTCTGCTCCGGGAGGAAGGAATACTCGATGCCTCGACCATTTATGCGACGGATGTCAACGAAGCGGTTCTTGCAGATGCAAAAAAAGGGGTATTTCCCATTGAAAAGATGAAGGATTACACTCGAAATTACAAAATGGCTGGTGGGCTGGCCTCTTTCGCCGATTACTACACTGCCCGGTATGATCACGTCATAATGGACAGGGGGTTGAAAAAAAATATTGTTTTTTCCGATCACAATCTGGTAACGGATGGCGTTTTCGGGGAAATTGATCTTATTGTATGCAGAAATGTCCTCATCTATTTTAACAGGGAACTGCAGGATCGCGTATTCGGGCTTTTTTCAGAGAGCCTTAGGAAAGGTGGGTTTCTTTGTCTGGGGTCGAAGGAAAGTATGATGTTCTCGAAATATGCGGACAGGTTCGAAAGCGTCATAAATAAAGAGAAGATATACAGGAGGCTTGAAATTTGAAATTTGAAATCGGAATGGTATGAAACATGTGTACCCGTTATCCAATTTCGAATTTCGAATTTCTATTTTCATAGTGGCAAAAGCAGACCCATATGAGGCTATTGTCATCGGCGTATCCGCTGGTGGGTGGGGGGCCCTGAAGACAATACTCGGAGTTCTGCCGGAAGGTTTTCCATTGGCGATTATGGTTGTCATGCACAGGCATCCCCATTCCGATGATTATCTGGAGAAATCGTTGGACAATGATTGTGCCGTGCGGGTAAAACAGGCGGATGAAAAGGAAAGCATCGTGAGCGGAACGGTATATTTTGCGCCCCCCAACTATCATTTGTTAATAGAAGACGTCCATGCTCTTTCGCTGTCCGTGGCCCGGGCCGTCAATTATGCCCGCCCCTCAATTGATGTGCTGTTTGAGTCCGCCGCATATGTTTATGGTGATACACTCGCGGGTTTGGTCCTTACGGGCGCCAACAGTGACGGCGCCGTGGGCCTTAAAAAAATCAAGGAGACGGGTGGTCTTACGCTTGTTCAGGATCCCGAGACCGCCGAAGCAACTATCATGCCGCATGCCGCAATAGCGGCCGCTGATCCCGACTTTGTCCTCCCCCTTGGTGAAATCGGCGCGTTTATCAAGGGGTTAGGAAGTAATCCATAACCTGTCATGGAAAAACCGGATAATACTGAAAAAATAAACATCCTTCTGGTGGACGATAGGCCCGAGAACCTCCTGGCCCTTGAAACCATCCTGAAAAGGCCCGGGCTTAACCTGCTAAAGGCACTCTCCGGAAATGAGGCACTTGGCATGCTTTTGGATTATGACTTTGCCCTTATTCTCCTGGACGTGCAGATGCCGGAAATGGATGGGTTCGAAACCGCCGAATTGATGCGAGGCAACGAGGAAACACGGCATATTCCCATCATCTTCGTCACCGCCATCAGCAAAGAGCAGAAGCATGTGTTCAGGGGGTATGAGGCAGGGGCCGTGGATTATCTCTTCAAACCCCTGGACCCGGATATTCTACAAAGCAAAGTGAATATTTTCCTCGAACTGTATCAACAGAAAAAGACGCTCGAGGAATTGACCCGGAAACTTGAGCAAACCGTCAAGGAATTGGAAACCGGCAAAAGGGTCATTGAGGAAAAAAACAGGATACTGAGTGATCTTTCAATCCGCGATGGCCTTACGGGTTTATACAATCACCGGCATATGGAGGATGTCTCCACCCAGGAATTTATCCGTGCCTCCAGATATCAAACGGACCTGTCATGTTTGCTGATGGATCTGGATTACTTTAAGAAAGTCAATGATACATTCGGACATACATTCGGGGATGTTGTATTGAAAGAGTTTTCCCAGCGGGTTAAACGGAATCTGAGGAGCGCCGATCCGGCATTTAGATACGGCGGAGAAGAGTTCATGGTCCTGCTGCCGCACACCGGAATCGAAGGGGCGCGCCAAACGGCTGAAAAGCTCCGTGCCTATTGCGAAACCAATCCCTATACGGACGGGACCTCATCAACAATCGTAACGGTCAGTATCGGTCTGGCATCGGTGAAGGAACATGATCCCCAAAGTGCTGGGGATCTGATCTCCTATGCGGACACGGCCCTTTACCGGGCCAAGGCTGAGGGGAGAAACAGGATTGTCGAGTACCTCGAAAAATCGCCCGATCCGGTTTCACAAGAAGAAATACCGGTCAGTAATGATGTCCGCTATTTCAAAGAACAGCTTTCAGCGGTCCTGGATAATACCAAAACGGCCTCCATTGCCTCACTTCACCTCCTGGCAAAGAACAGGGGCGGAGAGGTGTTTGAGAAACATAACCGGCGGGTTCGGCATTACATCGGCCTCATGGGCCATAAACTTTTGCTACCCCCTTCAATTATTGAGACTTTTAACCGAGCGGCTTTGATGCACAATTCCTTCAAGAGCGTGGTGTTGGAGTCGGTGACAAAAAGTAGCAAAGAACTAACCGGTGAGAATCGCGCCCGGATTGAGGACGACCCGTATGCGCCGGCTGAACTGACCGAACTGTTTGATTTCTTCTCCGATGAGAGGTCGATTTTACTTTATCATCACGAAAACTTCGATGGATCAGGCTATCCCGAAGGGCTGGATGGGGATCGGATCCCCATCGGGGCCCGGATATTCGCTTTGGTGGATGCTTTTGTTGCAATGACATCCGACCGATCCTACAAGGAAAAGCTGACCGTGGAAAGGGCGTCAATTGAACTTGAAGCGTATGCCGGAAAACGGTTTGATCCGAAACTGGTTTCCATATTTCTAAACATAATCGCGGAAAATGGAGAATTGAAAATTTAAAATTGAAATTGAGATAGCATGAAACATTCAAATACGTTATTCAATTTCAAATTTCAACTATGGTTTCACATAAAATTTCAGCGTTCGGTTCCGGGAGCGGGACAATCCTGATGATTGAGGATGAAGATGTGGTTATTGAGGTTACCCAGGTGATGTTGGAAATGTTAGGGTACCGGGTTATGGTAGCCAAGACGGGGAAGGATGCCATTCATATAGCCGAAACCTTTGATGGACAGATTGACCTTGCTCTATTGGATATAAAATTGCCGGACATTGATGGAAGAAATCTCTATCCGCTTATTATGAAAGCCCGGCCGAATCTTAAAGTGATTGTTTTCAGCGGTTATGCCATTGAAGGCCCTGCCCAAAAGATCCTGGATGCAGGTGCTCAGAATTTTCTCCAAAAGCCGTTTTCGATTGCCACATTGTCGGAGAAACTGAAGGAGGTATTTGAGGGGAAATAGACCATAGAATCAGTCGATTTCTTTAAAAATCCAAAAGTCATGTTTTCCTATATAAACCTTGAATTTCAAGTCCTTCCAAGAAACTCAAGACTACATTTCCCAGCCTTGCATAAAGTCGGCGGATGTGCCATGCTGGATTAATGCACGTAAGTCTCACATTTGGCGGCATTGAAAATACATACAATATGTGGGAATCGTCCCTGAATTGACACTGAGCAAAATCTCACTTATACTCAAACCGATCAAAAACAAGAAGCCAGCTTCTATCTCACAAATCGATCAATCTTTAGGTCTGGAGGGTATCAACAATGAAATGCCCGAAATGCCAGTATGAGAATTCTGAAGATGCCAGATTTTGCAATGGATATGGACACAACTTAACCCAAGTTTAACCCTATTTTCACAAAAAACAACAAAAAAAGGGTAATATTAGCGGTTAATTACGTGTAACCTATTGATATAATTACATGCCGTTCTTTGAAACACAAATGTAGTGCCCCATAGCATGATAATAATTCTTGACACGAGATGTTCCGTATGATATGGTAGCATCTATGTTTATCCGAGAAATAAAA
>Ga0233437_1006395_pt1 | contig 12045 bp, 8 predicted proteins | sample SI_122_August201_FD_182714 | JGI IMG/M metagenome (GOLD analysis project Ga0233437, IMG submission 182714) | Seawater microbial communities from Saanich Inlet, British Columbia, Canada - SI_122_August2016_200_MG | ecosystem: Environmental > Aquatic > Marine > Inlet | place: Canada: British... | reverse complement strand
GAAAAGGATCTCCATGGCCTCCGGAATCTTGACACGGCGTTTCTTTTTCTTCTGAGGAAACATGTTGCCGAAAATTTCCTTGACGTTGAATTCCATCTCCTCCATGCCGGCACTTGAAAAGATCTCCACCATGGGCATATTACTGTTGGCCACTTCCAGATCCACGTAGCGTTTATCCATTTTTCCGCTTCGGAGCATGCGCCGCAGCTTATCACGTGTTGAAGGAATGCCCTCCCTGTCCGACTTGACCACCTCCAGGATTCGTTCCGTTTCTCCCTCTTCGGCCTCCTGTGTCTCTTCGCTTTTTTTGGGCAACAGGATGTCCAGCAACCGTTCCTCGGCCAACTCCGCAGCCTTGGATTCGACAATCTCCTGTTCCTCTTTTTTGGCCATGTTAACCGCCAGTTCCGACAGATCCCTGACCATGGATTCCACATCGCGCCCCACGTAGCCCACCTCGGTGAACTTTGTGGCTTCCACCTTGAGAAAGGGCGAATTGGCAAGCCGGGCCAGGCGTCTGGCAATCTCGGTCTTACCCACCCCGGTAGGTCCCATCATGATGATATTTTTTGGAGCGATTTCATCTCTCAAATCCGGCGCGACCTGTTGCCGCCGCCACCGGTTCCGCAATGCAATGGCCACCGAACGCTTGGCCTGATCCTGTCCGATAATATATTTGTCCAGCTCGCATACAATCTCTCTGGGCGTCAGGACTTTCTGGCGCGGAGTCTCTTCTTCTACAACCTTTTCCATACTTACCTCTTGATCAAGCATCCATAAACGCTTCTGCTATAACTGTGTCTGCCTTTTCTACCTAAAATTTCGTCAGACGCTCTCATCTTTCAGCTCACAAACCGTGATATGATCGTTTGTGTACAGACAAATTGTTGACGCAATCTTCAGGGACTCTCTGACAATGGCATCTGCTTCCAGATCCGAATGCACTGCCAGGGCCTGCGCAGCCGCCAGGGCATAGGGACCCCCTGAACCGATAGCCGCCACGCTCATATCCGGTTCGATAACATCGCCGGTTCCCGAAATGATGAGCATGTGCTCTTCATCCGCCGCCAACAGCAATGCTTCCAATTTGCGAAGTATCTTGTCGGTTCTCCAGTCCTTTGCCAACTCCACCGCAGCCTTCACAAGGTTTCCGCCGTAACTCTCCAGTTTTCCCTCCAACCGCTCAAACAGGTTAAAAGCATCCGCCGCAGCCCCGGCAAACCCGGCCAGCACCGTATCCCGGTACATGCGGCGAACTTTTGAGGCCTTATGTTTCATGATGGTATCCCCTAAAGTTACCTGGCCGTCTCCACCCATGACACATCTGCCGTTTTTTCTGACGGCCAAAACAGTCGTTGCCCTTATTTTACCCCACCCATCTTCTCCCATCAGTGGTCCTCTTTCCCAATTTCAATTTTCAAATTTCAAACCCCGCCTCACCCACTTCGCGGATGCGCCTTATCGTAAACCTCCATAAGCCTGTCAAGGCTCACATGGGTATATTTCTGAGTCGTCGCAAGACTCTTGTGTCCCAGAAGTTCCTGGACGGAACGAAGATCAGCACCGCCGTCCAGCAAATGGGTCGCGAAGGTATGCCGCATGCTGTGGGGACTGATATCTTCCGTCAATCCGCCTGCACCCGCATATCTTTTGACGATTCTGCCAATGCTGCGGGTTGTCAAACGCCCCCCCCGAAAATTCATAAAGAGCGGGTCACCCCGACCTTCCAAAGCCATTCGTTTTCGTAACTCACCGGTCACCCCGAGGTAAACCTTCACAGCCTTCAACGCCTGCCTGCCAATGGGCAAAAGACGCTCTCTGCCCCCTTTTCCCATCACTTTCACAAGGCGTTGATCATCATCAATGCTGGAGACATTCATTCCCACCAATTCAGCAACCCTGATACCACAGGAATAAAGGACTTCCAAAATAGCAAGGTCCCTCAAGCCCAGGGGATTTTCCCGATCCGGCAAATCCATCAGCCTGAAAACATCATCTACAGGAAGATGGCTGGGAATGTATTTTTCCAGCTTGGGGCTTTGCACCTCCACAGCCGGATTGATCTTGACAAAACCCTCTTTTTCCAGGAAAAGAAAAAAAGTTCGCACTGCAGAAAGCTTACGGGCAATGGTGGTTCGCTTGAGTTTTCCATAGAGGCTCCCCACGTATTTTCTTATGGCAGTGCTTTCAATCTCTTCGATTGCTACATCACGGTCATTTTCTTTTCGGGGCCCGACATTATTGCTCACCAAAAAAGATGAAAACTGTTCCAGATCAACCTGATAGTTTCGCTGGGTATGTTTCGAGTACCCTTTTTCGTTGTGAAGGTACTTAACAAAGAGTGCTATCGCTTCCCCAAGCAGCAAAGCAGACTTCCCCTGTAAAGAGTGTTTCTATGAAAATCCAGATTACTCAATCCTAGAGGATAACACATTTTTATGGATTGGCAATTAAAAAAATCGGACGGGAATTCTTGGCTTGACTTTATTTCGCCGGTTGATGTAATTTTCTTATTTTGGCGATGTTCTCTTAATTTGAAAATTGATCAGGAAAGGGTTCTAAATGGAAAAAAAGGCTGAACAATTAAGAAATGCTGCTCTCATAGCCCATGGGGGCTCCGGTAAAACATCCCTGGCGGAAGCAATGCTCTTTAACGGGAAAGCCACAACGCGGCTTTGCAAGGTAGATGACGGCAGCTCTAACCTTGATGTTGAACCGGAAGAAATCAAGCGAAAATCGACCCTGACCACAGCATTTCACCACTGCTCCTGGAAAAAACACACCATTAATATTATCGACACCCCGGGGGATGACAATTTCCTTTCCGATGCCAAATTTTCTCTGCAGGCCGCTGACGGTTCAGTGGTCTTAATCGACGCCACCGCAGGCGTTAAGGTGGGCACTGAGAAGGTTTGGGCCTTTGCTGAAGAGCAAAGCCTCCCCAAGATTATTTTCATCAATAGAATGGACCGTGAACGGGCGAACTTCTTTCAGGCACTGGATACCATCAACGAAATCTTTGAGGTCAAAGCCACCCCCATAGCCATCCCCATCGGGGAAGAGGAACGCTTTTCGGGCTTAGTGGACCTGATTAAACAAAAAGCCTATGTCTACAGCAAAGACGGCAGCGGCACTTTCGAAACCACTGACATCCCCGATGACCTGAAAGACACTGCCGAAGAGTGGCGCGAAATGATGATTGAAAACGTGGTGGAGGTTGATGACGACCTCATGGAAAAGTACCTTGAAGGGGAAGAACTATCCAGTAAGGAAATTGAAGAAACCCTGATTAAAGGCATTAAATCCGGAATGATCACGCCTGTCTTATGCGGTTCCGCCGTGCTCAATATGGGCGTCCCTCAGCTGATGGACCTGGTAGTGGACGGGTTTCCCTCCCCTGTTGAAAGAGAATCCAAAAAAGGGATCGTGCCGGAGACCGATGAAGAAACCGAACGGGCACCCACCGTCGACGCGCCTTTTTCCGCCCTTGTTTTCAAAACCGTTGCAGATCCTTTTGCCGGAAAGCTGACCCTGGCCAGGGTTTTCTCCGGCACCCTTTCTTCAGATTCCACGGTGTATAACGCCACCAAAGATATTAAGGAAAAAATCGGCCAACTCCTGATCCTTGAAGGAAAAAAACAACAACCCGTTGAAGCGGCCGGCCCCGGAGATATTGTTGCCATAGCCAAGCTCAAAGAAACCGTCACCGGGGATACCCTTTGTTCTGCCGGTGACCCCATTATCTACAAACCCACCGAAGGATTGCCCTCGGTTATATCCTACGCAGTGGAGGCAAAGGTCAAAGGGAGTGAAGACAAAGTCTTCAGTTCATTTGCCAAGCTTCTCGAAGAGGATCCAACACTCAAACTGGCCCGGGATCAATCCACAGGGGAAGTCATCCTGTCCGGTACGGGACAGATCCATCTGGAGATTGCATGCGAAAAACTGAATCGAAAATTCGGCGTGGAAGTGAACCTGAACCCGGTGAAAGTACCTTACCGGGAGACCATCAAGAAATCTGTTAAAGGGGTTGTTTACCGTCATAAGAAACAATCGGGGGGCAGAGGGCAGTTTGCGGAAGTCCATTTCGATGTCACCCCGCTGAAACTGGACTCCGGCTTTGAGTTCATGGAAGATCTGAGCGGTATGAACGTTCCCCGTAATTTTGTACCCGCCGTGGAAAAAGGGCTTGTGGAATCCCTGGACAGTGGTGCGGTTGCCGGTTACCCGGTTGTGGACTTGAAGGTTCGGTTTTACGATGGCAAGGCACATGACGTGGACTCCTCGGAAATGGCGTTCAAAATTGCCGCCAGGATGTGCCTTAAAAAAGCCATGCAGGAGGCCAATCCCATCCTGCTTGAACCCACCATGAAAATGGAAATCACCGTTCCCGAGGAAGTCATGGGCGATGTCATGGGTGATCTGAACGGACGTCGCGGCAAGGTTATGGGTATGGACTCAGAAGGAAAATACCAGGTCATTAAAGCCCAGGTCCCCATGTCCGAAGTCCTGAGATATGCGTTGGACCTCAATTCCATTACCGGCGGTCGGGGAACATTTTTGATGGAGCATTCCCATTACGAAGAACTGCCGGCCCAGCTGGCGGAAAAAGTCATTGCCGCCACACAGGTTGAAGAATAAAAGGCGTGATAATGGAACATGAGATCCGGGCAGGCGTTCTCACCATCAGCACCAAAGGGGCGGCAGGTCTCAGGGATGATGAAAGCGGGGACGCAGTCCAGCGCATGCTGGAGGACCAGGGGATAGCGGTGGTTCAACGACACATCATTCCGGATCAGCTTCAAGAAATCGCAGAGACCCTCATCGCCTGGGTAGACGAAGACAACCTGCCCCTCATCGTTACATCCGGGGGCACCGGTCTGAGTCCCAACGATGTGACCCCCCAGGCCATGGAAACTGTGATCGATTACCCGGTGCCCGGTATGGCTGAGGCCATGCGGGCTGAAAGCCTGAAAAAAACCCCCCATGCCATGATTTCCAGGGCCATGGTCGGTGTTCGGAAAGCCTCTCTGATCATTAACCTTCCGGGAAGTCCCAAAGGCGCCGGCGAAAACCTTTCGGTGGTTTTGCCGGCTCTGGGTCACAGTCTTGCAAAATTGGGCGGCGATACCACGGATTGCGCTTCCCAATAATCACGCGGCAGCGTATTGAACGATTCTTTTGCAGAGAATCTCGGGGGAAAGCTCAATTGAGAGGGTCAAAGCATGTTCAGGCTCTTCCAGAGTGTTCAACTGGCTGTCCAGCAAATCAGGAGGCATAAAGTGGTTTTTTCGCTGCTGCAACCGCCGGTAAAGGGTGCTCCGAGTTCCCTTGAGGTACACCAGTAGCGTCGGGCTCGATGAATCGCCGAAAAGAACCTGCCGATAGCTCTCCTTGAGGGCGGAACAGGCCACCACACCACCCCCCTGCCCTGCCATTTTCGCCATTTCTTCCGCCACCCGTTTCAGCCAGGGACCTCTGTCATCATCCGTCAGGGGAAGGCCTCTATTCATCTTTGAAATGTTGGTCTGTAAATGAAGATCATCTCCATCGAGAAAGGGGACCTGAAGCGCACGAGCCGCCTTTAGGCCGATCGTGGTCTTGCCGCAACCTGAAACCCCCATGATTAGGATGACCATCGAAAGAATATCTCCCCCCCTCATCTGCCTCCTTTTCGAACATCCACTTACGTTTTCCTGCGCCGAGGATACCGAGTGTAATTTTTTTGAGGCGTTTGTTTTTAGAAATTATGTTATTCTCGCATAAAAGCATATTGAATATTCTTTATCAATCTGTAAGATTGCACAAAAATGGAACCGTTATCAAAAACATCGAGAGGATAGTCAATGAGCGATCAGGACGCTTTTTCAAAGAAACTAACAGATATTCTCAACTACGGTTCTCTGAACCTGGCCATGGGCCTTGGATACAGGGCTCGGCTCTTCGATGTCATGGACACCTTGGACACCCCTCGACCGGTTTCCACCATTTCGAAAAAGGCAGGGTTGAACGTGCGCTATGTGCTAGAGTGGCTTGGCATCATGGTCACGGGAGGCATTGTCGATCTTTCGAAAGACCCGGACGGACAGGACCTGTTCCAGCTGCCCAAAGCCCATGCCGACTTGATCACCCGCCGGGCCGAAAACAACAACATGGGGATCTATACACAGGAAATCCCGCTCCTCACCGCCACTGTATTTGAGGCGGTTGAGAGCGGGTTCAGGACGGGGGAAGGCATTGCCTATGAAATGTATCCGGGGTTTCACCGTTTCATGGCGGAGTTGGCTGATGCCAAACATCGTCAGGTTCTGGTCAGCCGGTTTCTGCCATCGGTTGAAAACGGTGAAATGGTCAAGAAATTGCGTGAAGGCATCTCTGTCTGTGATATGGGCTGCGCTGAAGGGGTGGCGTTGATACTGATGGCCGAGGCCTTTCCGAAAAGCCGTTTCTTAGGCATCGACATCTCAGAAAACGTCATTGAAAAGGCAACATCCACTGCAAAAGAAAAAAATCTTCAAAACATTATCTTTCAAAAAAGGGATTCTGCTCTGTTGAAAGAGGACAGGGAACTCTGTGGGTCACTGGACTATGTTACCGCCTTCGATGCCATTCACGACCAGACACGTCCCTTGGAAGCCCTTGAAGGCATTCATGCAATTTTGAAGGATGGGGGAATATTTTCCATGGTGGATATTGCCGCCAGCAGCGAATTAACCAAAAACAGGGACCATCCCATGGGCATGTTTCTCTATACGGTCAGTCTCATGCACTGTATGCCCGTGGGACTGGCGGATGGGGGAACGGGACTTGGCATGATGTGGGGTCGGGAGAAAGCCGTTAGGATGCTGCAAAACGCCGGTTTTGCGGAGGTAGCGGTTGAAGAGATACCGGAAGATCCATTTAACCTCCATTTCTTTTGTAAAAAAAGGGGGTGACGGTTCCTCGAAAAAACAAGCTTATGCGTTTTCAGAAACCTCCTCAACAGCCTCATCCTGCTTCAATCCCAGCAGGTTATGGATATCGTCGAGGATGGCATAGCCGCATGGGACCAGAAGGAGGGTGATGCCGGTGGCGAACAGAACCCCGAATCCGAGACTGACCGCCATGGGGATCAGGAACTGGGCCTGAATGCTCTTTTCCAGGATCATGGGTGTCAGGCCCGCAAAGGTGGTCAACGACGTGAGGATAATGGCGCGAAAGCGGAGCCCGCCGGCACGGATCACCGATTCCTGAGCATTTGTGCCTTTCTCTCGAAGCCTGTTGGTGGCGTCGATCAACACAAGGGAATCATTGACCACCACACCCGCCAGACCCACCATGCCGAATAAACTCAATAGACTCAGGTTTAACCCCATAATGAGATGCCCCGCAACGGCCCCCACAATACCGAAGGGGATGGCGGCCATGACGATGATGGGTTGGCTGAAGGATCTAAAGGGGATGGCCAGCAGGGCGTAGATGCAGAAAAGGGCCACCGAGAATCCGCTTACCACATCGGCAAGGGATTCCTTCTGCTCCTTGCCTTCGCCTTCGATGGCGTATCTTAAACCGGCATACTTGTATTTCATTTCGGGCAGAAGGCGAGATTCCAAATCCGTGCGCACCTCGTTGGCGTTGGTCACGGATTCATCCACATCCGCAGTTATTTTTATGACACGGAGTCGCTGGGCACGTTCAATGGAGGCATATCCCTGCTCCATTTTCACTTCCGCAACCTGCCGGAAGGGCACTTCCAGTCCATCAGGGGTTCGAATACGCATCTCTTCCACATGACCCAGGGAACGGCGCTCCTGATCGGGGTAGCGGATCAGCACCTTGACCTCGTCCTGGTCCCGTTGAAGCCTGAGGGCCTCGGCTCCGTAAAAGGCATGCCGCACCTGCTGGGCCAGATCGTTCAGGGTTAATCCAAGACTTCGCGCGGCGGGCTTGAGCTTCAGCTGCATTTCTTCCTTGCCGGGCAGAAAACTGTCGCTCACATCAAAAACGCCCGGGTATTTGCTCAGTTCCCGCTTCAGATCGTCAGCTGCCGCCAGGAGCTGTTCATGATCATCCAGAGAAAGATGGACCTCCACCGGGTTCCCGGCGCTAAAAAGATCGCTCTGAAACGTAATGGACTCGGCATCGGGAATGACACCCACTTTCTTTCGCCACAACTTGACCAGGTCCACGGCACTCACATCCCGTTTTTCACCTTCCAGAAGTTGAACAAACACCTGGGCCAGGTGGCTTCCCGATTGTCCCGCCCCCCGGTGGGGACCCCGTCCCCCCGTGTGCATCCCCACAAGAGCAATCATGTATTCCAGCAAGGGTTCTCCGCCATCAGGCCGTTCTTTTTCCATTTCCGCGATGGTTTCCCTGGCCGTTTCTTCCAGCCGTTTCACGACCCTTTCCGTTCGAGAAACTGAGGTACCCGCAGGCATAGTGACCGAGCAGGTCAGGGTATCCCCTTCCACTTTCGGGAAGAAGGTAAACCGGATCAACCCGCCTTTCCAAACGCCCACGGTCAACAGAAGGATGGCGATACCCAGGGCCACGGTGGCGTACCGCCATCTCACACAGAACGTCACCAGTCTTGTATAGGGTCCTCGAATGATCCACTTGAGGCCCCTGGAAACCAGCTTCTCTTTCTTGGGTTTAAGCCTGCGTCTGGCCTTGCGCTCCCAGCTTCGACTGAGGTGGGCCGGCAAAATCATCAGCGATTCCACCAGGGAACCCAGCAGCACCAGAATGACCACGATGGGGATGTTACGCATGATTTTGCCCATGTTGCCGGTTCCTGACAGAAGCGGCCAGAATGCCGCCACGGTGGTCAGGACTGCAAAAACCACGGGTCTACCGACCTCTACGGCGCCATTGATGGATCCCGTCTGCGGATCCATGCCCTCTTCATATTTCCGAAAGACGTTTTCCCCCACGATAATGGCATCATCCACCACAATACCCAGCACCATGATAAAACCGAACAGGGAAATCATGTTGATGGATACATCAAACCGCGGCAACATCCAGAGTCCTGTCAAAAAAGAGATAGGGATGCCAAGCGTCACCCAGAAGGCCAGTTTAAAATCCAGAAAAAGCGCCAGCAAAATGCTGACCAGGATCAACCCAAAACCCATATTCTTTATCAACAGCTCCATACGGCTATTCAGCATGATCGATCGGTCGTTGTAAATATCGATGCCGATGCCCTTGGGAAGGGTCGGCCTGATCCGGTCCGCGAATTGCTTAATGGTTTCCGCCACGGTGAGTGCGTTCTGGTCGGCCACGCGAAACACTTCAATCAACGCGGTGGGCTTTCCCTGAAACCGGGCCGCCAGATCCACATCCTGAAAGCCGTCGCTCAAAACAGCGATCTGCCCCAGGGTTACTTTGGCGCCGTCAGGATTGGTAAGGATGGGCACATCCCGATATTCATCGGCATAATACCGTCTCCCCTTGGTGCGGATCAGTATCTCTCCACCGGTTGTTTTAACGCGGCCTGCCGGCAGATCCAGGCTCCCTTTCCGAACGGCATCCGCCACCTTACCCAGGGTCAAACCATAGCGTCGAAGGGTTTCCTCGGAGATTTCAATATGGATTTCACCGGTCTTGATCCCGGCGAGATCCGCCTGGGTAATGCCCGGCAGGTTGATAATTTCGTCCTTGATGGTCTCCGCCAGATTCTTAATGGTGGACTCGGGGGCATCCCCGTAAACCGCCAGGCTGATGACCCGGTTCCGACGGGTCACTTCCCGGACAATGGGCCGCTCCGCCTCGTTGGGAAAGGTGGTGATGCTGTCCACCTCGCTTTTGACCTCATCCAGCAGCTTTTTGAGGGACCAGTCCTTCATGACTTCGATGGTGACGGTCCCCAAACCTTCCCGCGAGGTGGAATCGATCCGCTTGATGCCTGAAAGACCCGCCACCCGTTCCTCGATGCGCCGAACGATGGCTTCTTCAACCTCGGATGGAGAGGCACCGGGATACGGCGTGGTCACCGTAATCATATCCAGGGAGAACTCGGGGAAAACCTCCACCTTCATGGTAAGACCGGTGACGACACCCGCCAGCATGAGAAACAGCATGAGCAGATTGGCAGCGACGTGGTTTTTCGCGAACCAGGCGACCATCCCTTTCATCCTACTTTTCCTCCCTTTGCAGCACGGGGCGAATTGTCATCCCGTCGGTAACTGTTTTGAGGTGGGATATGACGATCTGAACCCCGCTTTTGAGCCCCTTCCGGATCTGTACCTGTTCACCATCGATTCTTGCCACCTGGACCTTTCGATAATGGAGCCGATCATCCGAGTCCACCACCCATACAATATCCCCCTGACGAAGGGCGCTACGAGGAATAACCGCCAGGTCAGGTATTTGACGTCCCTTGATTTCGACCCTGACAAAAAGCCCCACCGCCAGGGGCGGCCTGACGGCATAGGGTTTGTTCACCCGGACCACCACCCGGACCATTCGGGTCCGTTTATCCATCTTTCCCTCAGCACGAACCACACGCCCCTCCCAGGCACAATCCCTCCCAGCAAAACGCACCCGAACCGTTGCCACAGCCCCCGGTCCATCTCCCGGCGTAAAACCGGGAACGTGAAACCAGAACAGGCTCCCATCTTCCAGCGGAACCACAATTTCCGCCACATCGGTAGAAAAAAGAGTCGCCAACTCTTCACCGACCCTAACATACTGCCCCAGACCCACATCTTCCACTTCCACCCGGCCATTAAAAGGGGCCTTGATCTCTGTCCGCTCCAGGGCCAGCAGCGCGTTTCTTAAACCGGCTTGATCGGCCGCCAGCTTGGCCTTTGCCGCCGCCAGTTGGGGCTGTTTGAGCACCAGAGCCGATGGTTCCTTGCCCTCCCTCGCATCATCCGAATAGAGCTGCTGCCATTCTTCCTTTGCCGCTTCGGTCTCTTCCTCCGCCAGACGAAGAAAACTCTGGGAACTTTTCACTTTGGATTCCTGCAGGGTCGCCGCCAACCGATAATCCTCGGGCTCGATGCGCAACAGGGTCTCCCCTTTCTTGAAGGCGCCCCCATTAATCATGGCCGGAGACAGGAAAACCACTTTGCCGCTCACCTGAGGCGCCAGGTCAATCTCTTTGACGGGTCTGACCGTCCCTTCCCCCCGAATGACCATGGCTTTTGAAGCGGTTTGGGCCACCATGGTTCGAGCCATGGGAAACGGCGTCACTATTTTCTTCTTTTTCATCTGGGGCTTGCTTTCAGTAAGTTTTATCATTCCGAAAGCGCCCAACGCGATCAGGATGATGGTAAAAAGGACCTGAATAACTCTTTTTTTTGTCTTGCTCATGATATTTCCGGGCGGACACATAGATCCGCCCCTACCTTTCTTTCGGGCGAACACACGGGTCTGTCCCTACCTTTCTTCCGGTGGGCGGACACATAGGTCCGCCCCTACCTTTAAACGGTTTAACAACCGATTCCCCATCACCAGATCGTATAAGACGCCACCCCTTCCGTTTCTTTCCCTTTGACCGGGGGCAACACTGCCCAGCCGCCCCCCAGAGCCCGATGCAGGGTCACGCGATTTGCCAGGATGGTCAACTCCACCAGCAGCAATTGATCCTCCGATTGAAATCGCGTCTGTTGGGCATTCAATACGGTCAAATAATCCACCAGACCGCGCATATATCGAGATTCCGCCACCCGTTGGGTGGCCCGGGCTTCCACCACAAAGCTCAAAACATCTTCACGACGCTCAATCTGCTTTTTTCGGGTCAGCAGCGCATTTTCCACCTCTCTGAAAGCCTCCAAAACCGATTTTCGATAGATTGCTACCCCTTGGGTATATCGTGCTTCAGCAGCCCGTTGATTGGCCTTTAACCGCCCGGCGTCGAAAAGCGGCTGCGCCAGCGCCGCGGCCAGGCTCCACGCGGCCCCGGGCGTAAAAAGGTTAAACAATTCTTCGCTGGAATAGCCGTAACTGCCCGTCAGGCTGATGCTGGGAAAGCGGCTGGCCTTGGCCACGCCAATCTGCGCATTCAAGGACTTCAACCGGGCTTCCGCAGCCCTTATATCCGGTCTGCGCAACAGA
>Ga0233437_1006385_pt1 | contig 12060 bp, 6 predicted proteins | sample SI_122_August201_FD_182714 | JGI IMG/M metagenome (GOLD analysis project Ga0233437, IMG submission 182714) | Seawater microbial communities from Saanich Inlet, British Columbia, Canada - SI_122_August2016_200_MG | ecosystem: Environmental > Aquatic > Marine > Inlet | place: Canada: British... | reverse complement strand
TGACGGTTTCGTTGGTCCGATAGTAGTAGAAGGAGGCGTAGGATATGTTTTAGGCGAATCTGATTATGTCTATGCTTTTGACATTGCAACTGGTAAAGAACTTTGGGCGTATAGTACCGGTGACAGTTTCCTCAGTCCAGTAGTGATAAAAGGAGGCGTAGGATATGTTTTGGGTGAAGCAGATTATGTCTACGCATTTTACACTGCGACAGGTAAAGAGAAATGGGCTTATAACACTGGTGATGCACTGGTTGGTCCAATAGTAGTAAAAGACAGTGCCGGATATATTATAGGCGAATCTGATTATGTCTATGCTTTTGACATTGCAACTGGTAAAGAGAAATGGGCTTATAGCACTGGTGATGGTTTCATAGGGCCAGTAGTAGTAAAATAAATTTTCTTTTTTTATATTTTTTAATTTTCTCAAAAACAAAAAATTTAGGTTAGTTTTATAAAAAACGTACTAAATCTTATCATTAAATGAGATTAGGTATTATCTTAGGAGCGGCAGAAGAAGTTATGCAATTAAGATTAGAGGAAGCTCTAAAGAGAGATTTTGATAAATTAGTTGTTTCTGGAAGAAGGTATGATCCGCAGTCGTTAGACAGAAATTATATTGCTAATGAAATACATTGTTTAGATGAGGGGTTGAAAGGTGCTGAATATTTAGAAGCTTTCTCAACATTTGGCAGTTATGTTGCTGTTTGTGACACTACAGACGAAGATGATGAATTAACTTTTATTGGACACGAATCACATACGCAGAGAATGAAAGTTTATCAAAAACATTTTAGTGATAGAAATATAAAAAATGTTGTGTTGCCAGATCCAAATTTAAGATCTGTTTATAGGGCATTTGACAGATTTAGTGCCACTATTCATTATTTAGGATTAAAATTATTTCCTGAGAAAATGAAAAAACAAGCAAAAAGTAGAGAATCTTTTTTGAACAAGTATGTTATTCCAATAAAGAATGTTATAATGAATGAAGTTTCTCATTAAGTAGGGCATTAATATGTTGTAAACAGAGTTTTTTTCTTCCCGCCCTAAATATTTTTTATTAGTTAAAGTGCCGAAATAGTTTTAGTATATTTTTTAGAGATTGCCCCATTTAGTTTTTAGAAATTGTCGTCATTAAAGTTATTATCACCAAAAATTATTGAACTTAACATCGCAACTATGCGAAGTTGTTTATATCCGAAGGATAATAAACAATTTGGGAAATGTCCCGAGCTGAGGGACTTTCCGCATAGTTGCTGTTATATCCCCCGACTGGAGATTTTTAACGACCGAAGGGAGTATAAAATCGTAGGGAGAGCGCAGCGTGGTCAAGGTTTAAATTCCCAAAGGGAATATTAAACCGCAGAAGTCTCTAATTTTCCTGAGCACAGGGGCTTGGCGTAGTTTTCACTAACTGTATTTAGATTAATTAACTGCTTTAGCAGACTAGATTTTAGGGGGAGTTCTATTTTAGTTGAAAGTTCTTTTATTTAGTTGGTTGTTTAAGGGGGGAGTTCCGTTCATTACAAAGAGCTTTAGCGATACATTCAGAACAAGGAGAAAGGGGCGAGAAAACACTATAATTTTATAATATTGTTAATATTTGAGATTAAAATGGGTAAAAAAAATGTAGAACTTAGTTTTATCTATAGTTATGGGACTAATGAAAAATTAAGACTACTATGGGGAACTTTAGAAGATCAAGAGAATAATGAATTGCTCATGGAAATAGATGAAAAAGAGTTGATGAAATTAGAGAAAAAAAGATTAGGTATATCTCCAGATAAATTGGTTTTTATTGGAATGGCTAATTTATCCAAATATTATTGGTGTGCATGGCAATATTATCTAAAAGCAATGAGGGAAGAAGTTTCTTTTTTCTCTGCATACTTTGCTGATCGTTTAGGGTATTCCAAAGAGTTAGGTCTTTTGAATAAAATTCCAAAGACACCAAAAGGAATTCTAAAAATTGGCGATAATATCAAAGAAACTCAGATTCAGGAACTATTAAGTAAAAAAGAGAAATTTGAAACTTCGGATGATGTTAAAAATAGTGTTAGTGAATTATTAAAAGAAGAAAATGATCCACTTGTTAAAGGAAATCATTATCAAACATTGCATGGAGAAGATTACCCCTCAATTAGATGGAATTTTAGATACAAAAATATTGTTTTGTTGGGTATTCCAGATGGGATTACTGATGAGTTTGTTTATGAGTTTAAATATACTGGTAAAAAGAAATATATGAAACAAACACTAATAACAGCAGCTTGTCAAGCAGATGTTTATGGATATTATTTCCAACGTCCAAAACGTAGAGTCCAGATTTTTTGTGAAGAAGAAGACAAGATTCATACATTTGTTGATGATATAAACAAACAAAAAGTAATTGATTTATTGGAAAAATGGATTGATATGATTAATGGTAATCTTCCTATGAAACCAATGTCTTGGAAATGTAATAAATGTGAATTTAAGGAAGAATGTGTTCTTTTAAATTCCGATAATAATACAAAATAGCAATATTTATAAATATGTGCAGTTATTTATAGTTAGTTTAGTTATAGGGGAGCGAGAATGGAAGAAAGCAAAAATATCACTTTGAAAGTTAAATCAAAATTGTATGATGAATATAGAGAGCTCTGTAAACATGAGGGTTGGATTGTGTCTCGTCAATTTGAAAAATGTATGGAAGCTGATTTGAAAAGAAGAAAGAGGGAGTAAATGGAAGTAAAACAACTCATAGACAAAAAATCAGAATATTGGAAGAAAAAATTAATAGATTTATCTAAACGAAATAATCTTATAAATTATAGGTTCACTAAATCAAAATCCCTACAGATAAAAGAACCTAATTTCAAACAGATTATTGAAGATTTAAATCATGAAAAAAATGTAAATATCTTAAAAAAAGAGAATGGAAAACCAAAAGAAAGGTTTTGGTTATGCACAGAAGAAGAGGACACAGTTGATAAAAAACTTACTAACCTCTACTTAAAAACAAAAGAGAATTTTCAAGAATTAGGTATCAGTACATGTTTTGTAAGTTTAGGTGTTTTAAAATATAAAGAAGCTAAACATTCAGAGATGTATTCACAAGCTCCAATATTTCTTTATCCAATTACATTAAACAGGCTTTCTTCAACATCAAAAGACAAACACCGTTTTGAATTAGTCTCAGGCTCAGAAGATATTCAAGTTAATCCTGCTTTGATAGAAAAGCTATCACACGATTTTGATATAAATTTTCCAGAATTTAAAGAACAATCTATTGAAGAATATCTAAATTCTGTAAAAAAAGTTATTTCTGGAATGAAAGATTGGAAAGTCACTGAAGAAATCTATATTGATGTGTTTTCTTATCAAAAATATATTATATATAAGGATTTAATGGAACATAATAAACTTCTTCAGGAGAGTGATTTAGTTAAAGCATTTGTTGGAGATAGGAGTGCATTACAAGACGAAATTGCAGAAACTCAAAGGAATGAATTTGATGATGCTCAAGATATAGACGTTTTACCTGCTGATTCTTCTCAAAAATTAGCGATAGAATTAGCAAAAGCAGGAACTACTTTTGTTTTACAAGGTCCTCCTGGCACTGGAAAAAGCCAGACAATTTCAAATATAATTGCTGCTCTTTTAGAAAAGAAAAAGAAAATTCTTTTTGTGAGCCAAAAAATGGCAGCTCTTAATGTTGTTAATAAGAGATTAGAAGAAGTTGGTTTAGGCAGATATTGTTTAAATTTACATAATTACAAGGGAAACAAAAAAGAAGTTATAAGACAATTAATTTCTGAATTAGAAACATCTCCTAAAATAAAAGAAAGTGTAAAAAGATATTCTTTTGCAGATTATATTGAGAATCAAAAAGATTTAAACAATTTTTACGACTTTCTATGTAAGAAACATAAACCCAGATCATTATCAATTTATGATATTAGGGGAGAATTGGCAAAGCTACATTCTATTGAAATTCTGGATAAAAATCTTAATGATTGTATTAGTTCTAATGAAGAAAAATTTACAAGATTGTTGTCAAAAATACAAAATTTGGATTTAGTTATTGAGAAGATTCCAATGCCAATGGAAAATATTTATTTTAATTTCAAAGCTTCTAAAAATACTACTTTATCAAGAAACAAGTTTAAAACTTTGATAGATAGCACACATCAAACTTTAAAAGAAATTTTAGAGTTTATTAAAGAAATTGAAAATAGAACAAAACTTGATATTAAAACATTGAAAGAACTGGAAGAGTTTTGTGAGTTTCATAATTCTGCAAACAAGATAAAAGATGTTCCGGACTTCTTTATTTCAGATGAATTTGATAATTATAAAAAGATAATTTCTGATTTAAGTAAAAATCTCTCAGAAATTAACGAGATAAAGTCTAAGATTCTTGAAAAAACAAAAGGAAAATTTGTTGAAGAAAAAACAGATAGTTATGAAAGAGTATTTAGAGAAACTTCTTTCTTAGCAAGAGTATTTAATAAAGATTATAAAAATACTAAAGAAGAATTGCAAAGATTCTCTGATGAAAAATTAGGGCATAGTGATTGGGTTAAATTATTTGAATTGAAGAAAGAATATTCTAAAACTATAGACAAACACCAAAAATTAGAAAGTCAAAATAAAAAATGTGTTAAGAATTTGGGAGATATTTATTCTGAACAAAACCTAGATAAATTAGATAAAAAAGCTGATGAATTCGCACAGATACACAAAAATTCAGAAAAGTTATCAAAAAAATCTGTTAAAATAATTCATTTCTGGATGTCTGAAAAGCCAAAAGAGGATTCTTTTGAATATCTGAAAAAAGTGATAAATGAAGTTGATGATTATTTGTCTAAATCAATTTTGAGCAATAGTGAGAATATAGAAGAAATTGAGGGGAAAATTCACGAATTTATAGAAAACATAAACCATTTAGATGATGTTTTGGTTTTCAAGGAAGAATATGATTCTCTAAATAATGAAATGAAAGAGTTCATTAAAAAATACTTTACAGATAATATAATTTCAAAATTAAGTTCTGTTTTTCTAAAATCTTACTATTTACAATTACTTGAAGAATTATTAAAAGAAAATAATATATCTTCTCCAAAAAATAAGGTGGAACAGTTTAGGGAAAAAGATTTTGAAGTAAGAGATATTCAAAGATATAAAATTATGGATTCAATAGAACAAAACCAACCATCTGTTAATTATCATAGTCGTGGAACAAATGAGGTTTCAATTCTAAAAAGAGAAAATGAGAAGAAAAGAAGATTGAAGCCAATCAGAAATTTATTGGAAGATATTTCTAATCTTGTATTTACATTAAAACCCTGTTTTATGATGAGTCCTCTTTCTGTTAGCCAATACATTAATCCAAGTGCAATAAAGTTTGATGTAGTTATATTTGATGAAGCATCTCAAATTATGCCAGAAGATGCTGTATCTTGCTTAATTAGAGCAAAACAAGCTATAGTTGTTGGAGATACTCAACAATTGCCCCCTACCTCATTTTTCATGAGTGGACGAGATGATGAAATTGTTGAAGAAGAAATTGAAGATTTAGAAAGTTTCCTCAGTGAATGTAGCACTAAATTTAGAACTAAACCTCTTCTTTGGCATTATAGGAGCAAAAATGAACATTTGATAGCATTTTCAAATAGATTTTTCTACGAACACCGACTGATAACTTTCCCTAATGCCAGAATTAAAGATGATTCTGGATTAGATTTTGTTCATGTTAAAAGCGGAGTATATGATAGGGGAAAATCAAGAAAGAATAGAGTTGAAGCAAGAGAAATAGTAAAAAAATATAAAGAATTAAAAAAGAAATTTCCTGAAAAATCTATAGGGATTATTGCATTTAGCATAGCACAAGAAAATGCAATTAGGGAAGAGTTTAGAGTTGCAGGGATAAATATAGATGAATCAATAGATTCTTATAGGGAAGATTTATTTATCAAAAATCTTGAAACTGTTCAGGGAGATGAAAGAGACATAATTTTAATCAGCATAGGGTATGGTAAAGATTCTTCAGGAAAATTAAGTTATCATTTTGGGCCTCTTAATAGAGATGGTGGTTACAAAAGATTAAATGTGGCCATAACAAGATCCAGATTTAAAACAGTAGTTATATCTTCTATTTCTCCTGAGGATTTGGACGAAGATAAAATTAATGTTGATGGCGTTCGTTATTTGAAATATTATCTTGATTACGCCAAAAATAAAGATTTTAATAAATTTTTACAAACTACTGAAGGATTAGATTTTGATTCCAGTTTTGAAGAATCAGTTTATGAAACATTAGTTAATGAGGGGTTTTCTGTTAGCACCCAAATAGGTTGCTCAGGATATAGAGTTGATTTAGCAATAAAACATCCTAAAAACCCAGGAGTTTATCTTTTAGGTGTTGAATGTGATGGAGCACAATATCATTCTTCAAGATTTGCTAGGGATAGGGATAAAGTTAGACAGCTTATTTTAGAAAATCTTGGTTGGAATATCCATAGGATTTGGTCTGATGATTGGTTAAATAATAGAGATTATGAAATTAAGAAAATAAAAGAAAAAGTTGTCTCATTATTGAAATCAAAAAAAGATAATTTTAGAAAAGAAGATAAATTTGAAAAAGTAGAAGATGTTGAGGATTTTAAAGAAGTTTCATTAAAAGAAAAATACAACAAATATGAGGTTGTTGAACTATCTCAACGAAGAATTGATTATAATGAAATAGATTATCATTCAGATTTAATTAAAAAAAGAATGCTTCAAGTATTGGAAGTAGAAGCCCCAATAGATATAGAGTTACTGTTTAAGAGAATTCTTGCTTCTATTGGGATTCAGAAACTAGGAAAACGAATAACCGAGGAATTTGTGTATTTATTAAAAGATCTCAAAAGTGAATATAACAATGTTTACCTCTATGATAGAACAGCATCTATTGATAAAATTGATGCTTATTCTTCCGTAAGAATTTCTACTGAAAAACAAAGACCATTTACATTAATCCCAAAAGAAGAAATTGCGGGGGCAATTGTTGATATATTAAAAAATACTTTCAGTGCAACAAAAGAGACACTTGTTGCAGATATAGCAAAGGGTATTTATCATAATAATAGAACTGGCGATAAGATAAAGGCAAAAATTGATGAAGCTGTGAAGCATTTACTCAAAAAGAATGTAGTAAAACAAGATAATGGTAAACTGGTATTGGAAAAATGACACTTCAAAGGATGAGAAAATGAATAAAGAAAATACACTTTTTAATGATACAACTGTTAAAAGATTAGTTTCAGGTATCAATCTAACAATAAAACAGAAAAAAGCAGTTAAAATATGGTTAGGATATCTTCAAAATAAAAAATTAGAAAATGAAAAACAAGCCTATATAGAATTTGCAAATGTTATTCTAAAAGATTTATTGAATTATGATATTAGTCTTCATGGACTTAAACATGAAGAAGCGAACATAGAATTTTTATTCAAAAAAGAGGGAAATAATCTTATCTGTTTCGAAGCAAAAGGGGCAAAAACTAAAGATTTATGGGCATATCAAGGAAGAGATAGAAAATCAAGAGAAACACCTGTCAATCAAATAAATTCTTACATGTATGAACAAAAGATTCCATTTGGAATTTTAACTAATTATCATTTATTTGTTTTATTTGATAGAAATGAAGGAAGTAAAAAATATCACTCCATTGATTTCACAGAACTAACTAATGAAAATAAATTAAAAGAATTTGTGGCTCTCTTTTCAAAAGAACAGGTTGAAAAAGGATTCATTTCAGAAGTTATTCAAAAGTCTATCATTGAAGAAAAAGAATTTACAAAAGAATTCTATAAATTATATCATGAAACAAGATTAATGCTAATAAAAGAATTTGAAAATAATTCTGAGATTAGTAGAGAAGCTTCTGTCCATTTTGCACAACTATATCTTAATAGGTTAATGTTTGTATTCTTTGCCGAAGATACTGGGAAAATAGATAAAAGGATCATAGAAGATAGAATCTTAAAAACATTAGATAATCTTCATTTATTCTCATCTAACTCTTCTAATATTTCTAATGTATTAATTGGGTTGTTTAAAGATTTGGATAAAGGGAGTGATTTTCCAGTTAAATTATTTGGATTTAATGGTGGTTTATTTAATCATCCAATACCTCCAAAAATATTTTTCAAAGATTTCAGGGATAATAATTTTTTCAAAGATGTTAATAAATACTCTAAATTAAAGAAAAAAGATTTAGAATTAAATGAAGAACAAAAAAAGACTTTTGAAAAGTATAAGAATAAAATTAGCTTAGTAGTTAGAAATATTTTGTTAATGGCAGCACATGATTTCAACACAGAAGTTAATGTGAATATTTTAGGACATATTTTTGAGCAGTCTATTTCAGATATTGAAGATTTAAAGACAGATAAAAGCTCAAGAAGAAAGAAAGAAGGAGTATTTTATACTCCTGAATACATAACAGATTATATTTGTAGAAATACCATTATTCCATATCTTTCTAAAAAAAATGTTAATACTGTTCCTCATTTGATTAAAGAATATGCAGAAAATATTGGTGAACTAGAAGAGAAGTTTAAATCAATTAAAATATTAGACCCTGCTTGCGGTTCTGGTGCATTTCTAATTAAAGCAACAGATATTATGTTAGAAATTTTTAAGGGAATTCAGGAATTTAAACAATCAGAAGGAGAATATGAAGCGAAAAGTGGATTAAAGAAGAGAAGTAATACTAAAGGACAGATTGTATTGTCTAAATGGCATGAAGAAGACGAAGCGAGAGAAATCATAGAAAATAGTATTCATGGAGTAGATATTAATGAAGAATCTGTTGAAATAACTAAACTTTCTCTATTCTTGAAAATGGCAAGAAAGAATAGAAAATTAACTAACTTATCAGACAACATAAAACGAGGAAATAGCTTAATTGATGATAAAGAAGTTGCAGGAGAACTAGCTTTCAATTGGGATAAAGAATTTCCATTTAAGTTTGATGTTGTTGTGGGGAATCCACCATATGTTAATGGAAGAACAATGCAGGAAACAATTCCTTTACAACGAGATTGGTTGAAGAGGAATTATTCGTTGTTGATTGAAAAATGGGATTTATATGTGGCTTTTTTTGAAAAGGGATTTAAACTTATGAAAGAAGATGGGTTTCTTAGTTTCATTATTCCTGATTCGGTCCTAACTGAAAAATATGCAACTAAATTAAGGGATGAAATTACCAATAAGTTATGTCTCTGTCAGATTGATTTTTTTAAAAATATATTTGTATTTGAGGGGGTTGGAGTTCACAATGTAATTTTAAAAATCAAGAACACAAAAAATCAAAAGTCTGTTAAAAAGGTAAGTCATTTTGATCTAAAAGGAGATTTTATTTCTAAGAATGTATCAAAAAAAGAAGAAATATTTAGAGACTTCGACTCATTTAATTACAATTATAAATCTGATGATTTTTTCAACTTAGGTGATATTTTTTATATAAGCAAAGGGATTGTATTTAATTCTGATGAAAAAAAACACAAAGGCGAGTTTAAAAAACAAGATTTGATCTCTAATACAAAAAATCAAATAAATTGTAGGAAGTACATTGAGGGAGAAAATGTCCATAAAAATGCGATTATTGGACATAAATATATAGAATGGAATACCAATCGGGTTCCAAAAAAAGTAAGTAGACCTACATTTCCCGAGTTACACCAATCAGGAAAATTAGTTACCAACAAAATTGGAGATATTAAAGTAGCTTTTGATAATGAAGGGTTTATATGCGATCAGACTGTTAGAATAATAATCAAATGGACAAAACTAAAAGATGTAACAAATAAAAGCATAATTAGTAACATTAAGAAATATTCTATTTACTCTCGGAAAATTCTTGAAGAAAATTCAAAAGATTATGATGACAAATTTGTATTAGCTTTGATTAACTCAAATACAATAAACGCAATATTCAATTCTTTACGAGGAGTAGGAAGTATTGATATCAATCCATTAAATTTAAGAAAAATTCCAATCCCTAAGATATCTCTCTCAGAACAAAAACCATTTATTGAAAAAGCAGATTCAATGTTAAAATTAAATGAAGAGTTTTATGAGAAAAAAAATAAATTTCTAAAACTAATAACTCATGAATACAAAATTGAAAAAATTACAAAGAAATTAGATGAATTTTATGAATTAGAATTTGATGATTTTATGAAACATTTGAAAGTCAATCTAAACATGGATAAAAAATCAGAACTTTTAGACTTCTTTGAGAAAAACAAAAAAGAGTTACAAATCTTGGATGATCAAATAATAAAAACGCATAATGAAATCAATCATATGGTTTACAAATTGTATAAATTAACTAAAGAAGAAATTGCTATTATAAAGGAAATTTAAAATGGTTACACTAACTAAATCTAAATACATGAAAGGAGAGCAATGTCAGAGATTACTTTGGTTTGCTGACAGAAAGAAACTTCCAGAATCTTCTTTGATGGAACAGCATAGATTTAGTCAAGGTCCTATTTTTGAGCAGTATGTAAAAAAACTTTATCCTAAAGGAATTGAATTAGGAGATTTAGACTTCAACGAGAATATTGAAAAGACTAAAGAATTAGTTAAGGAAAAGAAACTAATCTTTGAAGCAGGGTTTAAAGTTGACGAGTTATTTATTAGGGCTGATATTCTAGAACCTAATGAAGATGGTTGGAATTTATACGAAATTAAGGCATCTTCTGATGAAAAGAAACTTAAAATTTATTTTCCAGACTTAGCATTTCAAAAATATGTTATTGAAAAAGCAGGATTAAAGATTAAGAAGTGTTTTGTTCTAAAGTTGAATAAAGAATATATCAAAAATGGAGACATTGAAGCAGATAAATTAGTTGAGAAACATGATGTTACTGAAAATATTGAATTAGTTGGAAATATTGAAGAAAATGCACAAAAGTATTTAGAGACAATTAAAGAGGAAGACGAGCCACCAATTACTATCTCAGTCAATTGTAACAAACCCTACGAATGTTCTCTTAAAGCCCATTGTTGGGGAACTTTACCAACAAATAATGTTTTACATCTGACTAATTGGCGTCAATATTGGAAGTTTTTCCATCAAGGAATAATTGATATGAAAGATATTCCAAAAGAAGAAGAATTAAAGCCAAAAGATGAAGCTATTAGAAAAGCTGCTTTAAGTTGTAAAGTTGTAGTTGCAAAAGAAGAAATTAGACATTTTATGAAAACATTAGAATATCCTCTTTATCATTTTGATTTTGAGACATTTGATACTGCCGTACCAATTTATGATAAATCTCGCCCCTATCAAAAAATTCCATTCCAATATTCTTTACATATTCAACATGAAGATGGAAAGTTAGAACATTTTGAATATCTTGCTGATGGAAAAGAAGATCCTCGTTTGAAATTGTTAGAACAATTGAAAGATGAGATTAAAGGGAAATGTTCAGTGGTTGTTTTTAATAAGTCGTTTGAAAAAAGTGTCTTGACAAAATTAGCGGAAGATTTTCCTGAACATAAAGATTGGATTGAAGTTGTTTTATCTAGACTTATTGATTTGGCAGTTCCATTCCAAAACTTCCATTATTACTGCCCAACGCAAAAAGGTAAATATTCAATTAAAAAAGTTCTTCCAGCAATAACTGGCAAAGGATATGATAATTTAGAAATTAATAATGGTGGAGATGCTTCAATATTGTATTATAATAGTCATATTTTAAATAAAGAAGAAGTTAATGATAAATTAAGACAAAATATGCTAAATTATTGTGGGTTAGATACAGAAGCGATGGTTTGGATTGTTGATGAATTGAATAAATTAATAAAATGAAATGATTTTAGGTAAATAAGATGGCAGAAAAAACAATTAAAATTAATCCTGGTGTAACATTACCCGAAGTAGTCTCTTCAATAAAAAAAGGAGAATGGAAGATTCCAAGATTTCAAAGAGAATTTGTTTGGGAAAAAAGTAAAGTTATTGAGCTTCTTGATAGTATGTATAAAGAATTTCCAATAGGGAGTTTTTTTCTTTGGATACC
>Ga0233437_1006382_pt1 | contig 12062 bp, 11 predicted proteins | sample SI_122_August201_FD_182714 | JGI IMG/M metagenome (GOLD analysis project Ga0233437, IMG submission 182714) | Seawater microbial communities from Saanich Inlet, British Columbia, Canada - SI_122_August2016_200_MG | ecosystem: Environmental > Aquatic > Marine > Inlet | place: Canada: British... | reverse complement strand
TGCTTGACTGAGTATTTGCATGATTTGTGAATCTGATTTACGTGTTGTCTTCATTTGAATCTCCTTATGTTTTTATTATAAGAAAATTCTACTTTTACTGAGTGTTAATTTTTGGGAGGATTACAAATGTAAATGGAGGCTTAATACTGGTACGCCGATGGACCCGTTGGTAGACTTAAAAAATCTACTAAAGGAGAATTATTAGGTGTCAGCTCCTTTACTTTTTATATATTCTCAGATTTATTCACTATCCATTCTGCAAAAGAAAATGAACTAGTAAACGCAGGTGAAATAGAATTCAGAACATGTAAGGTACAATCTGTTTTCTCAACTATGTAATCCATCTCAATTGACTTTGTCTTAATGTTAATTAGCTGTGGACGTATTCCAACCTTGTTACTTAGAATTAAGTCTTCAGATTTTAAATCTGTCACCAGTTTTTGTGCAGACTTAATAAACCACGGCTTAAGGTATTTTTTCATTTCAGTATGTACAAGTAATCTAAAATTATCTTTATTCTTTAAATACATGCCAGCCAATTCTGAACTAATTTTAACTCCCTCGCTAAATTCTATTCCTTTCAAAATTCCATAATTCTCACGACCAAATGCTGGTATCGCAGTAGGGCCAACATAAACATCACCATTAATCACTCTCGTAAGATGCACCCCAAGAAAAGGTAAATTAATATCTGGCACTGGATAAATACTACTATTTACTAAATACTCTTTATCTTTTCTCAGCCTATAATAAATACCCTTAAAAGGAATCATAGTATAATCCAGTCCCCTACCAAATAACTTGGCAACACGATCTGAATTTGCACCTGCACAATTATATAAATATCCGTATGATATTCTTCCATTAGGAATTATTACTGTTTTTTGTTTTCTATCTTGATCCAGTAAGGGGGAGTTAAACTCAAATTTAACGCCTTTTTCTATTAATAGCTCATGTAATTTTATCACTACAGATTTACTGTCAATTACTGCCGTATTTGGACTATAGATACCAAATTTGTACGGCCTTGCATAGGGCTCTATTTCTTTAATTTCTTCTTCATTGAGTTTTTTTACATTAACATTATTATCTTTAGCATTTTGTAATAACTTATCTATTACTAACACATCATCCTCGGACGTTGCAATAATAATCTTTCCAGACCTGTTACAAGGTATTCCATATGCGCTGGCAAACTTACGTAATTTCATCGAACCAGATGAACATACTTTTGCCTTAAGTGTATCACTACCGTAATAAACTCCAGAATGAAGGACTCCACTATTACGGCCACTAGCATGCAGCCCAACTTCTGACTCTTTCTCCAAAATAGTAATTGAAGCTGATAAATATCTTTTTTTCAACTCCCATGCAACTGTCAAGCCAACAATGCCAGATCCAACAATTAAAAAATCACAACTACTATACGTTCCCATAACGACTATTCTTAATCATAGTATAGCCTTTGAGTAATTCTCCAATACCCCAATCTAGAGAAAATTCAGTTTTAAATCCAGTTTCCTCTATTTTTTCATTAGACACAATGTAGTTTCGTTGATCTGGATCCTTGCCAATTTGCTCATCAATAAAAATAAAGCCTGGCACTTGTTTTTGTATATATTCACATAATTCTTTCTTAGACACATTTGCATCTGAAAGACCGACATTATAGATTTCACCTTTCATGCTATTATGATTATTAAGCGCGTGTTGAAATACTCTTGACACATCTCGAATATGAATATAGTTTCTCTTAAAATGGCTCTCAAATAGAACGACAAAACGATCATTTACCGCCCGATAAGTAAAATCATTCACAAGTAAATCAATTCTCATTCTAGGCGACATTCCAAATACAGTTGCTAGACGGAAGCTGATAGCGTTAGAATTTTGCATTAATTCTTTTTCAATTTCAACTTTTTCAATAGCGTACTGTGAGATCGGACGTAGTGGTGATTCCTCATTACAATAATTATCTTTATCTCCGGTACCATAAGCGCTATTTGTTGTAGGCATAAGCACTATTTGATCCTTAGAGAGGAGTCTTAGCATTAATTCAATTGCATCATGATTAATAGTGCTAGCGCCTATTGGGTCTAAACTACATAATGGCGCACCAACCAAAGCAGCCAAAGGAATAATGACATCTGCCTTCTTCATTAATTTAGAAACAATATCTTTTTGACGAATATCGCCTTTCACCACAGTAAAATTTTTATGATAGCAACAATGATTAAGACTAGTCTGTTTAAACATAAAATTATCCAGAACAGTAATCTTATGCCCAGCTGCAAGTAAATCTGGGACCATGATAGAGCCCAAATAACCAGCTCCTCCAGTTACTAAAATATTGTAACTCATATTATATTTCTCCTATATTTTTATTAATTTATACAGTTTTCCAACTAATTCTACTTTTTTAAAAACACTATTACACTCAAATAATTTTATTTTTACTTATGAATTTTGTAACTATAAAAGCACCTAATCTATACGATAATCTGCAATCATTATAATTGTGTTACCATTCAAGAAACTATTCATTATTTCTTTAGATCTCTACAAGCTCTAACTTAATAAAAATTGTTCCGCACGTTTGTAGTCTTCTGGAATGCCAATATCTATAAATTTTCCACAAAATTCAAGACCAAATATAGACTTATTAGATAAAATAAATTCTGGCAAAAGATCGTCTTCTAGTGAAGCCTTTGTGTCAGCATTATAAGACAGCTTGGTTAATGCACTTGGGTTAATCAAATACACGCCTCCATTAATTAGATTGCTTGGCCTATCAGGCTTTGATTTTAATGAAAGAACCCTTCCATTATTATCTATCTCTATTCCTAAATATCGTTCAGACTGCTCCATATAAAACAAAGAAAAAGTCCATTCCGAACTATTTTTTAGATGAAACTTTAAAAGTTCACTTAAATTAACTTCAAAAAAAGTATCGCCATTCATCAATAAAAAATCTTCTTTTAACTCCTTAGCTGCATACATTAAGGCTCCACCAGTTCCTAAAGGGCAGTCCTCAACTGCATATACAATTTTTGCACCCTTATATTTATGACCAAAAAAAGACATTATTTGGTCTTTTTTGTATCCTACGGATAAAATAAAAGATCTAATTCCTTGTTGAATCCAATAATCTATTTGATACTTGAGAAACGGTTGACCATAAATAGGCGCCATTGGTTTAGAAAAATTGGGTACTAAATCCCTTAATCTAGTACCAAGCCCTCCAGCAAGTATAATTGCAGTTAACGCCATGTCTATTTTATACGGGCTCTTTAATAAGACTGTTCCTGTAATAATTTACAGACTCTTTTATTCCATGGTGAATATCTGTAAACTTATAATCTCCAAATACATTTTTAAATTTTACGTTATCCATAACTTTAACCATTGCCCCATCAATATAGCTATCATTAAAAAATATTACACCCTTGTACTGTATAACTTCGGCAACAATTTTTGCAATTTCCCCTACTGAATAACCTTTTTTTTGTGCTAAATTCACAGGATACAGCAAATCATTCTTATTACTAATAACCCTAATAAGCAAGTCTACAGCGTCATCTATATACAACCATTCCCTAATAGGCTTTCCTGTCCCCCAAACCTCAAACTTAGAATCACTATTTTTATCTGCCTGTAGCATTCTCATTATTATTCCGTCTAATGCATGCACTCTTTCTTCTTCTAAATGATCGCCAGGGCCATAAATACCTGGCATCAAAACATGTGAAGATTTAATATTATATTGCATAAAATATGATTTTGCTATTACGTATTCTGTCCTTCTAGAGGTTGCATATGCGAGAGCTGAATCATCTGGCATTCCTTCCCACCACTCATTTTCAATCTGAATACTGACTGCTGTTGGGTACGAGCAGTTAGCTAAAGGGCTTATGACTAATGGAACAATACCCTCTAACTGTATTGCTTTATATAAATTTAACACCATTAGTAAGTTATTACTAACAACATCTCCGGCATTATTAATGCCGAAATGAACATTTCCAACATAAGCTGCAAGATTAAAAATAATATCTGGTTTACTTTCTGATAATAATTTTCTTACTGATTGGAGATCAGTAAGATCACATTTTTCAGATGATGATCCATCGACCTGATATTTTTCTTCTTTTATTAGTTTCTTGATTAAGTTAGAGCCTAAAAATCCTGTGCTTCCTAGTACTAATATTTTCATATAATTTTTTTTGTATTATTCATAAAATTTTCAATAGTTGTAAGTGTACATGGAATATCAGCATGTTTCTTTATCTTATCTGTAGGTACGTTATAGGCAACCTTAATAGCACTATTAAAACTTAAAGCCTTTCTCTGTGAAATTTTAATGACATCTTTTATCTTAATAGTACCGTTTCCGGCAAGATTAAAAATCTCATTATAAATACCTTTGTTGACTATATTAAATACAATTTTAGCCGCATCATCTGTATGTAAAAATTGAAATTCACTTTCTGGATTAACCCAAATCCCATGTCCTTCAATAATATCAAATATTGCATTCTTCTTGAGTTGTGGACCAACAAATCCGCCCATCCTAAATATCAGCCAATTATCCGCTTTTTTCTGTACACAAAGCTCAGCTAAATATTTATGAAAACCATAATTGCTCACTTTTGAAAGATTTATTAGGCTATCTTCCAATGTATCAGCGCCATTACAATCATCATATACATCACATGAAGACATATGCACATAATAATCATAATGGAAATCAATCAATGAAGATTTAACACTCCGAACTGATGCATCGAATTCTCCTACTTCATCCCTATCAGCCATATATTTTTTAGAATTACCATTGGCATTTATAAGGAGTTGACAACTAGTGCCAATATACTTACTATAATTTTTTCTACTTATTGAAATATAATCAATTAAATTTTTCTGACAAAACCTAACAAATGCAGATCCTAAAAAACCGCCGCCGCCTATTATATAAATCATTTCTACAATTTCAGATAATTAAATTACTTACATTTCATTTGGTTGATACATGGTAATACGGCTACCGCTATCATCAAAATTAAATGGAACGTGTACTAATTCATTGAGCCTATCTTTAATAATCCTGTGTTTTTCAGGTTTGGCAAAGATAAGCATAAACCCTCCGCCCCCAGCACCTAATATTTTTCCTCCAATTGCGCCAGAATCAATAGCAGCTTCATAAATACTATCAATCCCTGCAGAAGACACTTTATTAGACAACTTTCGTTTATTCTGCCAACTCTCATGTAATAAAGTGCCAAATTTTTCAATCGGCTGCTTCTGGTCTCTCAATAAATCAATAGCCTCATCAACCATTTCCCTCATTCTCATTAATTCTGTTTTTCTGTTATGCAAGTTTTTAATTTGAGATTCCGCAATCTCTGAAGCTATACGAGAAAAACCAGTAAAGAACAGCATGAGATGAGAATGCAATTCCCTTCTCCTATTATTTGAAATTATAACTGGATCTACATCAAATGCGCCATTGGGTTGAAATGTGATTCTATTAAACCCCCCATATGCAGCTGATATTTGATCTTGAGATCCAACATTCTCATGAATTATATCTTGCTCTATATGTATTGCATCTTTTGCAAGACACTCTTTATTGGTCATCTTACCATTCAAGGCAGATACAGCTTTTATCAGTCCAACAGTAAAAGAAGAGCTGGATCCCAATCCAGATCTTGATGGCAAGTCACCATCATGATGAATCTCCACACCTTTGTTAACCTTCGACCATTTCAATACCGAGCGTACAGATGGGTGTTTAATTTCATCAATATTATTAACATTTTCAATTTTTGCATACACAATACGATGTTTATAATCAAAAAATGGTGGCAAAAATCGACATGAAATATAGCAATACTTATCTATTGTTGTGGCAAGTACTGATCCACCGTGCTCTTTAAACCATTGTGGATAGTCAGTGCCACCACCAAAGAAAGATATTCTAAACGGGGTGCGGGTAATAATCATAGGTATATTTTGTATCTTTAAAATTAGTTTTTTTAAACAGCCTAACTCTTAAATATTATCTAAATCAAGGTCTTTGTTATTTACATAAAATCAATCAACTCAAAGACACGTACATTAGAGCTAACTGCATTTTTCACATCTTGTAAATAATTACTATTCATTACAATCATATTTCCATTATCGACATCTGCCTGATTTAAAATTTTTTTCCCAATCACTGGGATATATTTTCCAACTTTAACAGGATTTATCTCAACCACATCAAAAGAAAAATTTCTTAAGTTTTTATTTGCTGCTAATAGTGAGCTAAAAATCACGCCTTTACCAGCAGCACTACAAATATAAACTGGTCCATCAAGTTTACTAATATTATGTGCTACAGTATTTTCTATATTTTTCATATGCTTAATGCGCTCTGCAATATATTGATCTCCCCCTGTATCCACATTAACCAGTTCGTTAAATCTATCAGTCAAACTAGAAATCTTTGCAACTATATAAATATATTGTTTAGAAAATAATTCGCCACTTTCAACTATAGAACTAAAAAAATGATTAAATGACGCTAGATTAAAATAATTAACATGCTCATATGTAAAATCATAAAAAGCACCGTTATCTATAATCCAATTTAATGATGGAACTTCAATATATATTAAAGTATCTTCATTAGTGGCATGCTTTATATCATTTAGAAAACTTACTGGATTTTTTATATGCTCAAGAACATGCCTTAATATAATTAAATCATGTTTAATATTTTTCTCTTTATTAAAATTATTTTGTTTAATTTTCCTATTACTACCAACATATGAAGGGTCCACCCCATATGAATCGAACCCATCATTATTCAATATTTCAACAAAATATCCATCGCCACAACCTATTTCAAATGTAGATGATGGGTTTATTCTTTTAATTATCCTCTTTACATCTGCAAGATGCTTCATAAAAGATGGAGAAATATTCTGGCCCACCAAGTACTGATCGTTGTACATAACCTTCTTCTCATCAAACTTACTATTAATAAAATAGCAACCATGCTCAACTATACAAACATCTCCAGAAGGTGAATCGATTGCTGAATTCGATGATTCATGCAATATATTATTCATAATAGGAAGGTTGGCCTTATATAAGCAAAGCATAAATAATTCTTTAGATGTAAAATACAATTGTCATTATAACTACGGCTACCGCCTAATAATGCTTCATTTATTCTGATTTTTTTCCTTAACAATATCCAGATAGATTGCAACACCTTTATGAATAAAGGCATCATGAATAATATTTTTTCTGTTTTTAACTAGAAAAAACATTATATATCGAACAAGCAGCTTTAAAAACTTTATATTTTTAAAATAACTCACCAATCTGATATAAATAGAATTTGAAATACTCTTGTTATTATCACCTATTGAAGATAGCATTTTCCTTACCCATCTAGACAATATATCAGATACGCCGTCATCAATACTCTTTGATGAAGATCCTTCAGATGCTCTAACCTCTCTAGTTATTACAATCTTTAAAAAATTATACACACCACACCATTCTGGTCTAGACATCCAGTCAATTATTTTAATTTGATGAAAATATTGTTCTGCATGAAATTGTCTCAAAAGTCCATATTCGTCAACTTTACCAATCTTTCCTCTTGCGCAGATAATTGATGCATGCAACATCTCTCCAAAAATATATGACGCATTATAACTATCGATATGGCTCATTTGCAAGAATGCCTCTGTATTTATTTCTGATCTTGTAATAGCCATATTTAGATTTAATGCATCGTTAAAAAAACTCTCAACCCTGTCAATCGGCTTACTGTGCTTTATATTGGCTACTGGGTATTCTATTAACGACGTTATTTTTCCATTGGCCTTGCATTGGCCATCTTCGATACCCATAAGAAGTGCCTTGCCATGAACTGCAGAATAATCCTTGTTTTGATCAAGGAAATTAATACTTACTTGCATACAATCAGTTAAGATCAAATCATCGTCACAAACAAGTGCACTATAATCAGTTTTGACTCTATTGCACAAATATGATATTGCTTTAAACATATCAAGCTTAGGCTTATGATAATATTCTATGTCAATCTTATTTTTAAATTTATCAATATTGCTTTTATTGACCTCAAATAATTTACTATTACTAGAATCACAAATTAATAAAGATCCTCTAAAATTAGAAATTGAGTAATACTTTAACAACCTTAAGATAAAATCAGGCCTATCTTTAGTTGGTATTAGAATAGAAATATTCATGACTCTAATAATTCAATATGATTACAGATTACTTTTTTAATCTTTTTCCAGTCCTTCATAGCTAAACTGCTACTCCATGGATACCCATCAAACGTTTTGTATTTATTGCATAATTTTTTAGATTTTATAATCATATGTTGTTTAGTTATCTTTCTTATCTCTCTAATCAGAAACGAAGGAATAAGTTCTTTAATTATGACCCTGGACCTCATAATTAGCCTAGAATTATTTCCGTTAAATTGTTCTATTTTTTTTCTGTTTATCTCTAACAATTTTATAAAAAATAAATTAAATAATCTATCTGAATAATATGGAGTGAAAACAATATCACTTACAACTTTGATAAAATTTTTCTTAAATTGTAATCCATCACTAGTATTCAAATACAGCTCCCAATCACCTATAACAATATTTTCACTTTTCTCTATTCCCTGTATTTTTATTCCGGTAAAACGGTCTGTGCTTGTATTATCAATATATGTACTATGTTGAACCCCATCTCTAGCACTCCAAAATATTGGCAATATAGTGTGTTTCCCATAACAAACTGCAACTAAAGAAATGCATATTTCTACTAGTGATATCTCCTTTAATCCAATAGTTGTCCTTAAACATCTTTCTAATATGTCTGTCCTATGCAAAGCATAAACTTGGGCAATTTCAGGAGATATTTCTATCCTCTGATTTATTAAATCTGAATCAATACTAAGGCCAATATATTTTTCATATATTGGCCTTAGTATTGATTCAGATTTAATAAACATGAACTGAATATAGTGACCTTGAACGGAAGAGTAATCTAAGTGACTCTTTAAAAACTCTAAGCCTTTCATTAGGCCATTTTCAGACAAAAAATCATCATCTGCACATAAACAAGTATATGGCGTTTTAACATTTTTTATGGCAAAATGAATTTTATCGCCAAAAAATAAATTAGGGCAATGAATATATTTAATTTTTTCTGAAGATAGATTCATTCCAATTGGTGACAAACTAGAATCAACAATCAAAATGGATGCATTAAACCTACTGAAATAATCCATTGATCGTAACAACACATTATGCCTCTCATGCGTTGGAATTATAATTGTAATGTCTTTTATCATAAACCCTGCATCATAGAAATGATATTTACTTTACGCCAACTATACGCTTTGGTTCATTTAAGTTTGAAGGCCGCGCCCCAAACTTAAGAAGATCTCTACGTCCATATTCATCTGCAATTTTTTCTGCAAATTCACGAATAGTTATTGCAACTCCAGAACATATGTTAATGGCGCCTTGCGTTGAATCTGTCGCAACATTTGCAATAATTTTTCCAACCTTTTCTACATTTAAATAATCTCTGATTTGATTTCCATTTGTTAATTCTACGTACCTTCCTAAACTCAATCTACTTCTAATGTAAGGAACAAATCTATCGGTATGCTCCCCTTTACCATAAATATAAAATAACCTACACCAGACAAATTCCACTCCTTGTGAAGGAAGCCATTGAGAAAGTGCATTATAAACTGCAGTTTTAGCTCCAGCATAGGGCGAATCAGGCTTTAAAGGTGTATCTACGGAAAGATCCCCATATGACGAATCATACTCGGCACATGTTCCAATACCGACAAATTTATGTACTCCAGCTAATGATGCACCTTTTGCTAAATTTAGCGTCCCTATCAAGCAATCTATATTTTTTTCTGAAAATAAGTATTTTCCATGTTCGGCATACCAGGCAACATGAATAACAATATCAACATCTGAACAAATATTGGCCCACCAATCAACTGTCTCGGAAAATAAATCTGGCGTAATCACAACCTTATAGATATTTTTAAGAGATGTTTTAGGAATTTTACTTTGATCTCGAATTATAAGCTTTACTTTTATATTTTGTTGACATAGTTCATAAAGAACTTCCTTGCCAACAAATCCTGTTGATCCGGTTAAAAGCACTATCTTACTCATTCAATAATGATCTCTGGTACAGCTATTACAAACCTGCCACCCCACTCTCTTATATAGTTCAATTGACTCATTAACTCACTTTTCAAATTCCATGGTAGAATCACAACATAGTCTGGTTTATCATTTATCAAATGCCTCTCATTAACTATAGGTATTCGACTCCCAGGCATATATTTATCTTGTTTTGCTGGGTTTTTATCTACTACATATGGAATTAAATCTGGGCGTACACCAGAAAAATTCATTAACCCATTCCCTTTTGCCGCTGCCCCATATGCTGAGACTTTCTTTTTATCACGTTTTGCCTTTAGTAAAAATAAAAGAAAATCTAACCTTACTTTTTCTACACTTTCTTGAAAATTCTGATAGAAACCAATATCTTTAATACCTTTTAAATGCTCTTCTTTTTGAAGAAACACTACTGACTCGCTAATTGGATTATTTCCTGTGTCATTACGCTGAACATAAATACGTAAACTACCCCCATGTGTCGGTATCTTTTCCACATCAAAAATAGTCATATTATTTGTTCTAAAAATAGATTGAACAGCTGTCAAAGATAAGTAAGAATAATGCTCATGGTAAATTGTATCGAACTGAACCTTTTCTACCAAATTAATAAAATGAGGAAATTCAAAAGTCGCTACACCGCTATCCTTCAATAAAGTAAAAAAGCCTTCAAGGAAGTCGTTAAGGTCTGGAACATGGCCCAATACATTATTTGCCACAATAAGGTCTGCACAGCGACTATTATCAGCTAATTTGTGTGCTTTTTCACTACCAAAAAAATCCTCAATGATCTCAATACCTTTTGATCTTGCAGCTTGAGCAGTACTATGTGTCGGCTCAATTCCATAGCACGGTATCTCTTTATCTTTTATATACTGTAGTAAATATCCGTCATTAGCTGCTATCTCTACCACCATACTATCTTTATTTAGGTTTAAGCGTGCCACTATATTCTCAACATAGTCTCTGGTGTGCTTTAACCATGATGTAGAAAAAGAACTAAAATAAGCATAATCTTCGGAAAACATTTCCCTTGCTCTAACAAAATCCTCTGTTTGTACAAGCCAGCAATAATTACACACCATAACCTTAAGTGGGTACCATTGTTCTGGCCCCATAATAGTATCCTCTGTAAGATAAGAATTAGATGGTGGCGAACTTCCTAAATCAACAAATGTATTTGTTAACTGTTTTTTACAATGCCTGCATTTCAAAAAAAGCCTCCATAAAGTCAATCAAAAAAAACTAAGGGTGAAATAATATATACAACTATTAAGCCTAAGCTTGTATTCTTTTAGATGAAAATTCAATATATTTCAATCTACACCTTGGAACTATACTAGCCTAGTTTTTTAGCATATCCCTAAAATAACTAAATTCTATTAGTGCAAAAATTATTACATCTATAAAACTTGAATTCGCACATTAAGTGCAATTATTTCTAAGCCGTTAATAAATCAACAGCCTTCCCTAAAAATAACTCAACAGGTTGTTTGCCACCTCGCGTTTTTCGAGGTCTTGTATTGAGTCGCTTCATGACAAATTCAATCTGTGAATCTGTCACTTTGTTAAAATCAGTACCCTTTGGGAAGTACTGTCTAATCAAACCATTGGTATTCTCATTAATACCTCTTTCCCAAGAAGAGTATGGATGGGCAAAATATATATCCGCATCCAGTGCTTTAGCCATACGCTCATGTTCTGCAAATTCTAAACCATTATCGTAAGTAATGGTGTGAATCTTGTTTGATATTGGCTCTAGCGCCTTAATGGTCTTATCAGCCAACTCAGTGGCATTCTTGCCATTGAGCTTAACAA
>Ga0233437_1006381_pt1 | contig 12064 bp, 10 predicted proteins | sample SI_122_August201_FD_182714 | JGI IMG/M metagenome (GOLD analysis project Ga0233437, IMG submission 182714) | Seawater microbial communities from Saanich Inlet, British Columbia, Canada - SI_122_August2016_200_MG | ecosystem: Environmental > Aquatic > Marine > Inlet | place: Canada: British... | reverse complement strand
CAAATGCTTGATAGGTATAATCACCATCAGTTAATACAGTAGTTGCATTTTTACTTTGATTAACATATAAATACCATTGTGTTTGATTAAATTTCTGTAAGTTTGAAACATATTGTTGATAAACTTCAGAAGCAGATAAACTTCTATTCCATAAAACAAGATTATCCATCATCCCAGCGTAATCTTGAGTCAAAGAACTAGTTATACCTATAAAAACATCATCTGGACTATTATGAATAGTACTAACAGTCATAACCAAAGAATCATTCAAGATACCATCTTTATAAAAAGAAACAGAAGAACTATTAAGCACCCAAGCAACATGTTGCCACTGATTTGCTTTTAAATAAGCTCCCGATACAAGTAAATCATCCCAAGCAGAACCATCCTCAGATAAACCTAAAGCCATTTCTCCACCAGCATCATAATAAAATAAATAACTTTTATCACTTCCACCAACTCCTCTAGAAAGGATCTCTTTTGTAATTCCAACAGCATTTGGATAAACCCATGCGGAAAAAGTATTTTCTCCTGAGAGATGAAGAGAAGTATCAGCAGAAATCTGTCCATAATCATTATTCCCATACAATACCAACGATTTGCCATATTTAGAATTCCCATAAATGCTAGATTCATTCAAAAGAGTATCACCTTTCAAAGTCCCATTATTCCCATACGTACTAATATCAAATACATGAGTTGAATTCTCACCCAAACTAGGAACATTATCAAAGTTCATCATAAGAACCAACGAGTCATTATACATCGTAAAATTAGTTCCATTGAAATTATAGACAACTTCTTTTAATGATGGTTCAACAATAGAAACATTAACTACAACATTAGTAGCTGTTTGTGAAGTTGCATTATCTGGGGTTGGTAATGTAAAGTTAATTCCAAGGACAGTTGTGTCCAGCGCAGCCAATATCTCAATTGAACTAGAATTAACTTCATTTCCAATATTCAAATAATCAACAGGAATAACTCCTAAAGTCCAGTTCTCTCCAACAGAAGTTTGAGAACTATCCAATACACTTCCACCGGACCTTGAACCTTCATACAACTGTTTAACTTCAGCAGCCGATAAACTTCGATTGTAAATTTGTACCTCGTCAATTGAACCATTAAAATACAAAGATTCGCTGTATGTTCTTCTACCCACCATCATATTTGTATTAGAATTAATATTCCCACTTATTGAACTAATCGCCGTATTTGTCCCATACTCTGCCCCATCAACATATCTAATACCATTCCCATCTCTATCAAAAATTACTACAACATGATGCCAGATTGAATCATTTAACTCAAAATCACCATCTCCAATTGGAGAAAAAACGTTTCCTCCTGAATCTATAATTCCGAATCTCAAATATTTTCCATTTGAAGTTTTATCTATTAAAACTTCCCAACCATAAAAAGTTGAAGCATCTCTTTTAGAAGCAATCATCCCCTGTACAGAATCAAAGGCACCCGTTGGAACATTAATCCACGCAGCAACTGCAAAATCACCAGTCTCAAAATTTAAGTTTTGATCATTCGTTATATTAACATAATCGCCATCACCATCAAAATTTGCCCCATTCAAAATCTTTCCACTTTCAGTAACATTCACATCAGCAACTAAAGTCCCATTATTATTCCCCTTGTAATCCAAACTATCATTATTAAACGACCAGTACGAAACAAGCGAAGCATCATTAATCAAAACACTTGTAGCATTCAAACTATTATTCTTATACCAATTGTAAACCATAGTAACATTATCTGAATCAAAGTCAGAATATGTTATATAACCAGTTAAATTATAAGTTGTTAAGTTTGAACTTAAAGTAGCATTCAAAATAACTAAAGAAATAACTGGAGCTTCATTAACAGTAAATGTAACTGAAACAATGCCAGTATTACCACTTGAATCATTACCATAAACAGTTACTGTATTGCTTCCAGATAACCAATCAAAGCTAGTATTGATTGTGAAAGTATTGTTAGTTACTCCAGAATTGTTTGTATACCACCAAGTATCAATTGATTCAGTTGCAGTTGCATTAAGATCAATTGATCTATTAGTATAATTAGTTACAATTGGTGATAATATGGTGATTGTTGGAGCAGTTGAATCAACAGTAATACTCCTAACTTCAGTAGAATTCCAATTACTTGAAGTATCAGAAGCAAATGCTTGATATGTATAAGTATCATCTGTTAATACAGCAGTAGCATTCTTACTTTGATTAACATACAAATACCATTGAGAACTATTAAACTTCTGTAAGTTAGACATATATTCTTGCTGAATTTCTGCTGCAGTTAAAGTATAATTCCATAAACGAACTTCATCAATTTCACCATCATGATGTTGAGAATAAAATGCCCTCTCACCAATAAGTAAATTATCACCAGAATTATCCTGCCCAGACATGTCACCACAAGTTGAATCAGAACTATCCAAAACTCCATCTCTATAGAATAAACAACTTCCTCCACTAACAGTCAAAACAACATGATGCCAATCATTATCATTCGTATAAGTATTACTTGCTCCAGAACCACCATCAGAACTCACCATTTCATATCTATAAGTACTACTTCCTCCACCAGAAGGATCATCGTTGGTATACCATGTCCAACCATTTCCACCGTTCCATGCCCCATCTTTCTTTTCAACAATTCCTTCATCAGCACCACCAAAAGCTCCATCATGATTTATCCATAACGAGACTGAGAACTTATCAACTACTTTTGCCCCCATATTTCCAGCACTAATAAAAGAACTACTACCATCAAAAGTATAACAATTTCCAAACTTACAATCAGTTGTATTAAGATCTGCTCCAGTAACTGTTCCATTATTTCCACCATTGCTAAAATCAACAACCAAAGAACCACTTTCACCTAGATCACTTCTATTATCAAAATTATACATAACAACTAAACTATCATTATACCTCGTAAAGTTTGTTCCATTCCAATTATAAACAACTTCTTTTAATGAAGATTCAACAATAGAAACATTAACTACAACATTAGTAACTGTTTGTGAAGTTGCATTATCTGGAGTTGGTAATGTAAAGTTAATTCCAGGTAGTATTAAATCAGAATTATCAACATTAATACTCCTAACTTCAGTTGAATTCCCATTAGAACTTGTGTCAGTTGCAAATGCTTGATAAGTATAAGTATCATCAGTTAATACAGTAGTTGCATTCTTACTTTGATTAACATATAAATACCATTGAGTTTGATTGAATTTCTGTAAGTTTGACATGTATTGTTGTTGAACTTCCTGTTTGGATAGACTTCTATTCCATATTCTTAATTCATCAATTTTACCATGGAATACTTCACTCACATCTGCATCTACCTCATGAGTTCCGACCCTTAAAGTGCCAGAACTGCATGTCCCAGTATTTGTAACAGTATTAATCAGTGTTCCATTAATATATAATGATATAGTTGTTCCACTTTTTGATAAAATTGCCTGTCTCCATACACCTGTATTGCTCAAAGAATATCCAAACGTATCGTCAGTATCTGCCCCAACACTAATATACAATTGACCAGAAAGTAATCCACTTCTATATCTGCTAAGTCTAAAATTATCATAATTTCCTAATGAGATATATCCTTCATCTGTATCATCAAATTCTAAAGGCTTAATCCATAATTGTAATGCAAAATCACCCTTACAAAAAGCAGGGAATCCTGTTTTCTGAGCATAATCTCCAGAACCATCAAATAAAATTGCACTTTCAAAAACTCCAGTTGCATTAGACTTAGTATTAGCAACAGAACTTAAATTATATCCTGATCTTGCATCTATGAATAAAGTATCACTTTCACCTAAATCACTTATATTATCAAAATTATACATAGCAACCAAACTATCATTATACATAGTAAAGTTTGTTCCATTCCAATTATAGATAATCTCACTTATGTCAGTTGCATTCTCTATCGATACATTAACAATAAAATTAGTAGCTGTCTGACTAGAACCATTATCTGGAGTTGGTGCAGTAAAGTTAATATTTGGTGCTTGATCCACACCTTGAATAGTACCCAATATGCCCATTGGCTCTTCAGAAATGCCAGAAGCTTCTTCTTCAACACCATAATCAATTGAATCTATCCTAATCTGTCCAGAATTAACTTCAACATCAAGTACAAAACTTTCATCACTTAAATTTAATCGTGAACAAGTTTCTTCACAAACTTCATCCAATGAAACAAAATCAGGCAAGAAATTGGCAATAACAGAATACCAAGAACTATACGTAATATTTGAATAAGAATTCTCAACTGATAAATTATAATCTGCATTAACAACCATTGCTGAAACTTTGTTATAAGTTGTAGCACCTAATTTCCCATAGTTCAAATAAAATATATCATCCCATTCCCCAGTAGAACCTAGATCCAAGAAAGAACAACAATTTTCATTACCATAACAAACAGTATTAGTTAAATCATCATCATATGAATAAACTTCCCATTTAGTACATAACTTATCACTAGAAATAACATCAGTATTCAATTTAATATCAACAACACCATCCACTGTTTCAACACCATCATCATCTGCATCAAACTCTGTTCCTGAATTATATTCTAAAGTTAAACCAATATCTCCATCATTAACATTAACAATTGTTTGATCAACTGCCAAATCATTTGAATTAAACATTAACAAATTATCTACTGAATTATCAAGATAAACTTTAACATCTGAACCTTGAGCAATCCTACCATTCAAAGTAACTGAATTAATCACACCTAAATTGTTAGGCACCCATGCACTCTCACCAGATGTATAAAATGTTTCATCAATCACATCAGTATAATTTTGTTCAACAATAGCATAACCAGTAATTGTTGGCTTACTAAATAACAGCAAACTAAATAATGAAGTTAAGACTAAAGCTAACAATACAGGCAAAATTATCTCTTTATGACTAAGAGAACCTTTCCCTTTCCTTAAATCCTTACCTTTGCTCATTTCTTTGCCCTATTATACACAGTCCATATAGTTCGATAATTTCTGTCTAGCAATTCAGCTATTTTCTTGAATTTCAAACCCTCTTTATCTTTCAAATAAACAACAATAGTTTCAAAAACAGAATTCTTAGTTTTGAAAATCAAAAGAGGAATAGTTTCTTTTGATGACACATCTAATTTTCCAGAGAATTTAAGTTTAGCTTTTCTATAACTAACTCCAACAGGTCCTGCATTTCTGTGAAGTATATTACCAATCTCAACATAACTATAATCTAAATTCTCTCTAAGATATTTAACTAAAGTTTCTAAAGGTGCTAAAGAATTATTCCTAAATATTGATAATGGGAATGTATTTTTCCTAAGTTGTTTTTTCTCTTTTAAGAATTGATCAAATTCATTTCTTTGCTTCAAAAAGCCAATAAAATCATTGAATAATTCAACTTCATCAGCATTATAACTCTTTAATTTAGAGAAATCTACTCTTTTTGCCCCTTTTCTACGTTCTAAACCTTGCATATATACTAATAAATAGATATTCTGTAAGATTTTATTTAAATATTTTTCTATTTTTAGGTTATTTATAAGAAAAAAAGAATACTATGTAATAATAATTATATATAAATGATAAGAATTACAATAAGTATTATGTAAGAATCTAACAACTAAAGAAATTATTGTCTTTCATTAATCAAAAGTTGTCTGTTAACAACATCTTTCTTAATATCTTTTAAGAAAGCTTCAGAAACACGCTTAAAAAATCTTGGATCTTTAACATTCTCGCCAATTAATGAACCAGCTAATTTCCTATATTCAATAGACGCTTTAGATCTTGGAGCATGCATTGCAGCAGGTTTTGTATGATACAATGATTCCAAAACTTTAATATCATCTGGTAAAACTGCAAGTACTGGAACCTCTGCAGCTTCTTCAATGTCTTTCAAAGACAATTCAAACTTCTTGCCCCTAACTTTATTTAAAATTAAACCAGTTATAGGTGTTTTCTTGTCTTTAGCAACCTTAACAGCATGTAATGTTGTACTTAATGTTGGATAATCTGGTGACGTAACAACTAACAATTCGTCTGCAGCAAGCATTGTTGCTAAAATTTCATCATTAAGATTAGGAGAACTATCTAATAATATAACATCATACATATGTTTTATACCCTCAAGCTTATTCTTTAACACATAAGGATTAACTTTTTTACCCATTAAAGATGCAGGCAAAACATGAAAACCTAATTCATGTTCATATATTGCAGAAGTTATATGCGCTTCATTTTGCATTACATGATGGATTGTTTTTTCAGGATTAACTATTCCCAAATGTAAACCAAGATTAGGAGCAGAAAAATTAGCGTCAACCATTAACACTTTCTTACCCATTTCAAAAAGAGTGGCACCTAAATTAGAAACTGTCGTGGTTTTACCAACACCACCTTTAATTGAGATTACACCTATAGTTTTTCCCATTTTCATATATTTTATTAGAACGCCTATTTAAGTAGTTTTCGTATTTTGCTGATAAATTAACAAACTTTTTTAAATGTCAGAATTCCACCAACATATATGATTGTTGGTTTAAAACCAAAAACAAGATTCAGTGGAATTCTGAGCATGCTCAAAAACCACTAAATCTAGGTAGCTATGCTATAAACATGACTTCCCATCTGTAATAGATGGTTTTTGACATCAACCTGACAATCCCAATACTATGTCAATATCTAGCAAAGAAAAGCATGAATTAAAAAAATTCATCAAGGAACTGAAGAAACATCGTGGTAGACACACAGAATTAGTTAGTGTATACATCCCTCAAGGCTATGACATGAATAAAATAATTCAGCATTTAAGCCAAGAACAAGGCACAGCAACAAACATTAAGTCAACATCAACTAGAAAGAATGTTACTGATGCTTTAGAAAGAATGATTCAACATTTAAGATTATTCAAACAAACACCACCTAACGGTTTAATAGTATATTCAGGAAATGTTGCTGAACGTGAAGGTCAATCAGATGTTAAGGTTTGGAGTATGGAACCTCCTGTTCCACTAAAAACTAGAATTTATAGGTGTGATAAAGAATTTGTTCTTGATGCTTTAACAGATATGATGGATTCTAAAGAAGTTTATGGTTTGATAGTTATTGATAGAAGAGATGCTAGCTTAGCATTATTAAAAGGCAAAAGCATCATCCCATTAGTAAAAACCCATTCAGAAGTTCCTGGAAAATTCAAAGCAGGTGGACAATCATCAGTAAGGTTTGCAAGAAACAGAGAACTAGCTGCAAAAGCACATTACAAAAAAGTTGCAGACTATGCAAAAGATCAATTTCTTAAGCTAGAAGGCTTAAAAGGTATCATTGTTGGTGGCCCAGGCCCTACAAAATATGATTTTGTTGAAGGCAATTATATAACCGCAGACGTTAAAAACAAAATTATAGCAATAAAAGATCTATCTTATACTGAAGAATTTGGTTTACAAGAACTTGTTGACAAATCTCAAGATGTTTTAGCAGAAGAAGAGATTGCTGATGAAAAAAAAGTAATGAACCAATTTTTTGAGACATTAAACACATCCCCTGGAAAAGCAGCATATGGAGAAAAAGAAACAATGGAAAAACTAAAAATTGGTGCTGTTGAGGTATTACTTCTTTCAGAAGAATTAGATGATGAAAAAATTGAAGAGTTTGAAAAAGAAGCAGAAATTGTTGGAAGTAGTGTTAAAATTATTTCTATTGAAACCAGGGAAGGTGGCCAATTAAGAGATCTTGGAAAAGCTGCAGCTATTCTAAGGTATGAAGCTTAAAATTATTCCAAAAATTAATAAGAATAACCATAACAAAAACATAGTTAAAGCAAACTTTTTCTTACGTTTAATTAACATAACCAAAGACGTTAAAAACAAACCACCTAAAATAAATATACCTACAGACCACCAAATATCTCCTTTAGTCAAAGACTCATTAACTTTTGAATGATAGAAAACAAAAGGTAATATTATTATCAAAAGATAAATAATAAGAACAATCCAATCAGAACCGTTATAAAATATTTCATTAATCTTTCTAAGAACATCTCCTGCCCTAACAAAAAAACCAGCATTAACAATTTTCCCCTTAATATCTTCTTCACTTGACGTAACTTTATACCACCTTTTTGAACCAAAACTTGCTTTTTTATCAACTATTGACGATTCTAGCTCAACATTCAATCCTATTGGCGCCCTTATGAAATATTTTTCATCTGTTATAGGATATTTATAAGAATTAACTATAGATGTTGGATAAAAAAATTGATTTGTACCTTTAAACATCATATTAACTAATGTACCATTAACATTTGAGTTTACGTCGGTTACTGAATTAATCAAAGCATATAATGATTCCCTACAAGGCCCACTTGTTAAATCATTAATCTCTTCATATGTAAATTCTGTTTTTTCCTGCAATTCATTCTTAATATTTTCAGTTTGTTCGGGACATTCCTTTAATTGTTCTCTTAATTCAAAATTAATAGCACTTGGAACACTCAAATAAAGAACAGCAACATAATAATCCTTATACTTAGTAACCAATTCTTTAACATCTCCAGTGAGTTCAATATCAATAGTTTCCACAAACTCTTCTAAAGTATCCATTGAATCAACATCATATATATCTAAACTACCACCTTCAAATTCAAAATGTGCCATTGGCCCTAAAGTTTCTGCATTTTTAAACTGCATATCACTTTCAACCGAACCAAATGAACCCATAAACAAGAAAGGAAATAATCCAATAAAACCATTAGTTAAAGAGATAGTTGCTTTACTACCTTCCTTCAAATCTTTTCCAACCCGATTAACCAAACCAGAAAAACTCTGTTTGGTTATATGTTTTTCAGCAGTATTTATATTATAATCATCCAAAAATTCTCCAGCAGAAATAGTTTTACCTTCAACATCATATGGTACCCCATCAATTGGAAAAACAATTGTTACATCATAAGGCTCATCCATAGAAACCATTCTAAAAAACGGCATTTCATTATAAGAATCTTCATCTAAAACATCAATCATCAAATACGCTTGTGTTTCTTTTAACGCGTTAAATACTGTTGGATTAGCAATAGCCATCCCACACCCACATGCATAAGCACTAGGTATAAAGAAAACAATAAACAAAAAAATAATCCATATATTTTTCATATTACAATTATTTATTTTAGTTATATTTAAATTTTATCATGATTTCAATAATTTTATTAATAACAGCCAACTACTAATTTCTATGCTACAAGACGCAATTGATGATTTATACGAAGAATTCCCATATCAAGCAGAAGTAAAGTATTCTGGTAAATTCAAACCTTACAATGCAAATGTTCAATTATACAACAAAAAATTAACTTTCAAATTAAGCAAATCCTGGAAAAACATTTCAAGAGAAATTCAAATTGGATTAGTTCAAGAACTTCTATTAAAAATACTTAAAAAAAGATTAAAATCAAAAAAAAAACAAACAACAAACACTCAACTTTACAATTTCTTCATGCAAAAGATCCATATTGCTATTCCTAAAACTAAATCTGACCCAGTTCTTGAAGAATCTTTCAAAAGAGTTAACAATGAATATTTCCTCGATTTAATAGAACAACCTAACCTTAAATGGGGTAATGGCATAAACAAACTTGGTTCGTATGAATTTGGCACAGATACAATATCAATAAGTACAACCCTAGAACAACATCCTTCTCTTCTTGATTATGTAATGTACCATGAAATGTTACATAAAAAAGAAAAATTCTATACCAAAAACGGTAGAAGTTACCATCACACTACTAATTTTAGAAAAAAAGAGAAACAATTCAAGGATTCAGACATTCTAGAGAAAGAACTAAGTAAATTAGTCAGAAAAAGCAAAACTAAGCGTTTTTTCTTCCGAAATCTTTAAATACTGCCCCAAACTCCAAATTAACATTAAACTAGGGGTGAAAATCAAATGGGACAAAAAAGAACTTTATTTCCTTTAGCTGTAATGGAAAAAGTTATTAAAAAAGTTAGACCAGATATTAGAGTTTCAGAGACTGCAAAAGTCGCCTTAGAAAAAATCATTAACAACTATGCAACAACAATTGCAGAGATTAGTATCAAAGCAGCAGAACATGCAGGGAGAAAAACTGTAAAATCAGAGGATATTGAGCTTTCAGTAAGAAACTTAACAAAAAACTTTTAAAGGAACCTTGATTTCAAGAAAATAAGATGGGAGAAACAAAACCAGTCGGAATAGGAACATTACAAAGAGGATCATATGTTGTCGTTGATGGAGCAGCATGTAGGGTAACAGGAACTTCAACTTCAAGACCAGGAAAACACGGTCACGCTAAAGTAAGACTAGAAGCAGTTGGATTAATTGATGGAAAAAAGCGTGTTATTGTAGCACCAGGTCACGATCATATTGATGTACCAATCATCGGAAAAAAAGTAGCACAAGTACTTTCAATCTCAGGAACAGCAGCAAATGTTATGGATGCAGAAACATACGAAACATTTGACTTGAGCATACCCGAAGAACTAAAAGATACAGTTGTTGAAGGTTGCAATGTTGTTTACTGGACAATTCTTGATGATAAAGTTATGAAACAGGTAAAAGGTGATTAAATATGGCTAAATTCCCAGAAGCAGATGCAAGAATATTTCATAACAAATTTGTTTGTAAGAAATGTAAAGCTACAATAAAAACATCTAATCAAAAGGTTTTAGATGGCAAGGTTACTTGTAAAGATTGTGGATCTCATGCATTTAGACCAATTAAGAAGAAATAAACTTAAACATTTTGTTTTCTTTTTATTATTAATAATACAACAATTATTAGAATTAATGATATAACAGCGATAGGAACAACTAAGTTTCCTTTTTTCTGGTCATCCCTTACAGGCATGTTTACATCAAAACTTTTAGTAAAATCCTGTTCTTCTTGTTCAAATTCATTAACCTCAACATCATTTGGCTGAACATCATAATCAATATTACCATCACCATCATAATCAATCCTTAAAAGACTAGACTCATCATCCATTTTAAAAAATGCTTGACTTTTATCAGTAATATTAACTTCATCATAATATATTGCAATTGCTTGATTATCATTTTCTTGAACAGAAGAAAAACTAAAACTACCATTATCAAAAGATTCAATCACAATATTATACTCTTCATTATCCTCAATTATTATTGTTTGTACATTCTCTCCTTCAATAAAGAATTGTGCATTAGGTATTTTTTCTTGTAATTCACCTTCTTTCATACCTACAATATTTCCAGCTTTATCGTAAACATAAAGATTAACAGGACTTCCAATTTGAAATGTTGTTAACTCATTTTCCAAAAGTATATGTTTAATCATTGCATGAGTCATTTCAGCCTTCTGAATAGAAGCATGATCAGCAACAACTTTTCTTTTTACAAAATGGGGTCCTGATGGTCTATTACTCCAATAAGTACTAGCTATTGGAACAACACCATCCATTGTCTTATCAACCATACCACCTATCAATTTCTCAAACAAAATCTGCATTTCTTCTGGAATATCTAACAATTTATTTAATCCAAGAGCAACAGCACCTGTTAAAAATGGAGCTGCATCCATTTCTGGGAAAAACTCTGATACGTCTTCTGAATCCATTTCTAGATAATACATTAATACAGTATCTATATATCCAGGCACCTTTATATTTCGAATAACTTCTTGTACATCTTCTACAAAATGAGGTGAATCCACAGTATCAACTGATGAAGGATTCACAACCCCTACAAGACCTCTAAACAAATCTGATCTTAACATCCGTCCAAGAGATAAAGGACCAACAACATTTTTACTAGCAGAGAAAATATAATAATTTGTATCAACACGCTTTTGATTTTGAGAACGTAAAAACTCACCTCCATCATTAATAGGCCTAATCTTTATTATATGCATCTTCCACAACCATAAAAAATACAAAATGTCCTTTATTTTCATATAAACCAACCAATTTTGAATTTAAATCAGGATTATTATAATTATATTGAAATTCGTTATTATCAA
>Ga0233437_1006377_pt1 | contig 12070 bp, 13 predicted proteins | sample SI_122_August201_FD_182714 | JGI IMG/M metagenome (GOLD analysis project Ga0233437, IMG submission 182714) | Seawater microbial communities from Saanich Inlet, British Columbia, Canada - SI_122_August2016_200_MG | ecosystem: Environmental > Aquatic > Marine > Inlet | place: Canada: British... | reverse complement strand
AACTCCCTATATTTGACACACAAAAAGGAGTTTTTGGTCCTTCTCACTTAGATGATACTAATGAAGTTTTCAAAGAATTAAACCTTAAACAGTTCAAAAGTTTTCTGGATCTTGGTTCTGGTGATGGTCGAATAACACTTCTAGCTTCACTTTATACTAAAGCAAGCGGGGTAGAACACGATAAAGAGCTTCACGAAAGAAGCATTCATCTTATGAAGAGTTTGAGATTAAGAGCCAACTTCATACGTGATGATTTTTTAAAAATTGATCTATCGAAGTATGACATTCTGTTTATTCACCCTGACAAACCATTCAAAGAAGGTCTTGGCAAAAAAATTCGTGCAGAGTTTAAAGGACTACTTATTGTATACAGTGCATTATATCTTCCTCTGCATTTTAAATTAAAGAAAAGCTACGATTTTCCTGGTGAGAGAATATTTGTATATGAATGTAGGTAATTATTGTGATTCTTAATGAACTAATGCAACTACTTCCAAGAAAAATCTTTGCAATAGAGCTACTTTTAGTTGTTGAAAACATAAAACCTGTATGTAGAATTGAGATTGAAGACAGAACATTGAATAAACTAACCACATTCTGCAGCACCAATAATCTTTCTTTAATTAAATCTGACTTTAAGTTTGTAAAAACTGATGACGGTAAGGCGATGATGATGCCTGCCAACTCTCCTCTTGAAGGAGGTTTCTTTGTATACATTTCTAAACAAAAAGACGATGCAATAAACGCAAAAGATGCGGAGCTCTCTTTAGATCACAAAACTTTTGGAAAACTTCTAGGTTATCCTGCGTGCTGCATTGATTTTTTCATCAAACACTACGAGGAAGCTGCAAAAATGCACGATGATTACACTCTATTAACTTTAAAAGATTCAGATATTCTTGATTGGAGACTAAACATATCCTTAAACTTTTTTGATTACAGATTAATTAGTCATTTTCCTCACTCTTTTAATTGCCTTGAGTCTATTTCACTCTCCCAAAAAATTATGGATGTATTGGCAAAATACGACTCTAATCTCGCACAGCAAACAAAAGAAGAACTGTGCACTGTAGTTATCTACGACGACGAAACAGGGGTTCATATTCTCAAAAATATCAGAAAAGAACAAAATCATATCTACTACGCTGATGTGATGTTAACCTCTCCTAATAGAATATTTACCCTTCTTAAAATGTCTAACAAAATAAAGATAATAACCAGAAATCACCTAGAGCTCTATAACGATAATGTCAAAACTGGTGAGCTCAAAGGTGACGTGGGTATTCTGGTTTTCTTATAAGTTAATGATACGTTACGTCGCTTTGACCATACTTAGAGTCTGAACTTTTTCCTTGTTGACCGTATCCTGCTCCTGCACCATTGCCTAACGTGATACTATATTTTGGCTTACCATCCTCTCCTTCCCCTTGCTCATAAATATCAATTTGAATTCCACCACCGTACTGCCCCATCATTCCCGGGAGCATTCCTTCTAATCCGCCTCCCATGTAAGGCGTTCTAGGTCCAGAACCTGGACCAAATGATGTTGGGTTAAATGCAGACATGCCTGGCATTCTCATTCCTGGTGAGATCATGGGTCCCATTCCATAATTTCCACCACCTGAAGACATGCCGCTCATGTAAAGCATTAATGCTTCATCTACTTGGCCGCCGTATTGATCTCTCATACCATCTAACTCGGCAAATATTTCTTTATAACTGTCACCTGTTTTTCCTGAATCTGTTGAACTACTTTCCATAGTTATCACCTTAATAGTTAGTGTGACTTCCTTGTCACCTATTAACCATTAAGGCAACTACACTTAAAAAGAAAATTAAGAACTACAATACTATGTTGGGGTTTTTTTGTCTAGAAAATTAAGCAGCCTTATCCACAGCTTTCCACGTTCTACCGTCGTCAGCAGGTTTAATATCAATAAATGATGGTGCTGCAGTTTCCGCTCTAACTGTTGCATGCAAATCTCGCACAAATCCTTCATCACTTTTTACTTGTTCTACACTGGGTCTTCCTTGTACAACGTACATCGCATAAACATTTTGCATTTCGGCTAAAGTAGTTTGATGTTGTTTTGCAACTCTTCTAACAGTTTTCTCAGAAACATCTAACTCTTCTGCAGTTTGACTGAAGTTACCATTATTTCTTTCAAGAGCATCCTCTGTAACTTTACCTCTTACCCATTGTTGGGCCTCCTTTAATGTAGGTTTATACAATGCTTCTAAAAACATTGAGTTAGGACTTTGTCCAGCAAAGTAAGGATCTTGATTAAATGTTGCAGTAATCTCATCAAGTTTACCTTCAACTCTAGGTTTAAGTTGATCATACAATCCAGGATTTCTTTCTCGTAATGCATCTAGTTCAGAATTAACAACTTTTCTCACACTCTCACTATCATAAGGCATTACTGCTTCACTAACTTCTCTCAACACTTCATCTCTTGCATAAAGCAACGCATCTCTTTCAGTACCGTCTGCTCTATTAATTGTAACTGGATCAAATAGTTTAGCATCTATGTCATATCTATCAAGATTCCTCTCAACTGTTTTTCTATCTAATCCATTTCTTCTTGCAATTTCTGATTTATTACCTGCATACCTTGCAGCTTCTCTCATTAAATATGTTCTAGTAACATGATCTTCTGCATCTTGTAGAGAACTAAATCTAGGAGATGTTTCTTCAGTCAATCTAGTTTCTATTCCAGCATAAAATATGTCCATATCTGTTTGCAGTCCTACTACTTCTCTCAATCTAGAATCAATTGATCCTTTAGAATCAACTGCAGAACGTGCTGCTGCTGCTCGATACTCTAACATGCCCTTTTGTCCTGCATCTAATTGAGTACCTAGTTTTCCGGCTTCAGAATATCTTGCAACCTCTGCTGCTTTTCGATCACTATAATCATTTAGACTAGTCACTCCTCCAAAAGGAACGGAGCTCAGAGAATTATCTAAGGACAACTCTTCCGGTCTCCTTAAATCATATCCCTGTTCCATTTTTTAAAATAAACAATTTATGCTGCATACTTTTGTATTTCTGCACCATATGTTTTAGGTGTTCCAATATCGCTATAAGCTTCACCGGCCTTGGCTGCAGCTCCTGCATAACGATCAAAGTCCATCATCATAGCTTCATCCGATACTCCCGACCATCCGGCATTTAATTGTCTTAGTTCTGCAACAGTTCCTTTTATCTTATCGGGACTTTTCAGTTCTTCTCCGATAATTGAAGCTTGTTGTTGTCCTTGTGACAGTGCGGCCTGTGCACCAATTGTTTCTTTGGCTTCTCTAAACTTACCTGCACTTATTTGCCCAAGCACATGTTTGTACACGCCCGAACCTACGCCGCCTGTGTCTCTTATTAATGCACCAACAACCTCTTGATCATCGCCAGAAACATCTCGCCCTAAATTTCCGTAGAATTCTCTGGCAAGTGCTGCGAGATATTGTTGAGGATTTGACTTTCCATCAGTCGCTTCATTCACCTTTTTTGCAACTGCTGCTTCATCTATACTTTGAGCCGCTTTTACATATTTTGAATGTGTTTCAAGCATACCTTTTTCTGTTCGTACTTTCAATAAATCATCTAAACTTGACATTTTAATTGCCTCCTATGGTATTTTTTCAACCACCAAACCATAATAGGCAATCAATGTTTAAAAGCAAAATTGTGTTCTGTTAATCAATCTTGGGACAATTCTGTCCCTCGTAAAAAAATAATTATTTTAATGCGGACTCAAGAGGTTTGTCATCTCCTTTCGGTGCACTATCTTGACCAGCTTGTGCTTCTTTAGCCATAGCTTCTAAATCTACGCCTAACTCTTTTAATGCTTTAACGTGCATTTGCATAAGTTGTTCAACAATGCTAAGAATCTTACTCATCTCTTCTCTTTCTTTTACAAGTGTGCTTAGTGCTCCTTTATGAAATCCAATTTGTTCATCTTTGCTTACGTTTTGTTCATCTGCCATTTTCATACCTCGTTTATACTATAACCTAGCTGTGACTCTATTGTCACTAATAAGGTATAAAGTGAACTATGCTTATAAAGAAAATTGTGAGAAAGAATAAAGAAGTGAGACTAAAAAATCACAATCCTCTCAGAACTCTGCAAATTGACCTTCTCTGGCTAGAATAACATCTAATCCTTTTCTAGTTTGCCTTGCAAACGCTTTAGCTCTTTTTTCCATCTCTATTAGATAAGAATCATCTGCTAATGGAGAATGGTGTCCTAAAACTAGTAAATCAATTCCTGCTTCTGCTGCAAGAATAATATTTTTCTTATATGTTGAGTGACCCCATCCTTTAACAAACGGGATTAGATCTGAACCATCTTCATATTGGCTATCTGCATAAACAACATTAGCTCCTGTCCAGAATGCAACTAGGTTTTCATCGTGATTGCTCTCATCTGGTTCGAAGTCTGTAGAGTAAACAAAAACTCCTCCATCTGTTCTGGAGAATTTGTAGGAAACACAACCGCCTGGGTGATTTACTAATTGAGTATTAACAATCATTTCGTCATCCTGATATACTCTTCCACCAGGTACAAAATCATTAAACTCTCCAAGCCCTACCATATAGTTTAAAGGTGCGGGAAAAGTTCTTGGATCTTGTTGACGAGTAAGAACCTCTCTAATTCCTTCGCCGTTTGTCTGATAACTTGCTACTTTGTTAGCAACTACTTCAGGTTCTTCATCTTGGCGAGTAACTGAATCTACTAAACCATTAGTGATGTGTGTTTGCCCATAAACATTTATTTTATTGCCTTTAGCATATGCTGGTTTAAAGAAAGGCAATCCTTGTATGTGATCCCAGTGGGTGTGACTAATAAACAAATTTGCTTCTTTGCCCTCTACACCTTCGCCGCTATCTGGCATTCTAAATCCTTCTGCTCTGCCAAGATAAAAACCCAGTTCTCTTATTCCAGAACCCGCATCAAGAATGTGGTGTCTACCTTCTGGTGTTCTTAGGTAGATGCATGATGTATTAGCTCCCACTTCTTTTGTATTAAACGGAGCTATATCGATTCGGTTACAAGATGGCGCAGGTATTGATCCTCTCACACCTAAGAAATAAATTTTCGCGTCCGACATAGGGTACACCTCCAATTTCTGTACTGTCAACCAAACACCCGTTGATATTAACATTGTTTTTAAGCTATTAGAAATAGATGGTCGATATTTTTACAAAAACAAAAAGATTTATATATTATTTTTGGTTAAAGTATTATATGGCTCCTGATTTAGATCTGAAGGATAAAAGAATAATAAATGAGCTTTGGGCTAATTGTAGACAAAGCGATTCTGCAATTGCAAAGAAAGTTGGTTTAAGCAGGGAAGTGGTCGGCTACAGAATAAAACGTTTAGAATCTTCTAAGTTAATCAAAGATTACATTACTTTAGTTGACACCGCCGCTTTAGGTTACATTACTTATCAAGTTTATCTAAGATTAAAAGATTTTAACAGAGAAACCGAGAAGAGAATCTTAAAAATAATAAAACACAATCCCTACATAAAATGGTTAACTAACCTTAGTGGACAATGGGATGTTTTTTTTGTAATGATTGCAAAAAGCAGAGTGGAGTTTGATTCCCATTTGAATACATTGATTGAACAGTTTCAAGATAATGTTGCGGGACGTTTAGTTCTAAATGGTGTTGAGATCTACAAAGGCGTAGAGCTGGCATTAGATGGTCTAGAAGATGATCAAAGACACCACCATGATGAAACAATAGAACTACATCCTGAGACGGTGCGTATAAAATTAAATGCCACTGATTACGAAATACTTCGTATGATTTCTCAAGATGCGAGAATGAATGTTGTAGACATATCACGGTTACTAAAAAAGAAAAAGATTTCATTAACTCCTGAGGCAATATCCTATCGTCTAAAAAAACTTTCTGAACAAAAAATTATTCGAGGTTATCGGGCAGTAATAGAACACAACAAACTGAATCTACTTTGGTACATGCTTCTTCTTAATCTTAACACAGTTCCCAACAAGTTTGCAAAAAGATTCAAACAATTCCTTAGAATGAATAAAGCCATTCTATTCGCAGATAAAACTCTCGGATCATGGAACTTTCGTATAGAACTTTTAGTGAAAGATCACAATGCATTTCAAGATCAACTAATTGCAATTAGAAACATTTGTTCAGAACATCTAAACCAATACGAACTATTAATGGTTTTCAACGATCATACTATGATCTCATTTACTGAGGGAATTTACTTAGATTATATTAAAAAGAAAAAAAGTTAGGCTTTTACTGGAAAGCCATCATGAAGTACAAAAGCACTCTCTCTTATTCTTACAGTTCCATCAGAGGAGAAACTCACATTACCTGTAGCTCCTGCAAACCCTTGTATATCTAATAGTCCTTGTTTAAGGTCATTCGATTCTAACGCTTTGGCAATCACTTTAACTGCATCATATGTAGGGTAGGTTGCAAGATCTAATATTGCAGGTCTCCCTTGCTTCTCAATAAACTTTGCAGTAAAACTCATAGCAGGTTCTCTATCTTTTTGTGCATCCCAAAATGCGAATATAGTCCCTTCTGAATTTCCTGCTGATGCTTTTTGCAATGAAGGACTAGTTACTGTTCCAGTTGTATAAAACTGACCCTCGAACCCTAAAGTTCTTGCTTGTTTCATCGTAAATCCAGTTTCATCATAACCTAATAATACCATTGCTTCAACATCTTGTTCCATCATTTTTGAAATTGAAGTTCGGAAATCAGAAGTTCCAGCAGAGTATCCTTCAACAAGAATCACTTTACCACCAAATTCTGATACAAAAACATCTTTTACTAAAGGCATAAAAGCATCACTCTGAAAAAACAGCACTCCTACTTTTTTCACTTCACTTTTTTCTGTTTCTTCGGCCAGTATTTCTGCAATACTCTCTGAGTCGGTTGCAAGACAAAACACATGATCTCCCAATGCTGCTAGTTCGCTATTACAATCCAGAGGATCAACAAGTACAACTCCATCTTGTTTTGCTCTTTCCGCTAATACGAATACTCCGCTATATGTGCTAATAACTATAACCTTTGCACCATCAACATCAACCAGTTTTTGATATGCACTAACTGTTTTCTTCGCATCATATTGATCATCTTCTAAGATTAATTTTATCTTCTTTCCTGCAACACCGCCTGCCGTGTTTATTTCTTCTACTGCAATCTCTGCAGCTACTGCACTATCCATTCCTAGTACTGCACTTTGTCCAGTCATTGGTCCAATCCAACCTATTACAATTTCTTCATTTTCTACTGTCCTTCCATTTATTTGATCTGTGCAACCTGAAAAGAGCGCCAGAATAATTATGGCAACCAATGCACTCGTTGTTATTTTTTTATTCATTTTAGATTCACCTCAGTTGTGGTTACTTAGTAGTAACTACATAAGTATATAAACAAGGGTGTCCTTCTACAAGACTACTATGGATCTGCACGATTTGAAGAGGATAGGGCTTACGGAAGGAGAGATTAAAGTCTATCAAGCTCTTCTTGATCTTGGTGAATGCACTAAAACTGCTTTAGCAAAGAATTCTGGGATCGCGCCCAGTAACATATATGATGTTACAAATCGACTTCAAGAGAAAGGAATAATTTCTAAAGTAGAAAAGGATGGAGTTGCACATTTCAGTCCTGCAAATCCTAGACATATCTTAGATTTCCTAGATCGAAAAGAAAATGAAATAAAAAACGAAAAAGAGTTTGTAAATTCTTTATTGCCTTCATTATTATTAAAATTTCAAGAAGCAAAAGAAAAAGTCAATGTGGAAGTGTTTCAAGGTTGGAATGGTATGAGAACAATATTTGAAGATTTAATACAAGAGTGTGAAAAAGGAGAAAACAATTATGTTTTTGGTGCGAGCAAAGGTGAGTCAGATGAGCAAGCTGATAGATTCTTCTTGAATTACTCTTTAAAGAGAGAAAAGAAAGGGATCATAACCAATATTGTTTTCAACGAGGATCTAAGATCAAGAAAAGAAAGAATACATTTTTTTGTAAAATCAAAGTTATGCAATGTACGTTTTATTCAGCAATCAACACCTGCTGAGATTTTATTATACAAGAATAAGTCTTGCATACTTATTTTAACTAAAGAACCCCTAGTTATCAGAATAACTAGTCAAGAAGTCGCTAAATCATTTCTACAATACTTTAATGTTATGTGGTCTATAGCAAAAACCTAGAACAAAGAACCAACGTGAATCTCACCACTAACTATCTGTGCAACTATTTCTAAAGAGTCTCTTCCTTCTCGCAATAGTTTCTGAACAAACTCGAATGCCACATCGTGCAACCCGTTCTTTGCAGGTGCGCCGTCGATATTAATCACACTTCTCAGTCCTGCGATGTTGTGCTCATAGATTGCTTTAAGCCAAGCCATTTCAAACGCATAAGCTTTAGCTTCTTCATCTTGTTTACTCAACAAAGTTTTACTCATTAAATGACCTATCTCGTGTCCTACCACTAACATAACGTGAGCCAACTGTGCACTTTTAACAACAACGTGGCTAACTCCGCCTTCATGTTTTCTATTTATCGCAAAACCTTGCAAACCTGCTGTTGGCTTACCGCCAAAATGTTTATGCAATTCCTCGAATCTTTTTTCATCTGCAACTTCAATAGTAATATTGCTTGGAAATTCTTTGCCTGTTACTTTCTCAAAACTCTCCTCGACAGACTCTTTTATCGCGCTAGCTTCTCCAATAAACTCTGTTTTAATCCAAGGATTAATGAATGGTTTAACTGTTGCTACGCCATCATTAGTTGTAGGTGTAGAATTATTATAATTAGAACTTACACTATCTTCATCTTGTTTTTTCTTTTTGTATAGGTCATCTCTCTCTGCACCAAAGTTAAATGCATTACCGCCACCCATGTCATCATGAGCGCTAGTACGAACCATGTAAGATGCACTATGGATTGCACTATCAATGTTATCTAAATATTTTGGAGATGCTACTGATTCTGACATCGCTGCTTTTTGTTGATAGTGTGGATCAAATCCTCCTAAGTCTTGCGAATAATCAAAGTTAGATCTAGCGTAAGTAACTATCTGCTCTATTCCTGAACCGCAATATCCATCACCGCAGCACCCACCGCCACAATAGCCCATTTATATAGTCCTCCTGATGAGACTTTTATCTCATATAAGGTATAATATGTTCTCAAGGCTTATAAATATGAATATCGTACAATATCTAAATATGGGATATATTGGTCATACGATAGTCCCTAAACAGTAACAAAAATAGAAAAATTTAAATAGTGCAAAATCCCTCCTTATTAATCCAATGAAAACAAAAGTTTCCGTCTATTCAGAAAGGAAAGGATCTAATCCAGGTGGTAATTGTTCTATTACAATACCTCATGGTGGAACAATAGATGCCTACATTAAGTACTGTCTAGGCTCAAGACTTCCAAAAAACAGTCCCTTTGGGGATAGAGATCAACCTTTCAGAGCAACTGCTCAACCGATCTACGAAGCTCTTACTTTAGTTCTTGCAAGAAAAATGGGATTATTGGTTCCCGAGTTTTATGTGCTTGATAACTCACAAGTTGGTAGAGAAGTAGAGTTTGAATATTCACCAAATGGCGAAAGGCTGAATGAAAGCATGCCTTACTTTTTTGTATCTAAACTAATTGTACCTACAAAAGTAGAAGAGCCAACCGCCAAAGAAGCGGCTCTAAAAAGAGAGAAATTATACAGAGATCTTTTAGTTGTATCAGATGTTTCAAACAAAGCTCAGAATTATATGTATGCGCCTGATTTAGATAGGATGGTTTATTTGGATTTAGGGTGCAGCTTTGTTAATGCTGTGGGTGGAACGCTACTTCCTCACACTGGTAAACAAGAAGTTCCTTCTAAACGTGTATGGAGAAGAATTCAAAGAAAGATAGATAACTATCTTCTTGAAGATATAGATGGTGGCACTACAAGATTAAGTGATCTTGTTGATATTAGCCCAGATACAAAAGTTCCAATGTTAAATCCTCGATGTAGTAGAAGTCTAGGAGATCTATTGAATCCTGAAGAGATTGAAGAAACTTCATTAATTATAAAAGCAAACCTTGTAAACATTTGGAAGAAACACAAAAGAGATCCCCGATTGTGCAGTATGATGGGTGTATCAAACAATACCTAATTTCTTAGCTTTCCTATGTAGAGTTTCATACCTTAATCCAATCTTTCTGGCGGCTTTAGTAACCGAGCCTCTGGCATCTTCAAGTGCTTTTCTAAGATATGCTTTTTCAAATTCTTCTTCCGCTTCTTTCATAGTTAACTGATTAACTGGTAAATCTTCTAGAATATCTTCACTAACTTCACTAACTCCTCTATACATTTCTTTCAATTTGTCAGGATGGATTATTGTTCTATATTGATCTAATGCATTCTCAATCATGTGATTGACTGCTTCTCTTTTAATCTCGTACGGTCTTATCATTTCTTCTCGTATTCTACCAACTTCTATTCCTGTTTCATTAATCAATCTATGAATTGAACGCCTGTCTATATCCGCAACTTTGGCCGCCAAAGAAATATTTCCTAAGTTAGTTTGTAACAATCTTCTAAGGTACTCTTTCTTGAACAATTTTTTAGATGTTTTGAAAGGTATGTTTGTATTTATCTTAAAATCGAATAAGGGATTTTTTTCAAGCTTTGCTGTAATGTCTTTATTCAATTCTGCAATCGTCACACCTGCTATTCTATGCATAGCCTCTGAAACTATCTTTTCCGTATTCCTTACTTCTCTCTCTAGATCTCTGTGCTCAACCATAATGACAAATTTGTCCCACTACTTTATATTGCTTCTTATTATTTGCCTCATTGACTATCTTCTAATGGTTAACAAACTTAATAAACTCAGTTTCAGATTAACATTTAAAAAAGGGGTGTAAATATTGCGTTTTAAGAGCGAACCACAGCCGCATAAGAATCAGGAAAATTATTCGAAGGATGAGTTTGAGATCTCTCTGAAGTTTTCTAAAGTTATTGTTAAAGAGTTTGAAGAATTTGTAAAAGGGATTGTATTATTCGGTAGCGCGGCAAAAACGGTGGGCACTTCTGATAAATCTGATATTGATATCTTAATCATTGTAGATGACGTAACTATTATCATGAATGATCATCTTGTTGAAGCATACAGAATCATTGTAGAAAAAGCAGTAAACGATGTTTCAAGAAAGATTCATGTAACTACATTAAAACTAACTTCCTTCTGGGAATATGTAAGATCAGGAGATCCAATTGCATTAAATATTCTAAGAGATGGTGTACCTATTCTGGACGCTGGATTCTTTAATCCGTTGCAAGCTCTTCTTGCGAAAGGTCGAATAAGGCCAACACCTGAAGCAACATGGGCATACTTTGTGAAAGCTCCCGCCACTATGCACAATTCAAAGTGGCACATTTTACAAGCAACTTTAGATCTATATTGGGCGGTTATTGATGCAGCACATGCTGCACTAATGAAATATCATCAAGTCCCACCAAGTCCTGAACATGTAGCAGATCTTCTTGAAGAAAAACTTGTGAAAGCAGGAAGACTTGATAAAAAATATGCACACACTATGCGAGTGTTCTATAAACTTTCAAAACAAATTATTCATCGAGAAATAAGAGAGATGCCTGGTGCAAGTTATGATAAATATTACAAGATGGCGTTCAGCTTTGTTAATGAGATGAAACGGTTAATTGAATCCAAAAAATGAGATACATTCATTCTGTACAGGGTAGTTTCTTTGCATTTGTCGTCTTTGTAATTGCAGTTATTTTCATACCTGGCAAAGGTCCTTCCGATGAAGTTGAGATTATTCTAACAGTTAGCACATTTCTTTTAGCAATTCTATCTGGATTCTTCATCTCACGTCTTAGTTCTAGATATAATGCGATAAGAAGTTTAGTTGCATCAGAGGATGGTTATTGGTTGGCTCTCTACAAAATTGCAGAGCTCAATGGGAAACGTTTTTCTGATAAAATTAGGGAAAAGATTGACAAATACTATGTTGCTTGCTATGATTTTGATGTTCCTTA
>Ga0233437_1006375_pt1 | contig 12072 bp, 8 predicted proteins | sample SI_122_August201_FD_182714 | JGI IMG/M metagenome (GOLD analysis project Ga0233437, IMG submission 182714) | Seawater microbial communities from Saanich Inlet, British Columbia, Canada - SI_122_August2016_200_MG | ecosystem: Environmental > Aquatic > Marine > Inlet | place: Canada: British... | reverse complement strand
TTATGAGTGACAACCCTGATTCCGCAACCTGTGACCTTCAAGCTCGTCATTTGAGCCAGCCCGATGGTCGATGGTTCAGGCCAGCCCGAAGGTATACGATTGGTGAATGATGATAACTATTATACCGCATCCAACGCATTAGCCTTACTAAATGCGATCTAACTGCCGCCAACTCAATAAGGTTCCTGTGCTAGTTTGCATGGATTGCTCACCACCATAGACAACATATCCTTGATCTGGGGGCATTCTTACCTGTTGCTTCCAATAATTCAGATTTTCAAAGTAACTGCCGGACATGGTCTTGCCCGCTTTGATTTCTATCGGGGTAATCTGCTCCCCATCTATCAGCAAGCAGTCAATCTCCTTGCCGCGGCTGTCCTGCCAGAAATAGGGAAAGTTCCGCTCGCCGCGGTTAAAATTGCGTTTGATCAATTCGTTGATAACCAGATTCTCAAAGAGTGCGCCTTTCAGATAGTGTAAACCAACCTGACTTTCTTCGCGGATACCCAACAGAGAGCAAGCTACGCCGGTATCGTAGAAATACAATTTGGGCGATTTCACCAGCCGTTTATTGAAATTCTTGTGATACGGTTGCAGCCGGTAGACGATGAAGGAACTTTCCAAAATGGAGAGCCAGGCTTTGGCGGTGTTGGGACTAATGCCAGCATCGTTTGCCAAACTGGAATAGTTGAGTAGTTGCCCGGTACGTCCGGCGCAAAGTTGAGTAAAACGGATGAAGGCGTTCATATCCCCGATATTCTTCATCAGGCGCACATCTTTTTCAATGTAGGTTTGGATGTAGGCGGGGTAAAAATCGGTAGGGTCAAGACTGCGGTCGTACACACGCGGATACTGGCCTTTGAAGATCAAGCTTTCGTATTGATCGGGAAGCGCTCCCCCCGCTTCCAACTCTGTAAAAGCAAAGGGTAACAGATGCAGCACAGCCGTGCGTCCAGCCAGGGTCTGACTGATTTTTTCCATGAGCAGGAAATTCGACGAGCCGGTCAGGATGAATTGCCTGTCCCGGTTCTGGTCAACGATGGATTGGATATAAGAGAATAGATCGGGGGTGTGCTGAACTTCATCGAGTACTGCCCCTGCGGGATAGTTTGATAAAAAGCCACGCGGATCGGTAAGAGCGATTTGGCGAATATCAGGCTCTTCGAGGGAGACATAGGGTAAATTGGGAAATGTCGCTCTGACAAGGGTAGTTTTACCTGACTGTCGCGGCCCGGTGAGGGTGATAACCTGAAATTTCTGCGCCAAATCACTGAGTTTGTGGGAAAGCGTTCTTGGAATCATGTAAAACTCCACGCGAAATAGCCTAAATGAAGGGCCATAGTCTTATCATAGCACACATTGCACAATTTCGCAATTAAATTGCGGATTTGCGAAAACTTTACAACCCCTATGTCATAATACGTTATAGCGCCTGACCACAATTTTCACAAACTCTCACCCCTAGTGTGAGCGGATGCTGACACGCTTTGCAGATTTGCCCTGCTTCAGAATGGGGACGATCTCACTTGGCTTCGTCTTTAGCGAAGTTATTGCCCAGATTGATCGTGCGTGCAACTACACCATCCATTTTGACGCGCACCCGGCGGTTGGTGGAACCAGTTACGTCAATTTTTAGCCCCCGCATGGCTACGACATCCGTTAATTCAACTTCGTGGGGTGCAAGCTCGGCTTCAACAATAATGCGGTTGGTGGTGTAAAGGTTCTTCTCAGCAGAGACAGCCATATAACCAACCCGAATATCGACATTATTTTCAAGCCGGGTAGGGGGTGATGGTCAGAGTGACATCAAAATGCTCTCGCTGCGGCAAGGAATCCAGGATTTGGCCTGGAAGAATCAAACAAAGGGCCGCCAACCAATTTTTGTGCCCTGCTTTCACAATGCCGCGATTCATGTTGCTCATCTTACTGCCAATATAGTAGAGAGGCTTGCAAGTAGTATTCTGCGGCACGCTCACGATCCATGCTTTTAATAACCGGCAATAGGCTTCAATATCAGGTGCGGGGTTGGGTTTTGCCACTGGCATTCGGGCTGTATTTTTTGGCGTGTTACTCAACGCTTTGCCATGGTATATCCTTTTGCGCGCCCAATAGATTAAGATCAGTTTCGGTGAAATTCTAAAAATCTGCATTCATCAACGGAAGTGTGAACTATTTCCTGTCATTGCGAGGGCGCATTTTGCTCGAAGCAATCTCCAGATATGGCGACATAGCTGATTGTTCAAGGTACTGTTGACGAGTACAGAAATTCTAAAAATCGTACTGGTGGGCAATTTCGCGTCCAATTTTTTACCCTCGACAATTGGCGGCGACAGCGTGAGCATTCTCAGTGCTGCGCGTTTTGCAGGCTGGGCGCTGAGCGTAGCATGTGTAATCATGGATCGGGTTTTGAATATGATCGTTATGCTGACCCTGATGTCAATCTCCCTAGCAGTGTGTCGGAGAACAGTTGAGATGAAAATAGGTGATAAACTCTGAGTATGGCGAGAAAATTTAAAAAAGCTAATTACGAAGATACACTCAAACAAACGATCTGTCTGGGAGATGCTCTGCCGCCTAACCACCTGGCCCGGTTTGTGGTAGATGTGGTTGCGAAGTTGGATTTGAGCAAAATCTATGCCAAGTATGCGGAAGTAGGAGGCGTCGCCATTGCACCGGAAATTTTGCTGTGCCTGCTGTTCTATGGGTACGCTACAGGCATTTTCAGTTCCCGTAAAATCGAAAAGGCCACATACGAGAGCATCCCGTTTCGATTTGTGGCAGGCGGGTTGCATCCTGACCACGATACGATCGCCAACTTTCGCAAAACCTTTTTGCCTGAGATCAAAAGCCTGTTTGTACAAATCCTGCTACTGGCGCAGGTAGCAGAAATTTTGCAGGTTGGTAATATCAGCCTGGATGGCAGCAAAATCCATGCAGATGCAAGCAAGAGCAAAGCGGTAAGCCATAAGCGGCTGGTTGAATTGGAAGCCAAATTGAAGCAGGAAGTAAACGAACTTCTCAGCCTGGGTGAAGAAGAAGACCAAGGCGAGCTGAGTTTACCAACAGGGCTTATCATAGAAGATGAAATCGCACTTCGTAAGCAACGGCTGACAAATCTTGCCGCAGCCAAAGCGGTTCTGGAAGCCCGCGCCCAGGAACGATACGAAAGTGAAAAGGCGGCCCACGATGCCAAAATGAAGCAGCGTGAAGAAAAAACCCGCCAAACAGGCCGAAAACCGGGCGGACGGAAGCCCAAACCGCCTGAGCCTGGTGTGCGGGACAAAGACCAATACAACTTCACCGATCCGGATTCACGCATTATGAAAAACAGTACCGACCACGGCTTTAACCAACATTACAATGTTCAGATGGCGGTTGACCAGGATAGTCTCTTGATTCTGGCCCCAACTCTTTCAAACCATCCCAATGATCAAAGAGAAGCAGAGCCAACTTTGGGTGCACTGTCGCCAAAGTTGGCTCTGCCAAAAGCCGCGGCCTTGGATAATGGTTATTTCAGCGAGAATAATATCCAGGTTTTTGAAAGTCGTACTATTGACCCTTATATCGCCACCGGGCGGGGATCACATCACAAAAACTGGAAAACCTACTTTGCTAAATTGCCCGACCCGCCAGAAGAAGATGCCAGTCTGACCGTTAAAATGGCCTACAAACTGCAAACCGAAATTGGCAAAGCTATCTATCGTTTACGAAAGTGTACGGTGGAACCTGTGTTTGGCATCATAAAGGAAGTAATGGGATTTCGCCAGTTCTCCCTACGAGGGTTGACCGCCGCCGCAGGCGAATGGAATTTAGTTTGTCTGGCGTTCAATCTCAAGCGTATGCACACTCTTTATCAAGCCAAAGGTTTGATTTAGCCTCAGGGATGTTTTTACGCGCCTGACGACAAGAAAAACGGTCTTTTCCGTTCCCCAAAAACGCCATTTTGGGCTAAATTGGGGCTGCTTTGAGCTTTTTGGCTTTTATTTTGGAAATGTTCTGGACTCTCCGACAGACTGCTAGACGTGATGCAAGCCGCGGGCGCGTTGCAGGTCTGGCAGACGGCCGAAAATATGGTACTGGGTGGGGTGGTGCTGCCTGCAGTATTTAACAATCTTCACCACCTGGTATCGCAGTGGCTCAAACAAGCTAATAAGGCAGTTCTGGTGTAGCGCAATCAGCCCGGATCGGTCTTGCTGGCTTTCTTGTCTTCCTGGGTGGCGCGCATGGTGTAGTTCTCTGGTGTATGGGTGTTGGGGGTAAAGTTGGGCATTAGAGTCACATATTTGCAGGTCGTCGCCATCGGACCATTAACCTATGTACTCTCGCTACTACCAATTTCAGTCAGCGGACTAGGACTGCGCGAAGTCAGTATGTCGGCCATGTATATTTCACTTGGCGCCAACATCGAGCAAGCCCTCACGTTGGTGGCGATCACGCGCTTCATCCTCATGCTAGAAACATTGCCCGGGGCATTGTGGGTATCGCAGATGCTAACACAAGCAAAAACAATCAACCTGCACACAAATACAACCCCCAATTCATCTGCTACACAAGTAGGCGAGATTCGATAACTCGCGTCCAACACCACAATTGCAGAATATTCTGTAGCGAGAATTCAAAAGAAGGGTGTGCTTTTCGGGGCAAGCGGGCACGAATTTTGCAAGGTAAGTGTTGAGTGTATAGCAATAGAGTTCGGTATAATTTATTCAGGTAGCGTGACACGTTACCAAACACTTCATAGTACAAACCTGCAATAACTTTAATCGCTCGGTGGCGGAGGCATTTTCGCCGAATTGGATTTTATCAACCACCAAATTCCCAGCCCTGCCGCGGTGCCAACACCAAGAACCACCACTGTGCCTACGGCCAGAATCAGGCCTAATTGTTTCCGAGCCGCATCGTCTGCAGGGGTATCGCCTTCGCCGCTTCCGGTGCTGTCACTTTCGAGAGCAATTGTTGGAACTTCAATTACCGTGTCTGTGCTAGTAGCCGATGCCATTTCTGTCGGCGTTTCCGATGCTAATTCTGTGGCTGTTGGTGTCACAGATGCAAGTTCAGTGGGCGTGGCGGATGGCGTAAGGCTAGGCGCAGGTGTCGCCGTTGGCACGGTTTGGTTGAGTGAGCCTGCCCAGGCCAATTGATTATCAAAATTACCCAAAGCTGCAACTACGACAGCAAGCACAATTACAACCAGTTTTTGAATCAATGACTTTTTCATCTTGCCTCCCGATGGAGCATCCAGTTCGCTCCACACAATACAATAGTTACGGCTGTTGGAGTCTCTTCCAGTGGTAAAACCACATCGCGTGCGCAATTTCATCTTTTTTATTATCAGCGTTGCCAGCATTCTGTGGGCAGATGCACTTTTCTATTTTACCATTCATCTCGTTGAAGAATCATCGGTCTATACATCTGTTAATTCCACCAATATGTTTTCGGTTACAGAATTTAACACTTGGGGCAGCCACCTTCCGGTGCTGGACCGCGATTTACAGATATTACGCCGACTTTCCTGGCCGCTAACGCCTGTCTTCAAGGTAGCAAATTCCTTGCCAGGTATAGGCAAATCTCTGGGTCAGGTGCCTATTCTGCTGCATTTTTCGGCAAATCTGGCCGAGGCAGGCCATTTAGTATACACGAATTTATCGCCTATCCTCGCCATGACCCAGGCAGAGACACTCAACGAAGATTATTTGCAACAGATTTACAGGGTCCTTTCGGAAGCCCGACCCGAAATTTCACGCGCCGCCGAAGCACTGGCCAACGCCCGGGCAATTCGCCCACAGATTGAAACAGCGCAACTCCCCCATCAACTTGGCGATGCAATCCAGCAATTTGATGAACAATATACAGAAATACAACAAGGGCTACAAATCCTGATGTTGATTCCAGATTTACTGGGCAGCGAGGAGCAGCCGCGCGCCTACCTGGTGCTAGCTCAAAACCGGGATGAATTGCGTGCCACAGGGGGGTTTATCTCCGGCATTGGCATCGCCGAATTTGCGGCAGGTGATATTGTCAATCTTACAATGCAAGATTCCTACGCCGTGGACGATTTTGCAAAAAACTACCCCCCACCGCCAGATGCCTTGCATCAATTTATGCTGGCCGGTTTGTGGCTGCCGCGGGATGCCAACTGGTCGCCCGATTTCCCCACCGCGGCGCGCAGCGCGCAAGATTTATACACCCTCTCTACCAGTCAGGCTACACATGGCGTGATCGCTGTCGATCAGGAAGCCGTAAAAATGTTACTCAACCATCTGGGAGAATTGGATTTAGCCGCGTTCTCCGAAACAGTCACCGCTGAAAATGTGGAATACCTGATGCAACAGGCCTGGGCAGACTCCCCCGATGCTGCGTTGAGCCAGGAATGGTGGCAGCACCGCAAAGATTTTATGCCCCAACTAGGAGGCGCGCTGGCCGAGAATTTTCTGGCTCTCCGAGATGTGGAAAAGCTCCTGAACATCGGACGCGCGGCGCTGGAATCGCTCAAGGCGGGGCATATCTTAATTTATGTGAACCAGCCCGAAATCCAGAATGCGCTGGCAAAGATTGGCCTGGATCACAGTGTTCATCCCGGAGAGGGCGATTTCCTTTATCTGGTTGATTCCAATGTCGGCTTCAATAAAACCGATGCGGTAATCCAACGCCAAATTACTTATCTGGTAAATTTTTCAAATCCTGAAATGATTCCGGCGATGTTGATTGTAAAATACACCCATAATGGCACACAAGCAGTTGCCTGTGTGCACCAGGCCGATTATGGCAGCGGGGTCTATGCCGATATGCAGGCACGCTGCTACTGGGATTATTGGCGCGCGTATATCGCACCTGATACCGCTGTTATAGGCACAAATTCCACCCCCGTTTCAGGGACATGGCTGCTGAGTGGCGAAGATTGGGCCGGGGAGGTCTCATCCGGAACGGGCGAAGGAAATGCCCAAATGTTGAGCGGTTTTTTTGTGTTACCCAGTGCCCAAAACCAAGATATTGTTTTAGAGTTGGTACTGAACCCCAGGATTTTGCAACGCTACGTGGCAGGCACGTTGAGTTATTCGCTGCGTGTTCAGAAACAGGCCGGGCTACTGACTCTACCCCTGGTGCTTCAAATCAAGCCACCTTCTGGGTATCAAATTACTAAACCAGAGACAGGCTGGGCACAAGATAGTGAATCGGGGTTCTGGGTTTGGTCTGGTGATATGATGGGAACGCAAGAATTCGAGATCACTTTTGAAGCAATCCAGGAATTTCCCTGAATAAGGATTTGCTGCAAAACCAATCTGTGCATTTTGAACTAAGTCTGAACTCTGGCTTGTAACTCACAAGGTGTCTGTTCGTTATCTGATAAAAGGAGAATTATGGAAACAAATATAATGCTCGAAAATCCACCCCCTTTGCTCGCGGACGATTTACGGCAGTATTTACGGCTGATCGGGCGCTGGAGTTGGTTGATCTTACTTGCGGCATTTCTGGCCGGGCTTTCCGCGTTCATTGTCAGCCAACAGATGCAGCCGGTGTATCAGGCATCTACAACGATCATTGTAAGTGAAGCACCCGCCACACAGGTTGGCGAGGCCTACACTGCGTTGCTTACCAGCCAGCGACTTGCCCAAACCTATGCAGAAATGATGGTAAAGAAGCCGGTACTCAACGAAGTTGTTGCTAATTTAGAACTTGCAATCAATTTGGATGATTTACACGATATGATCACCGTGCAATCCGTGCGCGATACGCAATTGATCGATGTGGCAATCGAGGATACCAACCCGCAGCGGGCGGCAGATATTGCCAACGAGATCGTCGTCGTTTTTGGCGCGCAGAACCAGGCCATGCAAGAAGCGCGCTATGCAAGCACAAAAGAACGCCTGATGTTGCAACTGGAAGAGATTCAGCAAAAAATTGCCGAATTCGAGGCTTCAATTGCAGCCTTAGGCGAATCGGAGGCACAGGCGATTGAGCGCTCACGCCTGGAATTGAGTTTAATTCAATCTCAACAAACCTATACCAATACTATGCAAAGTTATGAGCAGGTGAATCTGGCCGAAGTAGAGACGATTTCGAATGTGGTTCAGGTTGAAATTGCTGATGCGCCCGAAATACCCATTCGACCGCGCATCCTAATGAATACGGCGCTAGCTAGCGTCGTGGGGGCAATGCTGGCCGTGGGCAGCATTTTTCTGATTGAAGCCCTGGATGATACGATTCGCAATATTGATCAGGTAAATCAAATTTTGAAATTGCCGGTATTAGGCATGATCCGCAAAATGGAGGAGAGTGATGCGCCGATTACGGCAGTGCAACCACGCGCGCCTGCTTCCGAAGATTTTCGCTCCCTGCGCACCAATATCCAGTTTGCCAGTGTAGATTATCCACTGACGACAATTTTAGTAACCAGTCCCACACCGGGAGATGGTAAAACAACGGTAGCTATCAACCTGAGTATAATTCTGGCCCAGAGCGGAAAAAAAATTACTCTGCTTGATACTGACTTACGGCGGCCGCGGATTCACCATCAGCTAAAAATATCCAATCGCTGGGGGCTTACCTCGCTATTCATGAACGAAGATATTTATCTGGAGAGCGTACTGCGTAAAAACAATTCTACTGGCCTTACCGTAATTACCTCGGGGGTCTTACCACCTAATCCGGCAGAACTACTCGCTTCGGATAAAATGTATCAGTTAATTTCCAATATTAAAACAGAATCGGATGTAGTGATTTTTGATTCGCCGCCCCTGACTGCAGTGACCGACGCCGCCGTACTCAGCAAACATGTCGATGGGGTTATTCTCGTGCTCTCGCTGGGTAGAACCCGTCTGGCTGCGGCTCAACAAGCCGTGAAGCAATTGCAACAAGTCGGGGCAAATATTTTGGGGGTCGTGGTAAATAATATCCGCTCAACAAAATCACCCTATCATTATGTGTATGCATCTGAGTACTCGGATGAAAATTACTTTCGGCATAAACCAGAAAATAAAATAAAAGCCAAACCCGCAAATTCGCGCCGCAGAGAAGTTTCGAATGTTCAATAAGTACAACCGCTTTCGCCATCTTTCAAATCGAGGTTGAGTAGTTTGACATTGTCAAGGCAGATACTTTTAAACAATAAAACCTCAGGCAAATTCGCCTGAGGTTTTATGTAAACTCAGTCTGTTTTTGATAACTAAAAGGGGTTCCGGCACAAATTTCGTAAAAATTACCAGATAATATAGTACAAGATGTTAATGATAATCTAAACCGGGTTCGTTTGACAAAAACAGGGCGATGGAACCTACTCTGGAAAGTTGTCTCGTGGAAAAGGCTTTCCACATGGCTGCTCACAACCGCAAGCCTTCTAAAAACCTTCTGCATCATTCCGACCGTGGCAGTCAATATGCTGACATGTTAATGATAATCTAAAATGGGTTCTCCCGCACATTTCGTGAAGGAAGCTAGATGTCGAGGCAGGATTTAGGAAGTCCCTTACCCAAATGAGAACTTCCCTTGCTAGGCAAATTGCTACTCCCTGACCCAAGCCAACTGAACCTAGAAAATTGGCACCTTGAAGATCAAGTTCTGAAATTTCAGATTAGTGCAAGCAAAAGTAATGCTAAACTGTCCCGATTGTCAGAGGTCATCAGATCGCATCCATAGCCGATACCAACGAATATTGCCATCACAAGCCCCCGCATCATTTTGCCCTCTCAAGCGAAATTCGGGCAAAATGCACAAAAGCATGGCCAATTTCCGTCAACGCATCGGATTTCAGGTTTGCCAAATTTGAGGTTGTGTACAAATTATCATATACACTATACCAAGCCCAACGCTGCACGAGGCGATAATCATCAGCGGGAAATCCAATCTCCGGATCAGCAACACTATCGAGCCAGACAAATGTATCCAGCAAATATTGTGCAACGACATCTGGCGAATACCCATACTCTGGGGAGAGCAGAATACCGTATTCGGTAATCACCAGGGGGGTATCTTGATATCCATTCTCCGCCATCCAGGAGCGAAAAGCAATCATCTGCGCTTGAAATAACCGCACATCACCATGATCTTCGGGTGTGTAAAGCTGGCCTGCCTCGATACCAGAAAAACCTGCGGGGATACCAGCCCCAACTCCATCCTCTTCCCGCAACACAAAGCCATGCACCGTCCACCAATCGGTAGGTAGCGGCTCACCATACAAAGCAGAATACGCTGCCAACACCCGATCCAGATATGCCAGTCGCAAAGGCGTCGGTTGAGTAACACCGGTCATAGCCACCTGGGCAGTAGGGTCATTTTCTTTGAGTAAAGAGTACAACTGATGATATACCTGTGCGTACTCTTCGGGAACAACATTATCTTGCCACCGATTATCTGGCTCATTTCCAATAATCCACACTGCGCCGGGATAATGTCGCGTAAGCCAGGCAATTGCCTCCGGTCTGGGATAAATACAACCGCGACCCAGCCGGATCATTTGCCAATGTTCCGGCATTTGCGCAGGATAGCGCGGTTGTACACTCCAGTCGATATACCAACCTGTGCCCAAGCGCTGCGCCCATATTTCCGCATTGCCATTCGATAAGCCCAATCCCAATCGCCAATTAAGGTGATCGGGTTGAAGAGGGAAGGACAGCGGGGCTACCCCAGAGTTGGCAGTCGCTGCATCGGGCGGAGGCGCGTCTTCGGGATGTTTTGGCTGTTCATTACGCACATCAACCTCAGAAAACCAGCAGGGTTGCCCATAAGCTGGCGCAATCGCGTCTCGGTCTTGACTCACACCAAAACCCAACAAGGTTAAAAAAAATATTCCAAGCAGGCTAGCAAATAGATACTGCCGTTTTTGAGCATTCACAAAAACAACCTCCCCATGGTTATATCGCCCCTTCCCCAAAGATAACTGCAGAAATAGTCCGCCAAAGTATTACCAGGTCTAAACGCAGGGATGCGTTCTCTACGTAATAAATATCCTCGTCAATATGAGCATGCATGGGCTGTTTACGCCCATGGATCTGCCACCAGCCGGTAAGTCCTGGTTTGACATCAAAACGCCTGAGCTGCCATGCCTGATATTTCTTTAGGTAGGCAGCCAATTCGGGGCGCGGCCCAACCAAACTCATATCCCCAACCAGAACATTCCAGAATTGCGGCAATTCATCAATGCTCCAACGCCGTAAAAAACGCCCCACTCGAGTTACTCGCAGATCATCAGAGCGTTTTTCTATTGTCGGGTTATTAACGTCATCGTTGCCATTAAGCATGGTACGCAGTTTAAATACATGAAAAATTTTACGGTGAATTCCCACCCGAGTCTGTGATAAGAAAATCGGACCCGGCGAATCTAGCTTAATCGCCAACGCAGCAAGCAATACAATAGGCGATGAGAGCATCAAGCCTAAAAGGCCGCCAAAAATATCCAGACTGCGTTTAATAAATCTCACTTGTCTGGAAATTACTGTCGAGCTAACAAACTTCTCTCGAGTGGGAAAGACAATTCCCCAGGTAAGACCAAATCCCAAACTCGCGGCGCGCAAAATCAGCATTAACGGCGCTACCCACAATACCAGCGGGTCAAAACGTGCAACTTCGTTTAAAAATGGTATGGCGCTCAAAAAAAACAACAGCACACATGCCAACCCCAACCACCAACCTGCAGACCAGAATAATCCTGCACCAAAAGTGCCCAATATTAATGCCATCAAAACAATTTGCACATACTGGCTTGGCGGATTGTGTGTGTTTTGAACACTTTTTCTTGGCATTTTTCGCGAAAGAAACCAGCCCCAATAGCCATTGCGGAATTTGCGGCGCACATACGTGCGAATATCGGGGCCATGATAATGATAAACAACTGCATCTGGCGCGAAAACCAACCGATATCCCTGTGATGCCAGACGAAACGATAATTCCACATCTTCCACAACAGTCATGGTGTCATTAAACCCGCCATTTGCCAAAAATATTTCTCGACGATAGGCTGCCGAATTGGTGTCAACCAAATCAATGACCTCGCTTCTGGCAGTGCGCCGATACTTAGCAGCATATTCTTGCTGCACAAAACGCGGGATCAGTTCTATTTGATGCGTGCGATAGGTGCCT
>Ga0233437_1006374_pt1 | contig 12077 bp, 12 predicted proteins | sample SI_122_August201_FD_182714 | JGI IMG/M metagenome (GOLD analysis project Ga0233437, IMG submission 182714) | Seawater microbial communities from Saanich Inlet, British Columbia, Canada - SI_122_August2016_200_MG | ecosystem: Environmental > Aquatic > Marine > Inlet | place: Canada: British... | reverse complement strand
TCTCTCCTTCAGGATTTTACTTACTTTTTCCGTCTGCAGTAAAGCGATATTTATTTTTACCAATGGTTCTTATATAGCTGTTTTCTGTGATAAGTGAAAGAACCCCTTGTTCTATATCTGCAGCTCCTTGGTTTTTGAGCGTTATTACAATTTCTTCTTGAGAGTGTTGAATCATTTCAGGAGGAGGAGTGTTGGGATGGAATACATATGATAATTCTTTGATTCCTTTTTGATGTTCTTCATCGGTTGGTGGATCTCTAGCGGTTCCAGAGTTTCCTATGCTAGAGCAAGCACTGACAAAAAGAATTACACATATGATGGTTATTATAATTAGACTTTTCCTTACGCTGCTTCTTTTTCTCATTTTCTTATCTTATGTAGTTGTTGTTTTGCAGTCATCAGGGTTGGTCGTACAATATTCAAATGCTGCTGCATATGAAACAGCTTTTGGAACGAATGCCTCAATGCAAAAGTAATAACCATATTCTATAGATTTTGGATTGCCATAACTGAATCCTTTGCCACATTCATATTTTCCCATGAGCGATGCAAGCTTATTGCTATCATCTTTTAAGAGTGGTTTTAGGATTTTGTCAACATATGTATCTGTTATTGTTTCAGCTTCTTTAATAAGTTCGAAATCGTCTTTGTCGTTGAAGTCTTTGACGGTTTTAATTTTACCCGAGAGACTACCTTCAAGTGCTTCTACCATTTTCTCAGTATATTCTGTTCTTCCACAGCGTTTCTCATCGTCTTCTCCTATGCATTGGGCGTCATAAGAAAAAGAGTGTCCATATGACATTGCTATTCCAAACAAAACAGCTGGGCATGATTTACCTTTGAGTGTTTCCTTCACGGCATCAAGGTCTTGCTTTCTCATTGATGTTATTTCGTCCCATGCCTCACCGTCAATAGGTGTAGTGATGTTGTAACCGCAAACTTTTATTTCCTTTCGATCCGTATCTTTTAATCCATCCATTTTATGCATGCTTACGGATAGTTTTCTAAATACAGTATAGTTGTATTCTGAAATGGCTCTAAAGGAAGTTATAGCAATAGGTTGTTGGCGTAGTATTCGAATAGATGGGTCAGCTCGCATCCAACATCCTACAATAATTTTTGACGGAAGTTCCATCTCTTTTGTTTTTTTGTTTTTAACTTTAAGATCCTCAATATCTATAGAATATACGTTGTAATTATTACAGTCATTTATACAAACACTGTCAGTCGGATTACAATTGCACATGTTATCTGTGTTTGCTTCTGTGACTTTGTATGTGCATGCGAATTTTTCAGGTCCACCTTTTCCTTGTGAAAGTTTGAATCCTTTTGGAATCATAAAATTGAGATAATGTATATTATTTATTTTACCACTCCATCCAAAGTTATTTTCCATTTTTATGTATAGGTAAACTTGTTTTGATTCATTGCTTGGAAGAACGATTAACGGATCAGGTGTTGTTACACCAAGCTTTACAGGTCCAGGAGTGAATATTGATTTAGGCTCTTTATCTGTGATCGCATATTGTTCAAAAGGATCTATTTCCTGTTGTCGCATGCTATCTAACCTGTCTTGGTCTATTACATATCGTCTAATATAAGAACTTGTTGTGAAGGGGAAAGTTGCATCAAATTGTATTGAATATGTTCTGTCTTGTAGTGTATTTTCCTCAAATTCACATACAAAAGGAATACTTTGTATAGATGTTACATAGGCTGAAGATTCTTTTACGACACCTTTAACGTCTATTTTGTCATCGTTTATATCTCTATCAGCGAAACATGACATTTTGATGGGAACAGGTTTGTCAAGTGTTTTTGCACGTATCATGGAGTACAGTATGAGCGATTGATGAATGAAAGGTTCTTCTCTGAGACCTTCAATATTATCGATTTTTATACCTACTTCTTGCTCATGGGTTTGTTCCACGTTTGACTCAAAATCAGGATTGACGGTTTGATTCCACAATTGTTGACCTTTTGTTGTTGCATCTTCATATGTCCCTGCAAGTATGGCTGGCGCATTTGTTACTGCTCTTTTCATCAGGTTGACGCCTGTCATGGCAAAGCCTAGTTGTGCTTCCATGCCATTGTCATCTACGTCACGAATATACCCACCTTCATATAATGCGTATAGTGGTGCAACGGCAAGTAGCATAATGATTATTGCAGCGCCAAGTAATTTTGTAAGGATAGCTTCTCGCATGTAGTTCTGGACAAAAAGTGCCCAATACAGCCAGATAGGTAAGAACCACACATTAATGATTGAAAATACAATTTTTATAATGCCCCAACTAGTTGTAAAACGACCGATAATGAGATTGGATATTATTTCAAGTCCTAGTGGTAGTATGAGTACTATGCCAAACACTATGAGTAGTTCTGTAAATAAATGAATGATTGGAGGTTTATTTTCAGAAAATAATAATATCCAGAAAAGGGTAAGTGAAAATGCAACAACGTGTAAAGCAATACGTGATGCTCCAAATCGAAATCCAATAGCAGTTATATCAATGAGATGTATACAGATGGCAAACATGCAGTAAAAGAAAAGAGCTCCAATCCATTTAGCTTTTCCAATAGCAAATCCTGCACCAAATCCTATGCCATTACCAACAGTTCTTGCTGCTCCTGTGGCGAGACCACCTAAAGGACCACCTAGACCTCCTCCTAGCGGAGAAGTTTGTGATTTTTTTGAGAATCGGAACATACCATAAACCTCTTTTTCTAAAATTCTACTGTTTATCAACATCAATACGTACTTCTACTAGTGAAAAGTCAGATTGAGGTCGTATTGTAATATAATTAGAACCATCTTTGACAAAATCAGAGATGTCCTTATCGAATTTGTCCTTGTAAGTATCAAAATTTGTTGTAAAACCATTGACAATGATTTCAGCTTCTTTGTTTCTGTCATCGTCTACAAAAAGGAACTTTGCAACAACCTCAAAGGTGCTTTTTATCTCAACTTCATCTTTTATTGGGTTTTTTGATTCAAAATTACAACTTGGGTCTTGGTCTTCCCCCTCATATCCATCAGGGCATAGTCTACATGAGTCAGCATCCATTTCTTCTTTACAGACATCAATAAGTCCACTTACAGGTACATCATCGCACCAGAATCTCTCACTGTCGTCTTCAAGGCAACAGTCTTTATCGAAGAAACGTGAACATCCTACTGGACATTCATTGTCAGTATCGTCACCACAGATATCCTCGCCTTCATCAGGAGGGTTTCCGTTGACATCTTCATATCCGGATCTGCATCTAAAAACTGTACTTGGTGTTACATGTCCTACACATTTGTCGTCGCTATTTTGTGTTGGCATATCGCACCAGAATGCATTTGTAAACTCTTCAAAGCAACAGTCCTTGTCAATATCTTCATTACATCTGTCAGGGCAGAAACCGTCAATTTCTCCACAAACATGTTCTTCTTCTATTTGGAAATTAAATAAATCTCTATCAAGTTCAAAGAAAAATGTTACATCGTTTGCTTCTTCATCGATTGTTGTTGTAACTTCTATAGTATCAAGAAGCACATCTCCCATTTCGGAGCTGAATTCGATTTTGTTAGGTCCAACCATAAGATAACTCTTTTCTGTATGGTGAATATTTTTAATACCACAATCAGGCACTTGATTGAATATAAGATTGCCATTGATGTATCCTTTTACTTTTCCAATTTCACGTTGGACACATTGAGGAACAAAACTAAGTTCTACATCCTGCAAAGAATTGACTTCATCTGCTCTTAGGCTGAATGTGCTCATACTCCCTTGTCTTGAAACGTCTATGACATCACCTTGAATTTTAAAATTCTTTATAGCATATTTATGCGTTGACCAAAACGCCCATCCTGGTGAATTTACTTCAAACTTGAGTATGTTGAGCTTCATTAGCATTCCTGATGAGACAGGAATAGGTCCAATTATAGGACTATCAGTATAATCTGAAAATATTTGATGGCCATTAAGCGTCATTGTTAGAAGACCATTGTGTTTTGCTGCTTCGAAAGTAAGAAGCATATCTGATATTAAATCAGGATCATCCACGCTAAAAGTAGCAGTGTGTCCGGTTCTACCAAACATATTGTTCTGTATTACAAAAGGATTTTCAGCAAATAATACTTGAGCGTCTTGTGTCGTTGTAAGATGCACCGTAGGTATATCGTGGTCGAATTCACCTCTTGAGGCAACATCAATTCTCCCTGGTCCGCTAAAAACAAATTCGTCATGTTCTGTAGTAAGACTTGCATCGGTTCCGCCATTTGTTAGGCTTGATCCTGTGTCAGGGTCATTGAAGCCAGAAACAGACGGACTGTCTAATAAAGCAGCTCTTTCTGTTGGAGGTAGAACTATAATGTATAAAACAATTACAAGTGTGATGGTTATAAGTAGTGGTGCACCAGACTTTATTCCAGGTCCTCCTGCTCGTTTATTCTTCATTTCTAGAGAGAAATTCTGCGGATAAATGTTTATAAATCTTGTGGAAATTAAAATGGCAAAGTTCTGAGGAGAAAGATAAGTTTATAAGTCTCCTGATGCGTCACGTTTTGTATGAAGTTAGGACTTTCAGGGTTGAAATCAGGTACCATTATGGTGATGGTAGAGAATGATGATGATTTGTGGGTATTGTCCCAAGTTATCTACGAGGGAGATCTTGTGCGAGCACCAACTTTTCGTAAGATTAAGATAGGCGATGCTGCAACTGACAGAAGCGTGAAGGTTGTTAGAAAGCGAATGATGTTAAAGTTGAAGATGGAGAAGGCAGAATTTGCTGGCAGTCTTGTAAAAATACTAGGCACGATTATGGAAGGTCCTGACGACGTAAGTGTTGGAGAGCACCATTCGTTTTCGATTGAGCCAGGCACGAAGGTTAATATCACAAAGGCGTATTGGCCGTCATATTTAATTGATAAACTTAAACAGGCAGAGAAAAGTAATTCTGCGAAGGTCTTGATATGTGTTTTTGATCGAGAGGAGTCAACTTTTGCAGTGGGGTCAGACATAGGTTGTAAAATACTTTCGTCTGTGAAGGGAAATATGCCTAAAAAAATAGATGTTAAGCATGTTGCAAGTGATTTCTTTAAGGAGATAAGTAAGCAGTTGGTCGAATATGTGAAACGATATGATGCAAAGACTATACTTATAGCAAGTCCTGCGTTTTGGAAAGAGTATCTTGTGGCAAAGATGAAAGATGAGCCAAAGTTAGATGGTATAAAGATTGTGACTGGAGTTGTGAATGCTGGTGGTGAGCGTGGTATAAATGAAGTTTTGAAGCGCTCTGAGATTAAACAAGCACTCTCAAACGTACGAGTTTCAGAAGAAATGGTGCTAGTTGAAGACATGTTAAAGGCAATATCTAAGGATGGTGCAGTTGCATATGGCGTTAAGGATTGTAAGTCAGCTGCTGAGGCTGGAGCTGTCGAGAAACTTCTTGTAAGTGAGGCGTATATCGATAAGCAAAGGCAGGTTGGAGATGTCAAAATTGTTGAAAATATCATGCAAATTGCTGAGCAAAGTAGCGGTAAAGTTCATTTGATTGGCACACATGATGGCGGTAAAAAATTAGAAGGCCTTGGTGGCGTTGCTGCAATACTTAGATATAAGATTTAGATATATTTTGAATAAAATTTGCAGATAAATTCAGACATTTTTCTTTGGAGTGGTTGATTTTACAACTATGTCCAGCTCCATTTAGTATTTCTAGTTTGCTGTTTTTTATTAGTTCTTTTAATTTAATACTTTGTTCAATTGGCACAACGACATCTGCATCTCCGTGAATTATCAATGTAGGAATAGATATATTTTTAGCAGATTCATATCCATTATTGTTTTCGAAATCTTCATAATATTCATAGCTGAGCTTCAAATCGAAACTATCTATGAAACCATCTTCTTTCCACTTTTTCCTTTCATCTTCACTAAGCCTTATTTTATAGAGAGCTTTGTAGTCTGAGACTGGCGCTATTAGCACAAGTAAAAAAGTATCATCTGTCTTTGAAGTAGCCATTGTGCAAGCAATTCCACCATAGCTTGAACCAAGTAGTCCAATTTTTGTATAACCTATTTTTTTTAGATGAGAAATCATAAATAATATGTCATTTACTGCTTTTGAAATTGTTGCAGTTTCATACTCGCCATTACTTTCGCCGTGTCCTTGAAAATCAAACCTTAATGTTGAAATGCCTTTAGCATTTCTTGTAATTTTAGATAGGTTGGACTTTCTTTACTTGCACGATGCCCATGACATAATATTATGACCGGTTTATTTGTGTCTTCAGTTGGGTTAGAAAGTATCGCACAGAGTCTTATCCCCTCTTTGTTTGTTAAGAAAACTTTTCCTTCCATTTTATACTATGTTGTATCCCTTGACTCTTCCTTCCATATATTCCGAATCTTTTAAAATTCTTAATAATTTTTTTACAGAGATATATTCACGTTTTAATTTTACGATTAGTCGTCCATCTTTTTCAATAGCATTTTTATGCTTTTCTTTGAATGATTTTACACCCTTGGAGTTTGTTATTGGTGGGCCTTGATGCCAAAAATCTTTATCAATCTCTTGTTTTGGGAGATACATTAGGCCTATGCCTTTCTTTCTTCCGTCCCACCAAAATTCAGAGTCTTTGACTTCAAATCCGTTTTCATCTAGTTTTTTAAGAATAAATTCGAAAACCTTCCTCATTTTTGCGCCGGCTATATCTTTTTTATTGTCTATTGGGCTTAATGATATTTCAATGATGTCTTTTTCAGTTGATACCCAGTTTTTTTTACTTAATGGATGTTTGTTGAACATAAAGAGTGTTGCATGTCTGCATATCCTTTTGCACATATTAGTTAGTTTTGTATATTTTTTCTGTTCGAGTGCAGCAGCTGCATTTCGTTCTTTGTCTATTGGATCTATTAAGATTAAAGGCGAGTCTTTCTTTGCTGTATTAAGCGACGCAAGTACGTCATTTTTATTTTTATAATATTCTTCAGTGTCAATTATCTCTTTTGTGTCCCATTTTGAAACTGCTTCTACAAAATTTTTGAATCCGCCATAGTGTAGAATTAATATGTCTAAAACATGTCCAGAAACTCCACCAATGTAGCTTTCTGCACCATATACTCTTTGTGCTTTGCAAAATGATTTTGCAATACGTATATGATCATTTAGCAAGATTCCATCGACTTCTTCACTTGCTCTTTTTTTGACCCACATTACATGAAGGTATGAGCAATCTGTAACGTTTAGAGCTTCTGTTGGTTTTTTTATTTTTCTCACAGGAACAATTTCATAATCAATATCATCTATTGTAGTCTGGAAATAGTCGCGTGAACCATGAATTCGTTCAATTGGAAGCGTTGTTGATTTGAGCGCTTTTTCAAGTAGTTCAGATAGTTTATTGTCGTCATATTTTTGTGCGAATCTGACAAACAAATCACAATCATGATCTCCTCTAAGATATGTTCCTTTTGCTATTGATCCGCCGATTTCTACGTCGGCTTTTATTGAACATTTCTTTAGTGCTCTTTCTATGCGGGATACTATTGAGTTTATTTTTTTATTTATATTTTCTACAGGTTTTATTCTCTGCAGAACCTTTTGTAAGACATCTTTCATATGGTTAGTATATTTTGTGGGTATTAAAAGGGTTCTGGTTTTGAATTAAAGAAAATTGCTTATTGATAACATTTATATACGTTCTTTCATGCACTTTACACATGCCATACGCAGATATAGTCTTTCCACAAGATAATGAGTCAGACTTCGTCGAGAAAGCTAAAGAATTAGGCATTTCAAAGCTTACTTTTGTCTATAATTATCAGACAGATTTTGCTAAAGTAAAGAAAAAATTAAAGGATTTGGAGCTTCCAATCAAGATTGGGGTGCTTGTCCCATACAATTTAACGCGTAAACAAATGGATAAACTAAAAGGTATGACAAAATTTTATAGGTCTCAAATGACCCATATGCGGCACGTTATAGAAAAAAAACTTGCAAATGTTGTTTTTGATATAGAAGACGTGGGCAAAAAAGAATATATGCATCATCGTAATTCTGGTATGAACCAAGTGATTGCAAAGCTTATGAAAAAGAATAAGATTACTTGGGGCGTTTCATTTAGTACTTTGCTTGGTGCACTTAGAGATAATAGAATAAAGTTGCTTGGGCGAATTGTCCAAAACATAAAGATTCAAGATAAATACAAGTTTAATGGTGTTTTTGCAAGTTTTGCAAAAATTCCTGCAGAGATGCGTGCGATAAAAGACCTTCAAAGTGTTCTTGTAGCGTTAGGTATGAATGAGAAGTTGGCAAAAGCTATGATGTTAAAAGTCTAAAAATATTGTCTCAGAAGTTACTTCCGTTCATCATTAGGTTTCCCTTCAGCTGGTGTTCACCTCATCATCGACATTACTAAGAAAAGTACTGGTGTTAATAAAGTTACTTCTTGTTTAATTTTGAACTTTTGTAGAGGTGAGGTTTGTATGAATCAATACGTTTGATGTCAATATCTAAGTTTTTTTCTGAAAGTTTATTTTTTAAGTCGTCAACAAACGTTCTTTGATCATATCCTAGACATATAATATCAGGCATAAATGATGATATTATATCTGTTTTATTAGGACCGGTGTTTCCGAGTGTTGCTTCTGTAACTGCAGGGTGTTTTTTAATTTCGGTAAGACGTTTGGTTTCATTGTAAACGGGTAGACGTCCTTTTACTTTTAGTACGGTTGTATCACGGGCTACTATAACAATAAGATTGCCCATAGATGCAGCTTGAGTAAGGAGATAGTTGTGACCTGGGTGTATGCCATCGAATGTTCCAAACACCATTACCTTTATCATAATTACAATAGAAGTTTGGGATATAACTTAAAATAGTTTGCATATTAAAATCATAAAAAAAGGAAAAGTTATTAAAACAGAACAATAAATGATTTTGTTATGGGGGAATATAGACAACTACTTGCGCAGACTTCTGAGCATATAGATGAAGCAATTAGGCTTGCTAATCATGTTACTGTTCCAAAAAGTATTAAAAAAATTATGTTCTGTGGTATGGGTGGAAGTGGTATTGCTGGAGATGTTCTTGCAACGTTATTAGAACCTTTCGAGATTGATGTAATTGTAAATAAATCTGCAACTCTTCCAACTTATAAGATAAATAATAATACTTTAGTTGTAATATGCAGTTATTCAGGAAATACTGCAGAGACGCTTTCTTGTTATCGTGCTGCTGCAAAAGAAAAAATGAGGTTGTTAGTGGTTTCATCTGGAGGTTCTATGTTGTCTTCTGCGCAGAGGCAGAAATTATCATGCATACATCTTCCGTCAGGATATTTGCCACGACAGTCATTTATGCTTCAATTTTTTGCGATACTTCAAGTGCTTATTAATTCTGAAATTATTCCAGTTCAGACTACTGCAATAAATGAGTTTAAACGTTATCTTGTAGAGTATCCTTTTGCACGACGTTCAAATGCTATTGCTAAGATAATTGATGCAAATCTTCCTATCGTATATACTTCACCAAATTTATTATGCACTGGACTTCGATGGAAGGCACAGTTAAATGAAAATTCTAAGCGTTTATGTTTTGTGAATTCTTTTACCGAACTTAATCATAACGAAATAGAAGGATATGATAACCAGGTAAAAAAGGTATCTCTTTTTGTTCTTCAGCGAGAAAGAGAACCAAAGTTAGTGCAAAGTCAGATGGATGTATTTTCCCAACTTGTAAGATCTCAAGTTGATTCTTTGAAAGTGTATACTATTCCTGGCAGAAGTCTACTTACATCTTTACTTGTTGCTATTCATCTTGGAGATTGGGTGTCTTATCAGCTTGCTGAAATGACTAATACAGATCCTAATCAACAAGCTCTTATTAATCAGCTTAAAACACAAATTTCTTAAATAAAATGAAGACAAAGACGCTCTATGAGATTGCTTTTATTGTGATGTTTGTAATAGCACTTTTTGTAGCAGTACAACTGATAAATGATGCCCGAGTTAGTCATGAAAGGCCGGTTGCCTTTTGGGCGCGTGATTCATTTTATTCAACACAAATTATTACTGATACTAGGGAAGGAAACGGATTCCTAAAGGGTCGTGCACCCTATACAATTGATTATAAAACAGATTCATATTATTATCGTCCTCCTCTTTTTGGAGCAATTGGAACGATGCTTTCTCATAGCACAGGGCTTAATGATTTCGATATCGGGTATCATTTAACTTTTTTTGTGTCATTGATTATGATTGCGCTTATCTATGTGATGCTTCGTGATATATCTCCTAAGCTTGCTATGATTTCACTTCCATTAACACTTCTTCTTTACATATGGCCATTCAATGCATTTCTCACAGCAGGTCATTGGCCGTCGACTCTAAATATTTTATTTGTTATTGCATCAATTCTTGTATATATGCATTTGAAAAGCATAAAATCGTATGTGCTATTTGGGCTTATGATTGGTGCAGGAATGCTTTCTCATACACGAGAGACGATATATTTTTTAATTTTCATATTCTCATTGCTAATTATTTATGATGTTTTTAAGAAAAAACTTACTGTTTCGAAGATGAAACGACTTTTACTTTCACTGGGGGTAGGGCTCGTAACATATATAGGATTTATTCCATATTTTATTTTCACTATGGGGACACAGGATAGTTTAAAATTAGGGTATTTTCCAAAAACGAATTTTGATACTCCAACATTGTTCAATTTTCATTGGTTTGTCCTTTTACTGCTTGTTGCAGGAGTTGTTTGTTTTTCTATTCTACTTTATTTGGGAAAGAAAAAGTCCCATGTCCCATATATTTTTGGTATTGGCTTTTTTATTATGATCTTCTCAAATGTATTTATTAGTATCGGGAATAAAGCAGCAGCACAAAACAGGTTTTTTCTTCCAATTGTTCTTGCAATATTTTTTGGAACGACCACTTATGAACTTATTCGCATATATTGTAATAAAAATTGGTGTTATTTTGCAGCTGCGATAGTTTTTATTGTTTTGATATTAGCAACACATAATTTTTATACCCCAACACGTGGGCCAGTAATAGAATCATATTATTGGGATGGGCTCCAGTTTCTTGCTGACAATGTCCCAGAAAACGATACGGTACTTAGTTTATTCACATTTCAATTAGGTCATGATGCAGTGTATTGGTGGACGAAGCGGAATGTGCATATTGTACTTGCAGAACTGTTTGTCTCTGATCCAAATACTATGGAGAACCCAATCTTCAAAGCGAAATTGCACGCTCGCGAGAGTTATGCTGTAAGAAAGGGGTTGTTTGATTTTGAAATACATAATCCAAATGAAAATCTTATTGGATTTTCTGTATGTAATTATTCATATGTGCTCATCCAAAAAAACTATTCAGACCTTCAACTTCCAACAAATGAAGCATGGCATGTTTTGAATGCATATGTAACAAATGAAAGAAATAATTTGATACGTGTGAAAAATATGACAATAGCTTATGAAGATAATTGGCTTATGGTTCTTTATAATAAAAACAAATTAGCATGTAGACGGGGAATACATTTTAATGAGACACACATGGAGGAAGAGCGATGAAAAAGAATGTTGGAATAGTGTTTATCGTTATGTATCTTCTGTTACAAGCACTCTATATTCGGGAAAATATGTTGACGGTTCTCAGGCTTGTCATTTCATATATGTATCTATTTTTCATTCCAGGGTATGTGCTTCTTTCTCATGTTAAGTTTAAAGAAATCATACGGATTGTTTTATCCCTTCCTGTCGGTTTTGCAGTTATGGGAATACTTGTATATTATTTCAATATTATTTTTCATATACCTATTACTCCGTATTATTTGATTTACCCTTTTGTTATTATCTTAATTGCTAGTTTTCCTTACATAAAGAAGAGGACGTTTTCGAGAAAGAAAGCTTAAAACACAAATTTCTTAAAGATAATTTTCCAGAAAAACAATATGAAGTTAGTTATAGGTGTAGATCTTGGAGGCACAAATGTGCGTGCTGGTCTTTTTAGAGGCAAAGTTTTGATAAAATTAGCATCTTCTAAGGTAAATAAGAAAAATTCTATTT
>Ga0233437_1006373_pt1 | contig 12077 bp, 11 predicted proteins | sample SI_122_August201_FD_182714 | JGI IMG/M metagenome (GOLD analysis project Ga0233437, IMG submission 182714) | Seawater microbial communities from Saanich Inlet, British Columbia, Canada - SI_122_August2016_200_MG | ecosystem: Environmental > Aquatic > Marine > Inlet | place: Canada: British... | reverse complement strand
TGTTTTGTTATTATCTCAACTATCTCGTGCATCAGAAAAAAGAAACAAAGAGGATCGAATGCCAGTTTTGTCAGACCTTAGAGAATCTGGCTCTATCGAGCAAGATGCAGACGTTGTTATCTTTTTGCATAGGGATAATTATTATGATGAAGAAGCCGATAGCGGCATATCAAAAATAAAAATTGCAAAACAAAGAAACGGTCCTACCGGTACTATAGAGATGATTTGGAATGGACAATATACTCGATTTGAAGAATCTGATATTGTATATGAAGACAATCCGATTTAACGAAAGAGAGAAATCTTAAATGGTCACAAATAAATGGATTAATGGCGATGAAGATTTTAGTGAAGCTCTTAAAATCAGAGAAACAGTTTTTATAAAAGAGCAAAATTGTCCAGTTAGTATTGAAAGAGATGGAGATGATAAAAGCTCTATTCATTTAGTTTTATATGGCAATAATAAGGCTGTTGGATGCGGAAGAATTACTTTTAAAAAAGGATATTATAAAATTGGCAGGATTGCAGTTTTAAAACCGATGCGCGGTAATCATTATGGAGATTTAATCGTTCGATTGCTCCTTTTTAAATCTTTTAAGATGGGTGCAGATGAAGTAAGACTTAATGCTCAAACTCAGGCTTTAGAGTTTTATAAAAGGTTTGGTTTTAATCCAATCGGCAAAATATTTATGGAAGCAGGTATAGAGCACATATCTATGAAAGTAACGTCTGAAAATGTCGTTTACCCAAGTGACTGTTCATCTTAATAAAAATCACAACATATATATAACAAAGCATCGATATTAATCGGTGTTTTTATTAGATAAAGAATAAGTAAAACTGTTTTTCATATACCTTTTTTTATGATACAATATGTTTACAATAACGATAGTTTATTTAAACATTTAACTTATATAAACAAAAAGGAGATTTTTTATGAGCAAAAACATGAGCGTAGATATGGGTCTAAAAGATGGCAAGATTTTTGGCGTTCATCCAAAAATGGCAAACCGTCATGGACTTATTGCCGGTGCAACAGGTACCGGAAAAACAACCACCTTAAAGGTTATGGCAGAACAGTTTAGTGATATTGGAGTTCCTGTTTTTATGGCAGACGTAAAAGGAGATCTTTCCGGATGCTGCGTTCCGGGTTCTGCTGGTTCAAGATTTATGGAGCGTATGGAGAAAATCGGATTTGAAGATTTTTCTTTCGGCGGTTTCCCACTCGCTTTTTGGGATATGTACGGTGAAACAGGTCACCCAGTCAGAACGACTGTGTCTGAGATGGGACCACAGCTTTTATCTCGTCTTATGGATTTAAGCGACACTCAAACTGGTGTGCTTTATATGGTTTTTAAAATTGCTGATGATATGGGATTATTGCTTCTTGACTATAAGGATTTATCAAGAATGATTAGATTTGTTGCCGACAATTCAGATGAATTAAGAGCAGAATATGGAAACATTGCAACTCAAAGTATCGGTGCTATTCAAAGAAGTATTCTTGTTTTAGAAGAAACAGATGCTTCAATATTTTTCGGAGAGCCAGCACTTAAAATAAAAGATTTAATGAGAAAAGAAGACGGTAAAGGTGTTATAAATATCTTAAATTCTACAAAATTAATGCAAAGCCCGACTCTTTATTCTACTTTTCTTTTGTGGCTCCTTTCAGAACTTTTTGAAGAGTTAGACGAAGTAGGAGACCCGGATAAACCGAGGATAGCGTTTTTCTTTGATGAAGCACATTTATTATTTAAAGACACGCCTAAAATTCTTATAGAAAAGGTTGAACAAGTCGTAAGATTAATACGGTCTAAGGGTGTTGGTGTATATTTCATAACACAAAGTCCTTTAGATGTTCCAGAATCAGTATTAGGCCAGCTTGGTAACAGAATCCAACACGCATTACGTGCTTATACGCCAAAAGATCAAAAGGCAGTTAGAACAACAGCGCAAACGTTTAGACAAAACCCAAACCTTGATCTTGAAACAATAATAACAGAGCTTGCAGTTGGTGAAGCGATAGTATCTTTCTTAGATGAAGACGGTGCACCAAGTGTTGCTGAAAGAGTTTGGATCTTACCACCTAAAAGCGCTTTTGGTCCTGCTGATGATGCTGATATTAAAAAAGTTATGGATAGTTCACCAATGAGCGATAAATATGACGTAGAAGTCGATAGAGAATCTGCTTATGAGATTTTAATGAAAAAAGCGGAGAAAGCAAGTAAGAAGCAAGAGGAAGAAGACGAAAAAATACAGATGGAAATAGAAGCAGAAAAATTAGAAAAGGAAAGAAAATCAGCAGAAAAAGAGCGCATCGCAAAACAAAAAGAACGCGAAAAAAAGCGTAGAGCTTTTAAAAGCAGTGCGCTCGGTAAATCATTAAGTTCTGCCGGCAGCACTTTTGGAAGAGAATTGGGCAAAAGCGTAGTTCGTGGAATATTAGGCTCATTAAAATAAATAATGATAAAATAAAAGGCATATGTCTACTATAGATATATGCCTAATTTTTTATCTCATCATAAATTCTTTTTTATCTTGTCTTGAATTATTATATACATGTATTGCTTTAGTATATGCACATTCAAATGGATTATAAACAGGCATAGCCCCAAGCCTAATAAGCTTTGCTGTAGTTTCATAAATCGGTAAAAGCAATCTGTTTTGTGGAAAATCGGAAAGATAGACATCGATTCCAAGTTTTTCGCATTTTTCTATAAATTCAATTATCGAATAATCGCCATAACCACTATCTGTGTTACAATTTTGAGTGCTGGAGTGGTAAGCTCCGTGAACAACAGCTTTTATGTTTCTAGAATCTAAGTCAAAAAAACTATAATCCAATCCAGTATAAGGTTTTATACCTAATATTTTGTTTTTATATTCAAATTTTTCAAATTCCCAAAGGTTCTTTTTGTTTTTATTCTTCTCATTCGATTCTCTAGAGACAAATTTTCTATTTTGAATTTTTCCAAATGCACCTATTTGGCTACACATAAATTCACCAGTATACACATTTGCTTCTAAAAGCTCGGCTGCTTTATAAATAAGCTTTTCACCTCTGTTTTGATTGGCTTGAAATATAAAATATGTTCCTCTAAGCTTGCTCGTTAAAATGAAGTCAACAGAAGCATTAAAGTTGTTTAGTCCATTAGAGTTAGATTCACCAATCGGTGCATTAGAAGCCGTTACCACAATTGGTATTGGCAAATTCTTATAATAGTGACTTAAAAATGTTGTCGTATATGCTGCTGTGTCGCTCCCATGGATTAATATAATTCCATCTAGTTTTCTATCTTCTTTTAAAACATTATTGATGTCATCAGTAATCTTTTCCCATACTTCCGGATACATGTTTTCACTAAGCATCAAAGTCGTATTTAGAAACTTGAAATTAACTTCACCATGATAAATGTTTGTAACATTAGTAATAAACTCATCATTGACCTTATCGGACAGGTCCATTATATTATCCTTTGTTTTTGAACTAAAAGTTCCTCCAGAAAAACAAACTAAAATTTTTTTCATTTTTAAATTTCTCCTTTGGTCAGTTCGCTTAACAACTCAAGAACACTGTCGAACAAATACTCTGGTTTAACCTCACTTTGATTAATTTCTTTTTTTGTCATCTCACCTGATAAAACACCAATAGAGATTAATCCTCCGTTATGTGCTGTTAAAATGTCAGTATAAAGTCTGTCTCCAACAATCGCAATTTTATCTTTATTTATTCCAGTTTTTTTAAGTATAAAATCTACTGTCTCTTTTGCCGGTTTACCTAAAAATCTCGGCTTTACATTTGTTGCGTTTTCCACCATTTTAGCCATAGATCCACAATCGGTCAAAAACTTCCCTCCCTCTATTGGACAAACATCATCAATATTCGTTGCTAAAAAAGGAATACCTGAATCTATATAATCTGTTAAAATACAAAGTTTTTTATAATCAAGCTCTGTATCAAAACCAAGCAAAACAAAATCTATCTTCTCATTTGGATTATTCGTTACTTCAATATCTTCCCCGATTAATTGTCTTTTTAAAGCTTTTGTACCACAAACATATATTTTAGGTCTTTTTACTTTACTTAAAATATATGATGCAGTAACGTTCCCTGATGTTATTATAGACCTTATACCACCATTTTGTATACATAAACTGTTCAATTTTTTTACATATTGTTTAGGGCTCTTAGAAGAATTGTTCGTAAAAAAATAATGGGCGACACCTTTATTAACAAGATACGCTATTAACTCCCTCGCACCTTGAATCGGTGTATCACCCAAATTGAGTGTTCCATCCATATCAAAGATGAAACACTCTATATCATTTAAATTCTTAACACTCATTAAACCGAAAGTCCTTTTTCTCTTTCGCCTTCCAAAACAGTGTATGCTATGTTTGTTGAATGGTCAGCGACTCTTTCAAGATTTGTGACTAAATCTGTAAACAACATACTCGCACGAGCACTACATTTACCTTGTGAAAGACGTTTAACATGGCTCTCTTTATACTCTAATTCATAATCGTCAACAATCTGTTCGATCACGATTACTTCTTTTGCGCTTTCTTTGTCTGCATGCTCGAATGCTATTATCGCTTTTTCTAAAGCTTCAGAAACTTTTTCCTTCATATTTAAGAGTTCTTTCTCAGCTTCTTTTGTAATTTTAACATTCTCATCTATTCTAACATTTGCATATTCTACTATGTTTTCAGCATGGTCAGATATACGTTCTAAGTCAGTTACTACATGGAATAAATCTGCGATTAATAAAGAATCGTTTGCAACCTGTTCTTCTACGCTTAGCCTTGCTAAAAAGTCAGTCACTTCATGGTTATAAAAGTTCACAATCGATTCTTGTTCTAATACTCTTTCTCCTGCTGCCTGATCGCTTTCGAAAAACGCTTTCATAGAAAGATTAAAGTTATCTAGGCAAAGGTCTGCCATGTCTTTAACTTCTTTAATGGCTTGTCCAAGCGCTAAAGTAGGCGTTTCAATAATCGAAGGAGCGGATATATATTTTAACTTTTTCTGCGCTCTTGCAGCATCCTCCCCAGGAATTATAAGCTTTGCAATTCTAATTAAGAGCTGCGGTGCCCCGATTAACGCTAATGCCGTTACTATATTAAACAAAGTATGGAAATTAGCCAGTTCAAATTTGGTAATCTCGCCAATAGTAGCATTGCTAGAATAAAGCAAATTACTAAACGATTTTACCCATTCCACAATAGGCAATATATTAAGCAATATTGCAAACAATACTACCCCCGCAACATTAAACATCAAATGCACCAGAGCCGTGCGCCTGGCCGTTTTCGTTGTGCCTATCGATGCTAAAATCGCTGTGATGCATGTTCCTATATTTAATCCCATAATCAGATAAATACTCGAATCCAGCGTCACCATGCCCTCGCCTGCCAGGGCAATTAATATACCCATCGTTGCACTAGAGCTTTGAACGACTGCTGTGAAGAGTGTTCCGAATAGAATCCCTAACAGCGGGTTTTCAAACCCGACAACAAAATCACTAAAAGCTTGCAGTCCACGAAGCGGTTTAACGGCATCCGACATTATAGTAAGACCCATGAACAAGATACCAAACCCAGCAATCGCCTCTCCAACTCTTCTTACTTTTCTTTTCTTCGCCATCATCATTACCATGACGCCAAGGAAAAGAATTATTGGTGCTATTTTAGTTAATTTAAGTGCTGCTATCTGAGCGGTAATAGTGGTACCAATGCTGGCACCCATTAAAACCGGTGTTGCTTGTAAAATCGTCATAACCCCTGCATTTACAAATCCAACAACCATAACTGTCGTTGCACTAGAGCTTTGAATTATTGCCGTTACTCCAGCCCCTATTGCTAGGCCAGACCATCTATTTTTTGTAACAGCCTCAAGTCCATTTCTTAGCTTGTCTCCTGCTGTGTTTTGCAGTCCTTCAGACATAACTTTCATACCGTATATGAAAATCCCCAGTCCTCCGAACAGTTTAAAAATCGAAAAAACAATATCAATTGTTGCCATAAGATATTAAATCCTCCTAAAAAATATTATAATCTCTATTATTAAATCTTTTATTATTAGTGTTAAGCAAAAACATAATAATAAATCAAAGACTTATTTTAAATCGAAAAAATCATTCTGCCTTAAAGCTTCATAAACAACAATAGCAACAGCATTCGAAAGATTCAATGAACGCGTTGTACTGTCCATAGGTATTTTAATTGCCTTTTTAAGATTGTTAAAAATTAAATCTTCCGGGAGACCTTTTGTCTCTTTCCCGAAAAGAATAAAAGCATTATTACTGTAAGTAACATCAGAATACTTTACTCTTGCTTTTGTTGATGCAAAGTAGAAATCTCCTCCTACATTTTTAGAAAAAAACTCGTCTAAAGACTCATATTCGATATGTTCGGCATACTGCCAATAATCTAGCCCGGCTCTTCTTGCCTGTTTTTCATCCAATGAAAACCCTAACGGCTTTACAAGATGTAATTTAGAGCCCGTAACAGCGCATGTTCTTGCTATGTTCCCAGTGTTTTGAGGAATTTCTGGCTCTACTAAAACGATGTTAAAACTCATGTATTATCTCCTAAATATGACTCCAATGAAATTATATACACCATTATAAAAATAAGCAAGAATTATATTTTATATAGAAATATACAAAAAAAGACCACTCAAAACTGAGTAGTCTTAAAAAATAAATTTAGAGGGTTTTAACTATTTAATGTTAACTTTTTTGTCTTCAATATATTTTTCGTCCTTCTTAATATTAATGACTAAAACTCCATTTTCATATGATGCATCAATACTGTCTTGGTCTAATCCCTTTAAAGAAAAACTTCTTTCTCTTTTTCCGAAATATCTTTCTTTTCTAATGAAACTGTCACTTTTTTCTTCTTTTATTTCTCTTTTTTCTGCTGAAACGGTCAAAACATCATTTTTACAACTTATTTCAAGATCTCCCTTTTCATATCCCGGAACATTCATATTGATTAAATACCCGTCCTTAGTTTCCTTAATATCAGTTTTCATTCCCCTTGGCGTATCCATCATCTTTGCAAAATCATCACCAAAAAATTGTCCTAAAAAATTTTCTCCTCTGTATGGGCTTAATTCAAACATAATATTTCACCTCCTTATTTTAATATATTAACCTTTTGCTTCTTTAGTTAGATTATATATTATAGGTCAAAGTTAGTCAAAGATTATTTAGTGAATAAATTGTTAATATTTTTATATAATAAAACAGCCCTTATCTTTAAGACTCTTATATACCTGTTATTGCACTAATGTGCCTTCATTCGTATGTTGTATTAAGAAAATATCCTCTGTCTTTCCTGACTCTGAATTTATGTAGATTATATAATCTCTTGTTTCTATTTTCCCGATAAACTCCCAACATAATGTTTCTTTTTGAGATTCAGTCGGAATCAAAGCCAGTCGTATATCCTCAATTTTAAGAGATGTTGTTACATGCGTCGCTGCTTGTTCTTTGCTTAGTTTAGGCTCTTCTAGTTTTCTTTTTTTATGAGACATAATAAAGTTTTTCGCATCCATACCTACTATTTTATTTTGTTCAATATCTATCCAAACTTTGATAAGATCTGGATACAGAGCAACTTCACCCTCTAAAGGCACAATATTTATAACAGCATTACCTGCATAAAATTGTGCATAACTTGCAACAGCATTAGTAATACCCTTTTTCTTAACAAACTCGATAACCATATCAGTAAGCTTCTCATACTTTTCATCTGTAGGAACAGCAGCGCCTTTACCATTAGTTTGCTGCATATACCATAAAATCTGTCCACCTTGCTTTGTAATAAAGATAGAAAAACTGTTTCCGTCCTTTAACTTCCCATCAAACCCGAAAGAAGGGATATCTCCGCCTTCTCCCTCTGTTTTTTTAATTTCCCCGATTTGTTCTTCTCCGACAAACTCAATCACCTTTTTCTTTGCTGCTTCTTCGTTTATGTTTTCTCCCTCAAGTCCTTGAGGTTGTTTGTTTTCAGTAGATTCAGAATAAGGACCGTCGTAAATTAATCTTGGATAATTTTGATTAGAGAAATCCAGATTTCCGCTTGTTTCTTCCCCGCCTCCTGATACAAAATCTACATCTTTATTAGATATATCAGGCAGGTATCCACTTTTCCATGCTTTATCTAAAATAGTAGAAATCTCTGTGCATGACTGACGTAAATCAGCTATTTGTTTTAAATCATCTGCATTTATGCTTTGACCCTCACCAACTTTTTTAGATAGATATCTGCAATAATCTCCTGTTCTGTTTACAAACTGTATAAACGGTGAAGCTTTTGTATATGAAACTGGAAGCTGTGCGATAGAACTTTCAGTGTCTCCAGTCTGCCTCCATACATCCATTAAAATCATAGTGTTTTGATATTGGTCTGCTGATGCTTCAAGTTTAGAAAGCTTTGTTTCTAAACTTTTCATATCTAGCATCAATTCCTGAAAAGACTTTTCATATATTCCTTGGAGCTTTAACTCTAACTCCATCTTATCCCTATGAAGCAATATTGAATATGTGACCAGTCCAATAATAACAAGCCCAAAAATCTGGGCTAAAAAATATTTTCTAAAGAAATTTTTCACTCTGTATTTAGTAATCATGCCTTTTTCCCCTTATGTTCTCTATTTACAAAATCTATGAGATCCTATAACTGTGATAACTTTTCTCGATCTGATATATTCATTTTTCGTTTTATCCGGATTGTAATAAAAAATCGCACCGCCAGAAGGATCCCACCCGTTCATCGCATCTCTTGCTGCTTTTAGTGCATCCTGATCTGGAGTATAATTTATTTGTCCATCAGCAACGATTGAAAAAGCGTTTTTTTGGTAAACCACTTTAGAAATACTATTGGGGAAAAGCGAGCTTCCCACTCTGTTTAAGACAACAGAAGCAACCGCAACCTTTCCTTTATAAGGTTCACCTCTTGCTTCTCCATACACTACTCTTGCAATTAAATATACATCCCCTTTATCATCCCGACTTTTTCCACCACCTTTAAGCTGTATGCCCATCTTGTTTGCTGTTTCCGTGCCTACGATTCCATCCACCTTGATGCCTTGTTTTTTTTGAAAGGCTTTTACCGCAGCCATAGTCGATTTCCCAAAACTTCCGTCTACACTCCCATCATAATAGCCCCAGTTTTTTAGTTTTGTCTGAATCTGTTTCACTTCATCTCCAGAGTCTCCATTTTTTACTGCTGCATAAGCTTTTGTGCATCCGGAATTTAAAATCAACATTGCAATAATCATAGAACAAAGCAGAGCCTTATAAAAACTTTGCTTTTTATTTAACTTGTTTTTTAATTTCATTTTTATCTACCTTTTTTATTTCTTTATACTTTTCAGCAAGAAAGGATTTATACTCGATTTCTTCATCTTCCACTTTCGAAGTTTCTTCTTTATCGTTGTTATCTTCATTTTCAAATCCAACTACACAAAGAGGTGGAAACATCACGCACCACCAGTTTTGTCCCTCTCCATCTCCAAGAACAATTTTAAGTGCATCATACTTGCCTTTTGGGTAAAAAAGATTGCCGTAATACTTATCAGGGAATAAATGATTACCTGTCATAATATCTAAAGAGTAATCTGTACTATACTCTTCCAAAACCTTTTTTGCTTCATTTTCTATTGTTTTCAAGTTTGCATCAATATATTCTTTTGCATCTTGCTTTGTTTTAGCTTTTGATAAATCTTCTTTTGTTATGTCTAAAACAGAATCTCTAACGGCATACTTGATCTTTTGGTCTTTATAATCATCACTGTTTGCTATAACATGCAGTCTAAATGCATCTTTATTGTTTTGGGCTTTTGAACTAATATCTTTGTTTATTACAAAAGGTACACTTACAATTATAAGTAGCAATATGACAGATTTTTTAAGCAATCGTTTTTTCATAATAAAATTGAAATCCTTTCAGGAATATAATATCTTTTATATGATAGGTTATTGGTTATTTCCTCTTCTTTTAAACAAAATATTTAGTATTATAGATATTAATATTGTGTAAACGAAAACTGATATACTTGACTATAGTATTAGTATAATATATGTTAGTAAGTACTTACATACATCGAGAGGTGATATAAAACTTATGAACTGCACAAAAGATAAAATTACACAGGCCGCAGAACAGCTGTTTGCAGAAAAAGGCTATGATGGGGTTACAACAAAAGAAATTGCAAATAAAGCAAACGTCAGCGAAGTGACGCTTTTTAGAAATTTTGATAACAAGCGAAATCTATTTGAATATATTTTAAAAGAAAAGATGCATCCTTATGGTGTTAAAGTTTATCTTGAAAAAGAAGCTGTATTTGACTTAGAAAAAGATCTAAAAGCCATGGCGGATATGATTTTTGAAACTTATAAAAAGAATTTGCCTCTTATAAGAATGCTCTTTAAAGACAATCATCATACAAAGGAGCATATAAGGGCAAAGGGGCATGATTCTTCCTTTAAAAACTCTTTAAAGGATTATTTTATTAATATGCATGAGCAGGGTAAAATTGCTGATAATCCTGATAAGGCAATGAAGTTTTTTCTATTAAACATAACCGCAGTTTTATCAGAAACTCTGTTTAGACAGAAAAAGGAGATAAATGAAGAGTATTATATTTGGATGGTTTCAAAAGTTATTGAAGCACTAAAAGTAAAAAAATAAGTTTAAATTTATATATATAGTTTTATTAGAAAGGAAAATTTTAGATGATAAAAGTAATGAGATATTTAAAGCCATACAAATGGTGGGCAATCTTAGTTATCGGCTTAACTTTCGTCCAAGCTCTAAGCCAGCTATATCTGCCTGCGCTTATGGCTGATATAGTAGATAAAGGAGTTGTAGGTCAAGACATCAGTTTCATCATACAAACAGGACTTGTTATGTTGGGCTTTACGATTATAGTAAGCATTTGTACAATTTTAGCAAGGCTTTTTGCGTCAAAAACAGCCGTAGGATTCGCAAGAGATTTAAGGCGAGATATATTTGTCCATGTAGAGCAGTACTCAATGTATGAGTTTGACCAAATTGGTACATCTTCGTTGATTACGAGATCCACAAATGACGTAACCCAAATCCAGAACGTAATGGTTTTGATTCTGACAATGTTAATCATGGCACCAATTATGGCTATTGGTGGTGTTATAATGGCGCTTAGTACAGACACTAATCTATCTTGGATAATAGTTGCAGTAATTATTGCACTTGGTGGATTAATAGGAATTATTGCCTCTAAGGGAATTCCTCTATTTAAAGTAATACAAAAAAAATTGGATAGAGTTAATCTTGTGCTAAGAGAGTCATTAACTGGTATAAGAGTTATTAGAGCATTTAACAAAGAAGATTTTGAAGACGTAAGGTTTGAAAAAGCAAACAAAGACTTAACGGCAACATCTATTAAAGTTTATAGGATTATGTCTGCAATGTTCCCGGCGTTAATGCTAATCATGAATATAACAACGGTTGCTATAGTTTGGTTCGGCTCACAAAGAGTCGATGCAGGTGCAATGCAAGTCGGTGATATGATGGCATTCCAACAATATGTTATGCAGATTATGTTCTCGTTGATGATGGCGGCAATGTTGTTTGTTATGATCCCAAGAGCAAGTGCATCTGCTGAACGTATAAATGAGATTTTGGATATGGAACATGAGATTAATGATATTGAAAATCCTGTTTCAGCAAACAAAAAAAGAGGATATGTAGAATTTAAGGATGTCACTTTTAGTTATAAAGGTGCAGAAGAGGCAGTATTAAAAAACATCAATTTCAAAGCTAACCCGGGCGAGACGACAGCAATAATCGGTTCTACCGGTTCAGGTAAATCGACGCTGATTAATTTAATTACAAGATTTTATGACATAACCAAGGGAAAAGTTCTGGTTGATGGTGTTGATGTAAAAGATCAATTAAGGTCAGACTTAAGATCAAAAATCGGTCTTGTACCGCAAAAAATTAGCCTATTTTCTGGCACAATCAAAGAAAATATACTTTATGGTAAAGATGATGCATCAGACAAAGAGATTGATTTTTTGCGG
>Ga0233437_1006370_pt1 | contig 12080 bp, 16 predicted proteins | sample SI_122_August201_FD_182714 | JGI IMG/M metagenome (GOLD analysis project Ga0233437, IMG submission 182714) | Seawater microbial communities from Saanich Inlet, British Columbia, Canada - SI_122_August2016_200_MG | ecosystem: Environmental > Aquatic > Marine > Inlet | place: Canada: British... | reverse complement strand
CCGGTCAAACCTATCTCCGGGTAGACATCGGCGAGATGCAGGGAGCGCTCGTAGGTCGTGACGGCAGCGTGGATTTCTCCGCATGTAACAGCCCCATGTGCCATATTGCGGAATGGTCTGAACAAGCTAGCCAGAATTTCAGCCAACGCTTTATCACCAGTAACGGGACTACGGCGCCCGGTTGGTATCCCTGGGGTTACCTGGTCTGGCGCATCACCCCACAGGGCAGGCTCGACCCCTGTTCGCAGTTGCCGGTTCCGTTGAATGATAGCGAGCATGTCAGGCTATACAACGGCATCCGGGTTCGATAGCCGATGGACACCTGACGACCTCCCTTTCGTCATCCTTGATATATTCGCCGTAGCGTCATAGATCGACCACAAAGGAGTACACCGTTTTGAATTTCCTTATCTTCCTGGCCGCCCTCAGCATGGCCGTCTTCGCCTTCGAGCTGGCTTCCGCCGCGGCCATCGCGCTGAGCACCTTCGGGCGGGATTACCGCCTGGATGGGGCCTACGTCGAAGGAATGGATGCCGCGCCGATGCGCCGCTCCACCTGGAATGCCCTGCTGATCGCGGTATTCCCCGCTCGTTTCGATCCGGCTGAAGCCAGGAACAAGCTGGATGTCGTCAGTATGCTGCGCCGGGCAGGGTATCCCTACGATACGCCTGGGGAGTTCTATGCCGTGGCCATGCGCACATTCTCGATCTTTCTTGCCGTTGGCGGTTTGCTGGCCGGGGCCTTATTTTTCATGGATATGCCGATGGCGGCTGCGCCCGTTGCTGCCGTCTTTGTGTTTCTAGGATTGCGCCGACCGTATGTACACCTCAGGATGCTGGCAAAACAGCGCGCCGAGGCCATGCGCAATAATATGCTGATTGGCCTATCCGTGCTGCACGCCCTTTTATCCTCCGGGACGGGTGTGCAGGAAGCCCTGCGCCGTGTTTCCGGGGTGGGAGGGCCATTCTGTAACCTGCTGGCGTTACTGGTAGCGCGTATGGAGGTGGAAGATTTCAGCAAAGCCGTGCAAACCACCGCTGCGCACCTGCCCGATCCCAAAGATTTGGAAGCTAACCTTTTTTTGCGGGATGTGGAAGACTTCTTCGTCAACAACCGCCCGATTCTGAGCAGCATCAAGGCCTTGCGGGAGGCCATCCACCGTTCGGTAGTGGAAGCCACCGAAGCCCGGGCCGCCCTGGTACGCCAACGCAGTGGCCTGTTTGGCATCCTATCCGTGGTTGGGTTGATCTTTTCGATTGTTGGCCCGTTTTTGGGTAGATACTAATTGGACGGAGGACGGAAGACAGGCGACCGGTGAAATCCGTCTCCCGTCTTCCGTCCCCGGTCATTCGTTCAAAAAAAGTATGAGGAGGCAATATTTCCATGAACCTGATCCGAACATTCATCAAAGACACCGAAGCCCAGGACTTTGCCGAGTACGCCTTGATCCTGGGTGCGGTGGGTGTTGTGGCGCTGGCCGTGATTTCTCAATACAAGGAAGAATTGATCGCGGCTTTCAACAGCGGGATCAACGCCTTGCGCGCCGCACGCGGTGGGTAGGATTGTGAAAGTAGCCAGGGTCGGCGCACGGAGGCGCCGGTATCAAGTGTCAAGCGCCAGGAACCACATGGCACCGGAACACTTGACACCCCAGCACCCCCGTACCCAGAAAGGCCAAACCATGGCCGAGTTTGCCATCGTCATGCCGGTGCTGATCCTGCTCCTCTTCGGTATGACCCTGGCGGGTTTCTATGCCTTCCGGGCCGCGTCTGCTGATTGGGGTGTCTTTATCACCGGGGTAGCCACTGGCGCTTATAAGACCCCGGCTACGGAACAGGCACGCCAAACGGTTTTGTGGCCGGATATTCAGGGCCGAATCGCAACCACCCAACACGCCTCAGACCGCATGGTACGCTCCCAGATTACCATTGAAGATTCCAAACCTTGGGTGTATGGGATCAACCTGGTCGAAGCGCACCGCGGTACGGCAGTTTTTCGTCTTTGGCGTTTTTACCCTGGCCCGCCGGAAGGAGAGTTTGAGTGAAGCAAGGGAGTACGCCAGGAGCGGGAGCCAGGGAGCATGGGTGTAAAGAATTCTCCTCTGCACTCACACCCCCAAGCGCCCATGCTGAGAAAGGCCAGGCGATGGTGGAAACCGCCCTGTTCTCCGTCCTGGCTGTCATCCTGGCTTTCGGGATGCTGTCCTGGATACCGCTGCATCGCGCCCGCACACAGGCCACTGCCGCTGCCTATAGCTGCGCCCAGTTTATTTCCCAGTCGCCCAACCCCAGTCTGGCCGCCCGGAACGCGATCCTGGCCGTGGAGAAAACCCTCAATGCAGATTGGAGCGCCACGCTGGGTGTGAACTACAAACTGGTGGTCACACCGGGTTCACCCGGCGGGGTTGGCGGGTGTTCGGTGAGCTATCAAGTGCCGGTGATGTTCCGGGGTTTAGGGTTTATCGATCCGGGAGGCTGGTCCGAAGAATGGTGCCTGTCCCGGTCGGAAACCTGGAAGGCAAAATGGCGCTGATAAAAAAGAAAACTGAACACGGCCAGGCGATTGCTCTCTTTGCTTTACTTGTGCCGCTAACCACTCTGTTTGCGATGGGCATTCTGGAATATATGGTCACCAATGCCCGTATCATGGAAGCCGTTGCCGCGGCTGATCTGGCCGCCCACGCCGGAGCGCAAGAAATCCGGGTGTTGCCAGATGGCAGTATCGAGGCGACGGAGACGGGCAGCCAGGTGGCGGCTGCCTATTTCCAGGCCCAGCAACCTGAACATTCCATCTTTAACAGCGCAATTTGTGGCCGTTTTGACGACCGGCCTGGTTGCCGTGTCGCCGTGCAGGTGCGTTCAATGGGTTACCTGTTTCCCCAGCGTTGGATAAGCGTAAATGCCATCGGTTATCTGGCGCATGGCGTGACGAGGGATGATCAATAACGTATTTGTATTTACCTAGTAAATACAAATGATATAATTCATATATGAAGATCAAAGATACCCTTACCTATTCTGATTTGGGCGGTCGCCGGCACCTGCGCCGCTACATCATCGTCGCTATACTCATCCTGGTTTTCACCCTGGGAACCTACGGCTTTGCCCGGTGGCAGCGGGCGAAAACCCGGGCGCAGGTTCTGGGAACGCCTTTGCCGCTCGCAAATGTGCTGCCCGCCGCGCCAACAGAGACGAAAACTCCCCTGCCAACACTCACATCGCCCCCCGCTCCCAGCCTCACCCCCACGTTGGAACCCTGCCCAACGGACTCCAAAGCCTGGAATCTGGTGGATGTTCTGGATGACTACAATCTCAAACGCATCGAACCCGCTTGTGTCTACGAAGGTCTCGAACGGACAGTGGCCTGGCATCTGTTGACCTATATGGGCTACACCGAGTCCGAAGCAGCAGTGATGGTGGGGTTCGACAAAATTCCCGATTGGGTTCTGTTTTTGGATGACAGAACAACGAAATCGGTCACTGGCATGACCAATACCGGCGGCCCGTTGGAGATGGTGTTGAGACAGCGGTCGTATCACCCGGCATACCGCAATTGGAATATCCGGGAAGTCCCGTCCATATCGGCCAATATGACCTATGCCTTGAATGGCTGTTACCGTACAGAGACGGTTGATGGCGATCAAATCGAGAATTGGGGCATGGCCTTTCCGGTCGTCTGTGTGCTTTCCTTTGACCAGGGGCCGGGCTGGCTAGTGCATGAACTGGATGACCATCACTTTTCACAGGAGCTGGGTTGGGAACGCTTGTTTGTACAATTTGGCTACTCCCCGGCTCGAAACCAGTGGGTTTATATGGGCTACCATCCCGACAGCTCGATCCTGCAAGGCCATGAAGCTTACGAATCCCTCAAGGCAAAGGCACAGGAAGAACGGGTGTTTATTGCCGCTGCGCATGGTCTTGTGCCCTGGGATGCAACCTGGTTGGAATCAACCTTTGGTTTCACCATGCTTCCAGTGCCGGATGAGTGGCCATCTTACACGGACGAGGCTCAGATTGGAAATTTTGTAGATGCATTTGATACTTACTACAAAACATATCTCAGAGAAGATGATTGATGAAAAATAAGCCCTTCCTGTTCATATTGAGCCTTGCTATCAGCCTGGTAGCATCCACCGGTTTGTGCCTGCCGGTTCACGCGCAAAGCTTTAGCCCGGAAGGTGGCGGCAGCGGGTTTGATGTAACTATCGGCGATGGGAATAGCGAATGTACTACCAGCCCAGGTAGTAGTACGGTTGAAAGCACGAATGGCTCTGCTAACACCGGGGAACTCCACAGTCTGTTTTCCGATGCCGTGTATTTGATCCCGCCGGAGTTCTACCGCCTGACCTACACAAATCCCATTACGGGTGAAGTGTATGACTCGATGTGTATCCGGAAAGGCCCGGAGACCGTATGTGTTCCTTATGAGAGCGGCTCTTCAAGAACAGAGCACCCTTGTGAAACCTTCACCATGACCGGCGGCGGGGTGACTTGCGCCAATACCGAATGGTCTATCCGGGCCAGCGTGAATTTCCCCGTCACCTTCCTGGATTTACGCCCCTATCCGGCCTCGCTCGTGCGCTGGCCGAGTGCGGCGCGTTGCGGTGGCTTGCCATCATCGTCCGGGCGAGGCACCTATCCCTATGTTCCCTATGGCGGGGGCAGCCCAGGCAACCCCCAGCCCGGCGATTGGCGTAATCTGGTTCTAACCTTGACGTTAAATTCTGCCGGGCCGATGTTTTTCACAATGCCCCATATCGGGGAATTGCTGCTAGAACCTGTCGGCCCAGCCGGGAGCCCGGAGATTTTCCGTTGGGAAGTGCCATCACACCCAGCGGCGGGGGGTGGTCCACTGGCAGGAAGCGTTGGATTGGGTGAGCTTCCTGGCGATATGCCACTTTTCGTGGGTGAAGCCAAATCCCCCTACCGCTTATTCTGGCGTTTCACCTATGAAGAAGCCGTGGCGATCACAGAATGTGTTTCAGGGCCGGGTGGGGATGGCGGGTACGATTGCGACGGCGGCACGGGTCATACCGTGATCGTCGGGATCGAATGGGCTGGCCGCAGCATGGGCGGCGAGATCCAGCCCGAGGATGTCCCCGGCGTACCGGAATCGATGAAGGCTGATTTCAATAACGATGGCAATCCGGATGCCTATTGGGATCGTCTGGTCACGATCCGGCGCATGGATGATAACAACAGCATCTCTGGGCGTTGGGCGGCTTCCTATAGTTTTGGTGGTGGGCTGGTCTATTGGGGTGTACGCGAAGGACAGGCCCAAATCGGCTGGCCGGGAGTGCCATGAGACCAAGTATCATGTGTCAGGTATCACGTGGCACTTGACCCATGAACACTCTTACACTCCCATACATTTATGCACACGATCCAGGCAGTTCTATTCCTGGCGCTTGTCACCGGAATTTCCGTTTACGACCATCATAAACGGCATGTGCCCAACAGCGTCACCCTGACCTTGCTATTCGGCGGCATGCTGGCATATTTTCCAGGCGAGGTCGCGACCTGGTTGGGGTGTGCATTGCTATTCGTTACCTGGCGATTGGGGGGTATGGGCGGGGGGGATGCCAAACTTTGGATGGGGGTGCTCTGGCTTGTGCCGCCACATCAGGCCAGTATAGGAGTCAGCGTGATGCTGGTTTCGTTCTTGATGACGGCAATCCTTCAAATGGGGTGGCGAAAATTCAATGGCCACCCCTTGACGGGCGTTCAAAGCCCCGGCGCCTGGCGGGTGATCCCCTTTGCAGCCTGGTTTCTCCTGGCTGGTATCCATGTATACTGACTTATTCCTGGCTTTGAAAGATGCTCAAAACCCGCGCGGCCATCCGATTCTGGCGGCGCTGGCCTATGTCTTTTGCCCGGCAGCGGCGCGCTGGTGGCTGGCCGGCGCAGATCCCGATGAACCTTTTGATCCGGTCTGGCGCTCCTTGAGCGACCTGGCAGCAGGCGAAGAAACGCTCAAAGATGCACTGAAACGCTATGGCTTCGAAGGACTGATGGAGCAGGTCAAAACATATATCGGGCAAGTCGAGTCTTACCGGCGACTCAACAAGCGCACCCTGGCGCCCGAGCTTTCCCCCATGTTTCCCGGTGGCCGTCTGGATGTGACCGAGCGGCATTTATATAATAAAGCGATCGCGAACCTGGGGGGCAAATGGGCGCACTTTTTTGCCTATATCCGCGCCTGGGCATTTTGCGTCAAAGATTGGGAAGAACATTTTCGTTTTTCTGTCGAACCGGAATTTACTCGTGTGTATATCATGCTGACCCTCGCTGGAGTGCGCCGACCCGTGCGCTTCCCGGTTTGGCAGTGGATCGCCCGGCATGGCTACTCGCGCAGATATATTCTGGGGCTGATGGCTACAAATCCATTACACGACCAATTACGTTTTGGGCTGGCACGCCTGGCAAATCCGGAGGGGAATAAGCCCTGGCCGGTGCCGCCAGAGGTATGGGCATTGCAGATTAACGGACAGGCGACACCTTGTGAAGTCTCGTTCTCTGGCGATATATTACCTTCGCTTGTTGAGGGTTTAGCAAAACTAGCCGCGGTTGGTCCACACCCACCTTTGAGCGCTTTGCAGGAACCGTTCCGTTGCCGGCAGTGCGGGTATCAGTCACAGTGTTACGACCAGCGTAGCACTCGAAATGAGCTCACCTCGCTCGCTTTGGGGTTTTAGCGATAACCCCCGGCAGCATACCTTTGCAAGGCCAGTAGATGCACCTGAGCGCGGTAGGGGGAATAGGCTTCTTCTTTGTCCCCAGCTTTATACGCTCACCTCGACCACGGGTTGGGGCTTTCTCCGCCGTTTCAGTAACGATTTCAAGTATAATAGTAATATGTTACACCGTCATCTTACCCACCAAAATTTCTCGCTTGCGGCCATTGACGATGTAATCTCTCGTGGCAAACGCCAGGATTGGGCAGCGTTGCGTCAGGCGGTACTCGAAGATCAAAATCTGGTAGAGAAAGTTCTTCGCGTCTGTCGAGCGCATGTTGCAGATCCTTACGCTCAGCGTTATCATTTTTGGAAAACCTATGTCGAACGACAACTTACCTGAGTGGGAAGAAGTCCTCTCGTCTGCGGCCCATTTACAACGAATCGTCCCAGATGCGGTTCTCGTTGGCGGTACTGCCGCGTCTGTCTATGCTACACATCGTTTGTCCATAGATGCTGATCACGTTCTTGCAGATCTTCGACAACGCTTTGATGATGTACTTGCTGAACTAGAGTCGGTAGCAGGTTGGAAAACAGCTCGCGTCAGGCGTCCAGTTTTAATCCTTGGCAGCCTGGATGGGATCGAAACCGGTGTGCGACAACTGATCCGTGAGATACCGTTAGAAACAGTTGAAATTGAGCATAAGGGAGAAAAAATCACGGTTCCAACAGATGCCGAGATATTACGGATTAAGGCGGTCTTAATCCTGAAACGTAATGCGACACGCGACTACCTGGATTTTGTCGCATTGGCTAATCATGTTGGGCAGAAAAAGGTTATAGAGGCTTTGCGTTCCTTTGATGATCTATACCCTCAGCCAAACAACGAATCAGCTTTGCAGCAATTGCAAATCCAATTGGTACAGCCGCTGCCATATGATCTTGAAGAGCATAATTTGGATGAGTATAAAAATCTTGCGCAACGCTGGCGTGATTGGCAGAATGTCAAAGCTGCGTGCATTGATGCTGCCACGTTGATATTCGATTATATTGTTGGGGTAAGCGACAGTTAGATTCATTTCCGTTCTTGGTAGAAATTCTAACAGTTCTGCAGATTGCTAGAAAAAAGGGCGGGCTGGTTTTCAAACCGGCCCGCTTTCCGCGTACGCCGCACTTCCCTGCTGATAGTTGATTTATGCACACCCAGGTGAGCGGTAATTTCTGCTTGTGAATGTCCCATCTTCAACAAACCTGCAAATGTGCCAGGACACTTTCTAAACTCCCCCCTCGATAATTTGATACATTACGAGATATGCAGCGGCATATCATCTTCATACTCATCACCTTGCTGGCGCTAACCAGCATAGGCGCAGGTTTCGCGCCAAGCCCATTGCCAGAGCCACCCGACCCACCACCAGTGCCTGGTGATACTTCCGGTTCCAGTGATGATAGTGCGACGGGAGCATCATCTGGCGGAGGGGTGGGCTCGATCATCCAGCGTATTTTCCATATCATCCGCTTTCCAACAGAAACACTGGCTGAATCCCTTACGATTGTACTCAATGAAGCCGCCGAAAAAGAAGCTACCAGACTGAGCGGCCAAACTGCGCAGTGGGCTGTGATCATCGGCGATGTGATCCAGGCCCCAAGTGATGGTTTTTATGAGGTGATTGCCACATCCAGCCTCCCTACCGCTGCCGCCTTGGCTCCGGCGATTTTCCTGCTACGCCTGCTGATCTACCATTGGAGCCGTTTGCTTGGTGAAGACGATTCGGCTTTACGTGTGATTGGCGATTGGTTGACATCTGGCTTATTGGCTGTTGTGGCGGGGCCATTCCTTGATCTGATGACCAGCCTGAGTTGGTGGATATCCGGGAGCGTCCTGGGCGAAACGGGTCAGCTTGCGCGTGCTTTCGTGCTATCGATGACCGTCCCTGCAGCCATCGGTGGGATGCTTAAATACACCTTCTTTTCCAGTTTCATCATCATGGGCGTAGCCATTATGGGACTACTTGCCGCGGCTGGTTTGGGGATGGCTTTTGCTGCTGCCAATGCGGCCATGTACGTCATGGCCGTACTGGCGCCCTTCATTTCCGTTGTTGGTGCTGTTCCACAAATGCGCTGGCTGCGATCCTTGTGGATCAAAGGTAGCAGCGTAGTGGCTTTGATGCCCATTGTTGCCGGTGGTATTTTCAAAGCCAGCACATTGGCAGCCAATCCTTTCCTACCGGGAGGGGGTTTGTTGTCGGTGCTCGTAAGGCTATTGTGGATGGCCGGATCGGTAGGCTTTTTGCTCTCGTTAGCCGGTATCCTGGGCAAGTTCACCCTATCGGCAACGGTCGGAGCCTTTGGAAAGGCTGTAGGCGCTGTTAAAAGCGTGGCAACGATGGCTGCAGTTGTTGGCAGCGCAGGCGTTGGGGCTGCGGGAGCTGGCGTGGGAGCGGGTATAGGAGCAGGTGCGACTGCCGCGCCAACTGCTGGGGGAACCGCAACCACAGGCATGGCTGCTGGAGATGGTTTATCTGCTAACCACAACCGGCTAGCATCAGCCATGGAACACCTGGGCGCTGCTCAAACCCACACCCAGAGCGGTGCGATGTTTAGCGCGTCAGGACTCCAGGGGTTGGCCCAGTACCACCGCTCCCAGGCACAAATACACACACTGGCGGCTCGTCGGGATGAGCTTCAGGAACGCATGAGCCGTATTGGTACTCCTTCAACTTCCACTAGTGGAAGAGCAGATTCTTCGACAGAAACAGGTTCAACGATATCCTGGGGAGAAGGTGCTGACCCCGGGCTGGACCAGGCCGTTTTACGACGAGCCATATCGCAAGGAGGATATGCTGGAACACCAGAGGAATTTTCCCAGAATCTGAACATCCTGGAAAGTATGGCTCAACAATCCGGTTTTTCACTCAACGCCATGACGCCGCATTATCCCGAGGAGGTAGGTCGGATGGCGCGTGCCTACCAGAATGACCCCCACCGTTTTGATAGCGATTCCCGACCACTGCTAGGTTTCGCAAATCTGGCGGGGGCTGACAATATTGCGGATATTCTGGGCGGCTGAGAATGTCGGGGAGTAGAGGATCCCCATGCGTTTCTTTCCGCGCCCATGTTCTTCGGCATTCATAATCGATGTTCACCACTGAAGTTTTCGTCATAACCGCGTTCGTTCTTTTCAGCCTGGCTGATTTACGTTACCGGGTTGTGCCAGGAATCGAAATATTCTTCTTGTCTGCAGTGTTACTGGGTGCGTTGGGCAACCCTTGGGGCGTAGCCGCGGTGGTGTTTTCTGTGGCCTGGGCCTGGATCCGATCCTGGCCGGTCGCATTGGTGTGGGCTTCACTATTCAATCCGGCTGCCTGGCCCGTATTACTGACCGCGTTTGGTGTCCGGCGCGGCGTCATCGGTGGAGCGGATTTGTGGGCAATTGGCGGTTTGGCTTGCCTGTTTCCCTGGTCCGCTGTGATCCTGTCCATCGTGGGTGTCGAACTATGGCGACGTTGGTGGCAGCACCGCCATCCGGGTCCCGTTCCCGCTTTGCCAGGTATGCTCCTGGGATTACTCGCGTATCTTGCGGGTCAAGCAGCTTTCAATTGGAGTATTTAGTATGGCCCGCGTTGGGACAACCGGCAATCCATCTCCTTACCAATACTTCGGCACCTTTTCAGGATTATCTTTCTGGCCCGGGGGTTTGACTTTATTGGCTGCCGCTCCTGGCGTAGGTAAGACTTCCTGGCTGTTGCGTATGATCTTTGAAGCCAGCGCCGCCGGTTTCCCGGGCGCTTTGGGATGCTATGAGCACACCGTTGAGGAACTCAAATACCGCCTGCGGCTGCAATCCGAAGCCTGCGTCGTCGGGCCACATGAAACTGTCACGGTAGAGACTGTCGAGCGTGACCTGGCCCGGGGAAGCGAGACCGTCTTACTTTCCCTCTCTGACCAGGAAGACACCATCCGGGGCGTCGAAGATACGTTGCTCTACGATTATGGTTTTCCTAAACAAGGGCCAGCCTTAGTAGCAATGGATTACCTTCAAAGAGTACCGGTCTTGGGTTTGACGGGCATGATCGAAGGTGACCGGCGGGCCGGGGAAGCGGCTGCCCGGTTACGCGCCCTGGGACGACGGCATGGCTGGGCTGTAATTGCCGCAACTGCGCTACGCCTGGAAGAATTTGATGATGGCACGGATTTATCCGCCTTGTGGGGCGATGAACGCGTCCCCTACGAAGCGGATCGGGTAATAATCATGCGACCTGCCGAAGCGCCCCGGGCTTGTGGGTGTCTCAACCTGGAGGTTCATACCCTCAAAGACCGTACTGGACCAAAACGGGTTTGGCAAATGGAGTTCTGGGGGGAGCGCTTCTATGTCGCCGCTTGCGGAGAAAAGCATGACGAACGCCGCTGAAATCTTGCTGGGGATCCTGCGTGAGGCCTGGGTTGCATTGGCGGCTGCCATGCTAGCCTTTGCTGCCCTGGCAATGCTCGCCCAGGTACTCAAAACGGCTTCGGGTTCTGTACTTGGCGCCAGCTTGATGGTTTGGGAAGCGCTGGCCGCCCTGTTCGGCGTAGTGGTATTAGCCTTATTCGGCTTTCTGGGAGTCCCGGCAATTGTATCGGCTGCCCAATCGTCAATGCCATCAAGCGCAGGCAGCGGACCAGTGACCCAACTGAGCCAGTTTTGCGCAGTCCTGATCGGTGGCATTGCCGCACTGCGTATGCTGCGGGCTGTTTTTGCTGCCGTAGCTTACTCCGCAGTTGGCGGCAGCGGCAGGTTGGCAGATACACTTATCGAAAGCGGCGAAGCATTGTTGGGAATGGTAGTAGCCAGTCTAGCCATTCCCATCGCGGCAACGTTTCTATGAAGTGTCAGGTATCAGGTGCCAAGTGTCAAGTTTCCGACAGCACATGACACCTGACACCGGAGCGCCTGACACGTACCGGAGGTGAAAATGTTTGATCCAGTATTAGAAGAAATTTCCAAGATCGCCGCTGATGCATGGATGTTTCTGGTCGGTTTGTTGGTCATTGTTGCCGTCCTGGGCGCACTCTGGTACGTCCTTCAGGGCGCTACCGGAGTTGCCTTTGGTGGTTCTGGAATGACATCCAAAGCCATCATCGGCGCGATTGGCTTGGTAATCCTGGTGATCGTGGCTTTTCTGATCCTTCCTGAAATGAGTTCGTTGCTGGAAGGTTTGAAGCCGGAGCCGCCATTTTAGGAAGGACCGGAGACCGAAGACAGAAGACGGATGCCGTTTACCCGTCATCGGTCATCCGTCCCCCGTCATATAACCATGTTTAACGACCGTGATCTTTTCATTCTTGGGGCTGGCGCGTTGCTGGCCGTGTTTTGTCTTTTCTTGCCTTTCTCGTTTACCGGCAAAGTGGTTGCTGGAATGCTGGT
>Ga0233437_1006368_pt1 | contig 12082 bp, 9 predicted proteins | sample SI_122_August201_FD_182714 | JGI IMG/M metagenome (GOLD analysis project Ga0233437, IMG submission 182714) | Seawater microbial communities from Saanich Inlet, British Columbia, Canada - SI_122_August2016_200_MG | ecosystem: Environmental > Aquatic > Marine > Inlet | place: Canada: British... | reverse complement strand
AAACCCGGGGTCTATATATTCGGTGTTGTTCCTCAATATAATGCTCAGGTTATTCATGAGATCTGGCAGCCTATTTTGGGCATATTATCAAAAAAAACAAATGTAACTTTATCTCTTTCCTTTTCCAAGAGCATTCCTGAATTCGAAAAACAGTTTGCGGCTGGTGATTTTGATATTGTGTATATGAATCCTTATCACTTAATTGTGGGCAATCGGGAGCAGGGGTATCTCCCTATAATTAAAGACGTGGGCAGGAAACTTTTTGGAATTATCGTTGTTCGAAAGGATAGTCCTTTTCAAAATATTAGAGATCTTGACGGTCAGACAATTGCTTTTCCTTCCCCAAATGCATTAGGAGCAGCGCTTATTCCAAGAGCAGAGTTCGCGGATAAATTTCGAATCAAGGTCTATCCAAAATATGTTCTGAGCCACACGTCTGTCTATTTAAATGTGGCATTAAATCAGACAAAAGCGGGCGGTGGTGTACAAAAAACCTTTAATCTGCAAAAACCTGAGATCAGAGATCAATTGCGGATAATTCATCGTACAATTTCCGTTGCCTCTCATCCCATTTCCGTCCACCCGCGTGTTCCTATCCAATTTAGAAAAGAACTAACAGCTGCGATTTTGGCGTTGGGCAATACTGAACACGGAAGATCAATATTGAAAAAAATTCCAATTAATCAAATTGGAATAGCAAAACTGGAAGATTACGACCCACTTAAAACAATGGGGTTGGAAAAATTTTACATAAGGTAACATTCAGATATGAAACTACGGACAAAACTCCTTCTACCCTTACTATTGTTCCTTGTACTGGCTTTTTTTGTTGTTCATTATATTTGGCTCCCCCGACATATCTTGAGTGAGAAAGAGTACTGGTATAACAAAGAATATGAATACGTCAGAATGCTCTCGACAACAATTACCAGCGATCTGCTGGTGAGCGATCTCGGAAAAGTTCATGAAACTCTGAATTCAATTAAGAAATTAAAAGATGAATGGAAAGGGATTTGGTTATATGACAAAGATGGATTCCAGATTTATCCGCTAAGTAAAGTCGAAAAACCTACCGAACACTTTAAATCCATTTTCTTATTTATATTTGCTGAGAACAGCCAAATTGGTAGTATCCAGGTCGAAATTGATTTGCCGTCCATTATGAAGGTAAGAACTTCACAAATATACTTCTTGGAAATCTCTTTGTTTTTGACCTTATTCATCTTAACAACGTTAAGCTTTTTTACCCTGAATGTTTGGATTATTCGGCCTTTAAATAAAATCGCGAGAGCATCTCAGCAGATTGCTATTGGCAACTACAACTCCATAATACCGAAGCCTTCAAATGATGAAATTGGTCAGCTAAGTCAGTCATTTTATCTGATGCAAGAAAAACTCAAATCAAGAGAGAATGAACTGATAACGAGTGAACGGAGAATGAAAGCAATCATTGCCAATTCTGTTGAAGCGATTATAACGATCAATCAATATGGAATTATCAACATTTTTAATCAAGCGGCAGAAAATACATTTGGTTATCTGCAACATGAGATTGTAGGGGAAAATGTAAAAATTTTAATACCGAACCCGCATCATGAAAAACATGATGAATATATTGGACATTACCTTGCGACAGGAGAAAAAAAAATAATCGGGCAAGGTAGGCAGGTCAACGGGCAAAGAAAAGATGGTTCTGTCTTTCCCATATGGCTATCTGTCGGAGAGGTTTCATTGGAGAAAGAAAAGCTCTTTGTTGCATCAATTTCAGACATCACAAAAAGAATTAAAGCTGAAGATGAATTGAAACTCGCTAAAAATGAAGCAGAATCAGCTAATCGGGCAAAAAGTGAGTTTTTGGCGAACATGAGTCATGAAATTCGGACGCCTTTGAATTCTATCATTGGTTTCAGCAATCTTTTGGATTCTCAAATGGTCGATACTATCCAGAAAAGTTATCTCAATTCCATTCAAACATCTGGAAATAGTTTACTCAACCTCATCAATGATATTCTGGATTTATCAAAAATTGAGGCGGGCGGGTTGGATATAAACTATGAAAGTGTCGATTTATCAAAAATATATGATGAAATAAAACAGATATTCAGACATAAAATCGAAGAAAAAAATCTTGAATTTTTAATAGAAATTGATCCTGATTTCCCAACAGCACTATTACTGGATGAAACAAGAATCAGACAGGTCTTACTTAATTTGACTGGGAATGCAATCAAATTTACTGAAAGGGGCAATATCACGTTAGCCGCACAAAAAGTTGAAGACCCCAATAAACCTGAAAGAATTCAACTATGGTTAATAGTCAAGGATACCGGTATTGGTATACCAGAGGATCAAAAGGAGGAAATCTTTGAGTCTTTTAAGCAACAGGAAGGACAGAGCACAAGGATCTATGGTGGCACAGGATTGGGCCTAGCGATCTCGAAACGTCTTGTTCAAATGATGAATGGGAAAATTGAAGTAACAACGCGGCCTGGAGAAGGTAGCGAATTCAAAATTATTTTAAGGGATGTCGAAACTTCAATTCAAAAACCAACAAAAAAGACGGATGAAGAATCATTTAGCTGGAATAACACACAGTTTGAATCCGCCCTGATATTGGTCGTTGATGATAATAAATCCAATCGTGACTTGTTGTTTGAAATAATCGTAAAGTCCGGAATAGAAGTAATTACAGCAGAAGATGGGCAAAAAGCGTTATTAATGGCAGAAAAAAAACAACCCGATGTTATTATAATGGATATTCGAATGCCCATAATGAATGGATTTGAAGCGTTCGAAAAAATTAAAACAAACCCTGTTATTTCTCACATCCCCGTTATAGCACTAACAGCAGATGTAACAATTGAAACATTAAACAGAATTAAAACAAGCGGTTTTACCAAGGGCTTGTCAAAACCTGTTAATTTTAACGTTTTGTTTAAAGAACTGGGCAAATATATCCGTCATTCAGAAAAAAAAGACCTGCAAAACCCCAGTAATCATAATATTGATTCAAAGACAGATGATATATCAGATTTAAATGGCCTTGTTTATTCCATGGAAACAGTATTGCTAAAAACCTGGAATAAGCTTCAGGGCGCAAAAGTTATGAACGAAATTGAGATATTTGCTGAAGAATTATTAAAATTGGCTGAAAATCATCATGCTCGTGGCCTCGTCATTTATGCTGAAAAATTAAAAACAACCATTTTGACTTACGATATCAAGAATATTGATAAGTATCTGAATCAATTTCCTGAGCTTATAAATAAACTAAAAAATCACGGCTAATTGGTTCTAACCCGCTAATCAACTAAAAACGATTTGGGCAGGTATTTTTCGTAATTTTTAGATAGTCCAAAACGGCTCTTGTATTGAATGACAATTGCCTCATTTTTTGTGCAACACTCGAAACATTTTTTGATTTTATGATGCTGATAGCTAACCGTCGCAAGCATGTCATATTCTCAGGCCCGTTTCCTGTTTTGATTCGGCATCGATCTTCATCATAATTCCAATCCAAAATATAATGGCAACTGTTTTCGATCGACCAGTGACCACGAATTATCCGTAGGATCTTCTCTGCATCCGCTTCATCTTCGGGTCTACTCGTAATACCATAAATCGTTTCCTCAGATACTTTACCTGTTTTCTTATTTATAAATTTTCGCTCAATTTTAAATGCTTGCTCAACATTCGGAAAATCTAAATACTCTTTTAGGTCAGGTGTCGTCCAGATCCGCCTGATTTCTGAACGTCCATGACCTTCGCATCTATCAGTGAAATCAGCAATTCTGTGAATATTGTCAAAGTAAAACTCAATATCTTCTTTTAAGGTGGGATGATTTAATTTCACATTAAAAAAATAGTGTGCTTTTCGCTTTTTAACCAAATAGGTGGCGAATCGTTTTTGAGTAAGCAGTGCATCGGCAGTTATGTTCTTGCCTTCGATTGAAATAGCATCCAACAAAGGAGCAGCAATTTTTATTTCATTTGTCTGCTTGAATTTTTCAGCTTTTTTATCTATTGGGATCATACCTACTTTTTTTGAGTATAGCACCGCTTGGTATCATGCCCAACTGCACCCATAATATGGGTTTGCCGGCCATTCTTGTCAATGGCATTACACATGGTTTTCCCATCAATGGCTAAACTTTCATCGGTTTGACCATATAATTCATTCCACTTACCAATAGCACAATCCAGACTTACCGGATCAACACGAATCAGCATGTCCCTGATCGTCCATTCACTCGGAACGATATATTTACCATTTTCATATCGGCAGTCAAAGCGCTCTCTCGCCTTTTGCCCTAATTTACTGGCCCAATCAGAAATGGCCTTATAGCCCTGCATACCACATAAAACACCTCCTGCCGCGATACTTAAAACTGTTGAAAGTTTATGCCGTTTTCCTTGTCCACGGCGTGGGTCTTCAACGGTTTTAAAAAAATCAGGAAGTGAGCGCATTTGTTCTGCGGTCAACAACATTTTTACCTCGCCGGTCAGATAAGACTTATCAAGTATAGGCTGAGATAAAATCCGTCTAGCATTTCTCGTAAGTTCCTTTACAAAAATCAACTTCCCGTGTTCCATAGGAATGTATGCTTTTTTTTGTCGCCGATACCCTCTTGTTTTACCGATGCACAGCCAGTTTGACGCTTTATAGATGGTTCCACTAAACCGATCAGGATCTACAAACGTTTCAATCAGGACAATTTTATGGCCGAATGTCTTTACCCAATCACTGGCTAATCTTTTCAAGCACAGTGACAAAACTCGTGATGCAAGATTGGGAATATGAAAATCAGGAAGAATTAAAAACCGATTATTATTGATGACCAGTTTTAACCGTCCGTATTGGTGGCGATGATCCCATCCAATCCACTTATCACGAACTGCGCATTTCAATGCCGATACAGAAAAACCGATTAGAGAAACCCACTCATCTTGATATCTAGCGACATACCACATGGTTTCGCCAATTTTTTTAACAAATCCCAAGTAGTGATATTTCTGCATCAATATCTTGTATCTGTCTTCTTCATGCTTTAAAACAGGGCGAACATCAATTTCATCTAATTGCATGGACTTTACTTACCTCAGATATGAATTCAATATTACTTCTGTATTTATAAATCATTATCTGAAGTTTGACCAGACTTAATATTCAAACTCTTTATTTTTCTTGCTTTGAGAGTAAGAACCTATTTACCGTGACTAAAAAATTCCTAAAATTTACGCGTGAATATATTTGATGCTAAAGTACCTTTTCAACAATTCAATCTGCTCTTTTTTTGTAAAAACAGAAGGAAAAGCATCAAACTAATGGGATTATCCTCTTTTACAGAACGTAGTATTACATCAACCGCTTCTTGCCCCTGCGTAGTCTCTATGGGTTCGCAGCGTCCTGTCCTCAGCTCATCTTCAACATCAATTTCAATATTTTCATCCTCAAAAAACCGTTTGATTTCATAATCTGCTAAGTCAAGATGGTTTGCAAAAGTTGGGACTAATTAAAACGAGGTAAAAGTACTATACTCAATTTCAACTTCAATGAGAAGCCAAGAAAGGTTAGAATAGAATATTTTTAGAAGAATTCGCCAAAGAAAGGGATTTGCTTCAAATTTACAAAAGAGCCAGGATACACCTTTTTATGATATCTTCTTTAATTAATTTCTGGTCACTGCTGTCCATTCTTTGATTTATAAAAACGCTACAAAAGCTGGTTAATCGTGACTTGCAGCATGATTTGAACGACTTTTGATTTGAAATTATTTCTGAATCAGTTTGCAGTACTTATTTTAATCGAGTGCTGCTATGAACTCTGGCAAAACCATTTTCTCTCAGATAATGAATCATTCTGAGAAGCAGCGATTTGACGCTGTTGTAAGCAAATACAAAGGAAATTTCAAAACTCACAAATTCAGTTGTTGGGACCAGTTTCTGTGTATGTCCTTCGCTCAGCTTACCTATCGTAACGGGTTACGTGACATTGAAGCGTGCTTAACGGCACAACCGAAGAAACTTTATCATATGGGTATTCATGGTAATCCAACCCGTAACAATCTCGCTAATGCCAATCTAAATCGGGATTGGCGAATTTATGCTGAGTTTGCCCAGATACTGATTTCGCAGGCCAGAACTTTGTACCAGGATGAGCAGCCATTTTCAATTGAGCTTGATAATACGGTATACGCATTAGATTCTTCAACAATTGATCTCTGTTTGTCATTGTTTCCTTGGGCAAAGTTCCGAACAACAAAAGGAGCCGTAAAAGTCCATACATTACTTGATATACGTGGTTCGATTCCGTCTTGTATCATTATAACTGATGGTTCCGTCCATGATGTAAATATTATGGACGAACTGATATTCGAACCGGGAGCATACTACATAATGGACCGAGCATATGTTGATTTCAGACGACTCTATCGAATCCATAAAAGTCTAGGTTACTTCGTTGTCAGAGCAAAGAAAAACTTTGATTATAGGCGTCTTTATTCTAACCCGATTAATAAAATATCAGGCGTACGTTCCGACCAGATTATCAAAGCCGACGGCGATAAAGCAAAAATTAATTATCCAGAAAAAATTAGAAGAATTCGATTTTACGATAACGAAACCGACAAATACTTTGAGTTTCTAACGAATAATTTCGAAATACCTGCAGTCATAATCGCCGAATTCTATAAAAATCGCTGGAAGATCGAACTATTTTTCAAATGGATAAAGCAACACTTGAGAATCAAAAAGTTTTTTGGGAACTCTTTAAATGCTGTAAAGACACAGATCTGGATTGCTATCAGCGTATATGTAATCGTTGCTATTATGAAAAAGAAATATGGACTTAAACTAAGTCTCTATACCATTTTACAGATTTTGAGTGTTTCACTATTTGAAAAGATACCGCTTGTCGATCTATTGACCGATACATCCAAAATCGAGGTCGAGAATCAAAACGAAAGCCAGATCAGCATATTCGATTTACTTGAAACATGAGTAAGTTGGCCCGCAGATCTCCCAAAACTAGAAATATAATAGATAGAGGGGTAAAATTTAAACCCCTAACATAACAGCGCGTTGTGATTTGCCACTCCCAAAACTCACTTTCCAGATGTGCTAATGGACTAATATTATAAAACAAAAAGACTGGACACTAGTGATTTCTGGTATATTTTCAGGGGATCATTTAGACTGGATTTTATTAAAATTCGAATCTTCATATTATAACAGCTAATTAATTTTTGAGATCTGATCATGACTCTGGATGACAACAAGCTGATTCTTATTGTTGATGATGAACCCCGAAACCTTCAGTTACTCGGCAGTCATCTAAAGCAACAGGGCTATACAATAGGGATTGCTCAAAATGGCCAGCAAGCACTGGATTTTGTTAATGAAAATATTCCTGCTATTATCCTGCTGGACGTTATGATGCCTGAAATGGACGGTTTTGAGGTTTGCCGTCGATTAAAGAAGATGGAAAGCATCAGGGAGATACCTGTTCTTTTTATTACCGCATTGCTGGATACCGAAAATAAACTTAAAGGCTTTCAATCTGGTGGATCGGACTATATCAACAAACCGATTGTGCAGGATGAAGTACTGGCCCGTATCAAGGTTCATCTTGAAAACAGACGACTGGTGAAAGAATTATCAGCAAGCAATAAGGTTCTCCAGGGACTGAATCAACTCAAGAATAAATTTTTGGGTATGGCAGCTCATGACTTACGTAACCCTTTAGGGTCGATAATGGGATTTACAGACCTTATTATTGAAGGAGACTATGGCGCGGTTTCAGACGAACAAATACCCGTTTTAAAACGAATATATTCAACCAGCCAACGTATGTTAAATTTAATTAATGATTTATTGGATATATCAGTAATTGAAAGTGGAAAACTAACCATCAATCTTTCAAATGGATCTCTGAAAGATCTCATCAATGAACAGGTAATGTCGATGAAACTGCAGGCGGACAAAAAAAACATACGACTGGAAACCCTGTATCATACCGCTGAAAAATCAGAATTTGACGAAGAAAAAATAATACAGGTAATGGATAATCTAATTGGAAATGCCATCAAATTCTCACCAAAAAACAGTGATATTAAAATCACCCTCAGCAAAATAAACGATCAGATGATGGTAGAGGTTCGTGATTCAGGTCCAGGTATTTCTGAAGAAGATCAGCAAAAACTGTTTGGTGAATTCCAACAATTGAGTAACAAAGCCACGTCTGGTGAAAGAGGTACAGGTTTGGGGCTCGCAATCAGTAAGAAAATCGTCGAAGCCCATCAGGGAGGGATTGAAGTTTTAAGTCAATTGGGGGCAGGTTCTGTTTTTACGGTCACAATTCCAATAAAAAGTGCATGAAGTCGTGGGGTCAAAAAAGTAAAATGGCCGTTAAAGCACAACTGAAAAGGATTAACAGAGGTTTTTTTGCGCCAATTTCTCATCCGTGGTCAGAAACATCTATGTTATCATATTGTTTTTTCAGTATATCTTGGTATTTAAAACAGTTTTGGTTTTCATTCTTTTGATTTTGAATAACCTTTACGTCAATCTAGTAGATTGATTCCAAATTAACATATCAAGTTGTTTTATAACTCATTCAATGAATCAAGGCCATATTTCCAATTAAATACAACAGGGAAGGCGTTTATCTCACCTACCCAATTCGTTATTCTGTCTTTTAATTCATCTTTGGAGTTTACTCGGATTCCGCGTAGAAATGTCTTAGCCATTTTTGCAAAGAAGCTTTCAATGATATTCAGCCAAGACCCATGTTTGGGTGTAAAAATAAAATCGAATCTATTTGGCACAGAACTCAAGTAAAGTCGTGTTTCCTTTGAAACGTGGGCTGAATGGTTATCTAAAACGATTCGAATTGTAACATCGTCTGGATAGCAGATATCAAGAAGTCTCAGAAATGTTACAAATTCAAGGCTACGGTGCCTATCTGTTACCATGTGATGGACATGGCCGGTTACCAAATCAATGCCGGCTAAAAAGCTAACTGTTCCATGGCGTTTGTATTCGTAATCTCTGGAGACAGTCGGGTGTTTTCCTGGTACCGGCGGTAGGTCAGGCGCAATATTAGATATTGCCTGAATACCCGGTTTCTCGTCATACGAAAGGTAAACAGAGGAAAGATCATCGGCTGAATTATCTTTGATCATTGATACCTGTTTGTAGACATGGAGTACTTGAACCATTTTTGAATCGAACTCTGGATCACGACGGTCCAGGTAGTACGAAATCTTATGAGGGCGAACGCTGCTCTTGCTTAATATTTTGGAAACAGTCCCTCGATTGATTTTTCCCAATGATGGGTGCCCGGCTTTAATGCAGTGAATGCGCGCATGTTCGGCCAATGATCGGTTGGTCCAGAGTTCGGATGCATAACCCAGTTCTTTGGGTTTCATGCATGCTAGGCTGACGAGCCAGCTTTTAGCCTCTGGTGTTATTTTGGGCGGCTTTCCTGCTCTTGGTAAATCGTCGAGAGCAGCAATGGCTCCAATCTGCAAAGCTTTATCAATGCAGCGATCTACTTTCGGGCGATTTGTTGACAGTTGTCGGGCTATTGAATTAACACTGACTCCTTCGCAGTAATTAAGGAGCATTTTTGCACGTTCAACCCGACTGGCTTTTTCTGACCTGGATTTGCTGATTCTTTTCAATTGCTCTTTTACATCCGGCTTGAGCTGCAACTCCGGCCTTGTCCGTTTAAATGGCATATTCCTCCTTTTTTTGTGTGTGTCTAAAAAGAGAATGCCATATTAAATTTATTATTGCAACGTTATTAAGGAATCATTCTACTAGTTTTAGCACTTGGGTCTGGATTGGGTTTACCCTTCTTGATTAACTCATTAATCACCTTTATTGAAGATTCTAGCATTTGCAAGTCTTTTAATGTCGTAAAGTGTCTGAAATCAGTAGAGTATAGACAATATTTTTCAAACAAAGATACACAATTGGAGTTTTTAAAAGATAGATACCCTGATTTTATTGATTCTCTTAAAGAACCGTTTTTAGAGGCACGAGAACAACTTCAAAGCAGAGTAGATAAACACATTGAGCACCTTACTCAGTTGAGGTATGGGGATTTAGCATTAGATGAAAGCAGTAAAGTAAAAATCGAGTTTTCTTTAAAAAACATCACTGATCGGTCAAAGAATGCTATAGGGAACATAAACAATATCTTAACCTCATTTTCAAAACATCTGCAGTCAATAAAAATCCTCATTGAACCGCTTTAGCATGCAATGGAATGATGGCTTAATAATCAAGTATTATTAATTTATTGGATGGTCCAATTATCGCTGGACAGGGACAAAAGTTTTCATTTGAAGCACGAAATGTATCGGTTTTTTTTGGAATAATCAAACGGGACTTGTGACGAATAACTGATTGTAATTATGGGGCGATGACATTTTGAGGAGGTACAGATGACACTATCTGAGATCAAGAAAATTGCAGAAACCTTTCTGAAAAGCATCAAGGAACTGCCCGCAAAGATGAAAAGATAGATCCTAAGGATAAATTAATTCTGGTTTTAATTGTCCACCATAGTTTTTAATTCTCTCCCTGGACGAAATACCGGCAATTTCTTGGGCTGTACTTCGACCTTGACACCTGTCTTTGGATTCCTCCCTGTGTAACCCTCATATTCCTTCACATGAAATGATCCGAATCCACGTATTTCAACTCTATCTCCACCTTTAAGAGCCTCTTTGATGGAGTTGAAAAACAGATTAACCGTTTCTCTGGCTGTTTCAGTTTTATTTTTCATGCTGGTCTCTCCATCGGTAAAGGACCCCATTTCTTCCACCAGTCTTTCAATTAACGCCGATTTCTTCAGTTTCATTGTTCTCCTTAATCAACTTTGTTTATCAGATAGTTGCCGTCTGTGGATTATTTAAAATTGAGACTGTTTTGTCAAAGAAAAAATAAGTAATGTTTCATGTAAGAACTTGAAGTTTGCGGCTGGGTTGAGAGCGATGAGAAGGAGCTATCCTATCTAAACTCATCCAACTTATACCTTCGATATACTCCTCTCTCCGCGTTTCATCAATATCGCCAGCGTGTCTATCTTTAATTTCCAATTGCCTGTGTTTTCAGGATCACCAACGAAAAAAGGGATTGAGATGAAAAAATGATAATCTTATTTTGCCGTGATTCAGAAAAGGTGATAAAGAAGCATTTAGCATTTTTCTTAGGAATATTTCATTACACTGATTAACTTGTGTTTTTATGGTATTATGAGTACGGTTTTGCAAGGAAGAAATTTCAACAACGACTCATATTATTCAATCTAGAAAAAAAGATGCGAACACCCATAGATGGATGCAAAATAGAGTTTAGTGAGCTGGCTAACAATACCTTACCTGAGCATTTCGCTCGCTTAGAAAAAAACATTCAAAATCCTTTTTCTGCTGCTTGGATCAAAGAACATGGTGTTGGAAAAAAAACTTTGTTGAAACGTCTTGGGAGGACAGCTGATTTCCCTGGATGTTATGTTTTTATTGAAGAAAAGAATCCGATCTACGTAGGGATTTCGAGAGGTGTAGTTGCAAGACTTTATCAACATCTAACATCAAATGATCATTTTAGCGGGAGTCTTGCTTACTATATTGCTAAACGAGAGAATGATCCAGGTGGTACAAGAAAAGAAAATATGAAGAACGGCGATTTTCGCACCTTGTTTGAGAAGTCTCAAAAACGTCTTGAAAGCTGTTCGGTTGCCACTGTTGAAATCTCTAATGCTGTCGAACTTCATTTGTTCGAAGTTTATGCAGCAATGGAGTTGGGTACAGGTGAATGGAATAGTTTTAAAACGCATTGAGGATTTTTACAGTGATAAAGTTTATCAGACTAATATGGTTGTTCTGTTCCTGGATATTATCATAGAATAATAAAATTTTAAGAATCTCTCTATAGAAATCAAATGGCTGCTTCTTTTTTTAATACTCAGAAAATCGTTAAACTTGGAATAAAGAACTATTCTCTAGAAGAAGAATCTTTTTTTGTGAACTTATATTTAGCGACTCGTTTACTAAACAATTATGGTAACTATTCA